>Ga0307984_1000910_pt1 | contig 12560 bp, 16 predicted proteins | sample EllFjometageno78_FD_203169 | JGI IMG/M metagenome (GOLD analysis project Ga0307984, IMG submission 203169) | Marine microbial communities from Ellis Fjord, Antarctic Ocean - #78 | ecosystem: Environmental > Aquatic > Marine > Unclassified | place: Southern Ocean | collected 2014-10-09 | reverse complement strand
GCAATAGGTCGTTTTTAATGTCGTCATTATCTGCATCGTTTGACGCCTGAAACACAAGCAAACCGCCGCCATAGCCTCGCCCATATTTAACAGATATGTATGCGTCAGTATCTGCAAATGTAACTTCTATACCGATTTCAGGCGCTGGCACGTCTGGAATTAGCCATCCAAAAAAGAAATTACCTATACTATTAAGTACACTCATTACGGTTCATCCGGAGGGTTGAATTTGCTTGTTTGGATATTTCTCACGCCTATGTTTGATTTCCCGTTGCCCTCTTTACCCCATGGCGTTGCTTTTGTTGCCGCTGCGACATGCTCTTGACCCGTATCATTTGGATAGTGAATATTTTGTGATGCTGAATTTGTTTTTATGCCTGCGATTTTCTCAAAGTCTTTCCAAATGCTTGATACAGTCACAGTGATTTCATAACTGCCATTTGTACTCATAGACACTTCAGATAAAAGTCCATCATATGCAATCTCAGCGCGTATTAAGTCGCCGTTTTTATCGTTGTATAATTGGATTATCTGCAGTGGTTGATTCATCCAATTTTCAGACAAAAACAAACCTGTAAAAATAGAATCATTACCATCGATTACAATGTCAGAGTCTTCAACTGATGGTGTGCTGCTTATTTCAATGTCGTCAACATCTAGCAGGTAAGATGGCGCGTATGTGTTGCCGCTGTATACAATCGCAACGTCTGAATTTGTAATGTAGTACCACGTTGAGCTTAGTTTGAATTTGCACAAAGTTGATAGTTTTACGTGCTCTCTTAAAGCTGCGCGCTGTGTCGCTGTTACGCTGATCATCCTTGTTCAACTAATGTAATGCTGAATACAATAAGCTTGCTATTTTTGGCGCTCACGTCCATGGAGACATAATCTTCAAGGCAACACGGGAATGATACATCTCCACCGTATTTAATAGCCTCTCCTGACGTTGTGGCGACAAATAAAGGCGGCGTAATAGTAGCGGTTAAATCGCCGCTTGAATTGGCGTTTCCGTCATTTACAAGGCGGTATACTTTTTGATGATTTGTGTACTGCATAAAATCACCCGCCTTTACCGCATCGCTTAAAGAATTGGTAAAATCAGACAACCCAACTAATTTAGTGCCGGCTGTGTCTATAGCCGTATTAGTTACACCTGATCGAGTTACAAGCTCAGGCAATGGGCAAGGGAATTGTATAATCTCCAAGCTACCCATTAACGAGTCAAGATAAGCTGCCGCCGCCATTCCTTCGGCATATGGCATAGGAGGCGTGACTAGTTCAATCATCCAATATGGCTTTTGATTACCCTCAACACGCGAGCGCTTATACCTGTTTCCAGTCGAGCGCACGTCAACAACTTGCGTAATCGATACGCTTTCAAATTTTGTAAGTCTGAAGGTCAATTTAAGATCCTAATAAGGCGTGTTGATTACTGATTGAACCAAACGAGCAAATTGTTTTTGGTTGCGTTTTAGTGCTGGTATTATTTCATCTGGGTTTGAGCCGTTGAAAACGGGTGAAAATGACATTTGTATGTTTTGGCCGCCGCCCAATTTATTCATGTTGTCGTTACTTGTGATCTGTCCAGTTGCTCCGGGCGTGAATAATTCAGGACCTTTTTCGCCAACTAAATACGTTTTACCGCCCGATACCGGTCCTCCTTTTTCTCTGGCTCCCGCAATTGCTACACCTCCAACCAAAGCCGCTATAATTGCGCCGATTGTGCCCAATGCTATTGGAGCCGCCGCCGCTGGTGCTGCGCCTGCCGTTGCTATTGATGCTGCTGCCGCCGCTGGGGCCATTGCTGCAGCTATAGCCGCGCCTGATGCAACTCCAGCAACGGTTAACGCGCCTGTCGCCGCTGTTGCAGCTATGGTTTGGGCTGCAATGCCGCCAGTTACAGCAGTTGCTTTTACCGCCTCGGCTGCTACTGAAGCTGAAGCGCCCGTTGCGTATGCGATAACCTGCTCAATACCATAATTAATCATTGAACCTGTTAATTGAGTAACGATTGTTCTAGCGAGTGATTTTGCAGCCTCATCGCCATCAGTCATACCTAAAGCCATCTGCCCCAAAGTGCCGCTAATTTGGTCTTGAAGCCCCCCAAGAGAAGCCGAGAGGGTTCCGAATAAATCCTTTCCGCTTATGGCTTCTTTGTAGCTTTGCACCGCCGCAATACCTGCTTGAGTGGCCTTCGCTGCCTCTACATTCTCTAGGCCGTAATACTCGCGTATAACGTCAAGACGCGCTTGCATTTGCTGCCTTGCTTGCTCTGCTGGGTTGTTTTCTGCTGCAATTGAGTTTTGGACATCTGTAAAGGCATCTTTTAGGTTCTTTTCGTCTTGCAATCCTGCAATTAATCTTTGATTGGCTGACTTCTTGGCAATGGCTGAAATACGGTCTTGCTTGGCCTTTTCTGCGCTAATCTGCTTGTCATTTTTGGTTTTTATTGCATCTAATTCTAGTTGAGCTTGCTCGTTGATTAATCCTACGTTGTAACTCTGCAACCCCTCGATTGATTCAAATCCGCGCTTTCTAATTTCGACTTCTGATAAAATCAATCCTTCAACTGCATTAAGGCGCTCTTGCCATTTTATATAAACTAAATCATTTTCATCTGACATTTGCTTTTCTAGCAATGCAAGAGATTTAAGCCCAGCAGCGTTGTTTTTGTCTGCTAATGAATTAGCGGCGGCAACGGCTGCAACCCTCCTGTCTGTCGCGCCTTTTTTGAATATTTCGCCTTCTTTTTTCGATTGATTATTTAACGCTCCTATTTCAACCTTAATCTGCACTAACCTATCTTTGGCAGCGGTTGATATTCTCCCGCCGCTATCTAGCCTAGCTTGAATCAACCCGTACTCTTTAAACAAGGATGATAGCTTTTCTGCCCTTGATTCTGTCCCAAACGTTGCATCAGTTACTTTACTCATGCCGCTGGCTATTCTGTTTAGAATGTGGGCAACTGCATCGCCTGAGCCTGTTGTTTGGGAGAATCCTTCTAATAACTCTTGCCACCTTTGAGATAAGGTATCTGTTGCACCAGCTAAACCACCTGACTCAGCAGAGCCAGCGCCACCAACTTGTTTTTGAAGGGTGTCTAAGATCATCGTTTGGGCTTCTGCTGTTCTGCCCGTTGCAACCATGTTTTTAATAACGTCTTTTTGAGCTTCAGAAAAAGAAACCCCGGAGCGCCTAAGCGAATTTAACCCCAAAATAGGATCTTCTAACGCCTTGCCAAGTTGCAGCGCACTGCTTTTGATGTCGGTCCCCATGACAGCAGCTAAATCTTGTGAAAGCTTTATAGTTCGCTCAAAAGTCGAGCCTTGAACAGATTTAAAAGTTTGCAGAACATTAACGGCACTTCTAACACCATCAACACTGGCCAAAGTCGAAAGCGCAACGCTCCTGGTTAACTCCTCCAATTCTTCTGCTGTTTTGCCTGAAGCCCCACCCGTTGATCTAACTAGTGCTTCAGTTCTTAATAATCCCTGCTCAAGCCTAGAAAATGCGCCAATAGATCCAATAACTGCAAAGCCAACTGCACCGATCCCAGCGCCAAGAGCAACACCAGCGACACCAACCGTAGCCATACCAGTTGCCAGCGTTCCCAATCGGCTAGATATGCCGCCCATAGGACCGCTCAACGTAGCGGCTGAGTTTGCAGCTTGCCTAAATGCGTTAGACATTTTACTGGTGCTTGCTGTTGTTCTTTTTTGGCTAGCCGCCAGCTTACCGGTATCATTCGCGGCCTGTGTTTGGCTGCGTGAAAATCTCACAGTTTTAGCGGTTGTTTTCTCCAGCTCTTTTTTGAACTGGCTTGATTCAACCGTCATTTTAGTGACTAATTCAGCTAATACAGTCTTACTCATTAGGTTTTTTTCTTCCTGAGTTGTTCGGCGGCTTGCCCGTTTTCGTAATCATAAAACGCCATCCAATAGGTGAACTCTTCGCTTGTCATGCTAGATAGTTCACCCACTGTTTTTCCTAAGTCACGCGCTAATCGAAAGGCAAACATCAGCCCTTCAGCGCCGATTAGTTTTTTTTAGCGTCTTCTACGTCTTTAATGGTTGTTTTTGATACTTTTTCGCACTCGGTAAATAAATTTAAAAAATCAACCTCAGTAAACAGATCCATATACTGCGCCAACTCTTCATATCCCAAGATGTCTATCTGCCTAACTCCGTTAATAGACAGGCAATTTGCCACCACTAAAAACGAATACATTTTTTTGTCTTGTGCGCTTTCGTTTTGAATTAACTTAATTCTGTGGGATAGAAAAGGCGGAAGTATTTCCACCTCAACGCCCAAATCCTCAAGCTTTACAGGGATGGGTTTTACCTCATCCCTTCTAGCCTGAAGTTTGTTTAAAAAATCCATTAACTAGTCGCCTCTGCAAATGTGATTGATCCAGTTCTGCGGATAACGCACGTCCACATTTTAGTGCTTGGCGCATCGCCTGATGAAATGCCGTAGTTTTTCAGGGTTGCAGGAAGGGTAAGAGAATCACCGTCTGAATAAGTTGTCCTAAATAAGCATGAGCCTTTTGACCTCGCAAGGGTGCGGAATGCTAATTGATCCGCATCAGTTCTAAGATAAAACGCTGTTAATGTTTGCTCTGCTGGTGAGTCCATTTCAGGCGCAAACTGTTTGACGGTATCGCGCACCGTGGTAGTTTCGCGCTCGCCTGATTCTTCTTTGAACTCCGGCATTTCTTGAATGCCTAAAATTTCAATGTAATTTGTTCCATCATCGATGGAATATTCAAGTTTGGAACCTGCAATAATTGAAGTCGTCATTTTTATCATTCCTGTAAAATGCAAAAAAACCGCAATGAAGCGGCTATTAGTGGTTAAAGTTTAAATTCTGTTATTTGTGGTAAAACGTATAATCTAAGGTTGTTTCGGTGATGTCTGGATCAGTAAGCTGGCTTGATGACTCCCCATCCTGCAAAGTCAGTAATATTTTCACGTTCGACTCTTCACCGGTAAAGCCATTTAACCTAGCAGCAATAAGGTCTGATATTTCTTTGGCTTCACGATACGTCTTTGCTCTTGCAGTAACCTGAAAAGAGCTTTTTATAGGCCCCATGGGGCGACCGCCTGCGTCTAGCTCTTGGGTTTTGCTGGTTTTTTCATAGGTAATAGCGGGGAATAAGTCATCCCTACGCATTATAGACACCCGACCAGACACAGATAAATTAATACCGGAATCGTTCAGTAAAATTGAATTAAGCGCTTTTTCCATATTTCTTTATAGCCTGTAAAATTATCCGTTCACGTAATCTTTTGATAAAAATAGGAGTGGTTTTTCTGTACGATTGCTCAAAAGCAGGAAGTAAAACCGGGTGCGCTTTTTTACCTGGGTGAACAGCAGAACTAAAAACCGCATCTTGACCAAATACCACGACAACCCGCTTTTTACGGCCTTTTTTAAATGGCTTTTTAGGTATCGTATGGGATTTTACGCCGCCTTCTATAAACCGCCCTTTCCAGCCTTTTGTCTTGTGAAAGCCTATTTGTAAGGTGGCGACACTATCAGTTTTCCCGCGACCTTTACCCTTGAACACCTCCGATCTTATGCTTTTAGCTGTGTCGCCGCTATCCTTGGGGCAAGCCCTTCTTGAAGCCATGATAACCGGCTTTGACGCATCACGAAGAGCGCCAGCAAGCGCAGCGCCTCCAGCGTTCTCGCCAAGCTGCGTTAAAGCCTTTTCTAGGTTGTTAATCCCCGTTGTTTTGTATGAACTTTGAGGCATTGATCATCAACTCCACGTTGCTGGCTCCAACGTTTTCGATTGATTGAATTTCATAATATTCAGAATTAAACAGCATCGTTAAACTTTCGTTTATTGCGCTTATGTATCTAAACCTTAACGTGATATTAGATTGACGCTGAAGCCCTTCACTAACGGTGCCGTTTTCAACGTCCAAACTTAAAACCTCGGCTCTTGCATCAAATAATAATATAAGATCGCCTGCTTCAGCTTCACCAAAATCATTTTTAACTTCTGGAGTAGAGTAAAAATCAACCTTATGCTTAAGCGATCTTGGGTTCTCAAATTGAGTGCGGCCACTGCGACCATTTCTCATGCTGAATAATCTGGCTTTAGGTGCGAAAGCATGTCAAAAAAACCGTCTGGCGTTGACATAGCGCCATTACTAAACCAATCAGCAACAAGCATGGCCGCTACCTTGTTAATTAATGGGTCAATTAAAAAAGCCGCGTTAGGAGGGTTGTTTGAGCTTTTAGCCGCATCAATATCAGCTTGACTTTCAAACAGTAAGCCCTCAATTTTATTTTCGATAAATGATTTTGCCACCAGTACGTTATCATTAAACCAAGGATCGTCATCAACACCTGACTCACTTACTTGAGCCTCGCGCTTTGCTTGCTGAATAGTTATAAATTGCATAATTTAAAAGGGGTATTAACCCCCTCCCGTTAATCTTCTTTTTTAACTGCTGGAAGCTTATCACCAGCAACGGCGGCTTTGCTTTTTATGTATGCGGCACATTGTTCAACTGAAAAAGTGGCGGTGTCGCCGTTTGAGTACCGACCGATAGGTCTGATAAATGTGACTACCGTTATTCCTTCAGAAACTTCATCTTTTTTAATAACTTCTTTTTTTGGAGTGTTTGACATGTTTAATTATCTCGATTGAATTAAAAAAGCGAGCTTAATAAATAAGCTCGCCAGAATTAACGGTTTACTACCAAGTTACGCCGGTACCAAGCACTAAACCTTCGTTATGACGAAAGCCGAAATCATGACCAGCAACTACGCGAATGACCGACTGATTTCTTGCAAAGGCTGAAATTAAATTACCTGAACTGTCTTTGTAAGTGGCTTCTTTTGAGAAATCAACAGACATTGAACCAGCATCAGCAAAAATCACGTCATTCCAATCAGCAAAGTAAATTTCCGTTTCATTTGTGCCACTACCTAAGTTTACAGGTATGGTAGTAGTATGTTTAACCGGGTAGCCTTTAAGTAAACCCTGCTGCATTTCTGGGTAAACTTTATTGCCGTTACCATCGCGCAGACCAAATAAGGCCATATATGTGCGAGGTGAAAGCGCCCAGCCTGGGGTCACTAACATTGAATTGCTATTCATCAATGTTAAAATTAGCACGTCCAAATAGGCATCAATAGTTACCAAGTCAGCAGAGCCATTAAAAGAAACAGTTCGACTCGCATCAGTTGCGATCTTCTTGAATCCCTTGGGCGTTCCGTTTGTTCCGTCATCGCGTAAACCGGCTTTATCAGTTCGTACAGCCATGGAGTTAAGCATGTCATTTAAAACCAAGTTTTCGACGTTAATACCAGATTGACCAATCAAAAGGTTTGACAATGGAACGAGTGTAATCATTGTCTTTTCACTTAACTTAACATCATCAAGCGTTGATTCAGTTGCGTTAACGTCTGATCCTTCACCTACATAAGCTGTAGTCGCACCACCGGCAAGCCTTGGCAATGTCATGTTACCATTGACAAGATTAATTGACTGGGCACCAAGCGCCAAAACCACGGTTTTAGGTCGTAGCAATTCAATCACTTCATTAGCTGTGTTGGTAGGAATTAAAGATCCACCAGATCCGACTGATGTTTCGATTGCCATTGCAACATCATTATCACGTATCTCATTACGTGCAAAGTTTGCAGCAAGGTTCAAATCACCTTTGGAAGCTGCAATAGCCATGATAGTTCGTGCTGCGGCTGAACCTTTATACTTTGAAGCTTCGGTTTTTACGTGAATTACTGGTGCAACGCTTGAAGCTTGAACAGGAGCTGCGTGTTGGCCGGCCATCTTTTCGGCTTTTTCCATGCGATTAATTTGCTGGGTTAAACCGTCAAAATCGGCTTCAAGACTTGCGAAGCTTTCTAGCTGCTGAGCTGTCAATTGTGCGCCGTCGGCTTCTAATTTTGCTAACGCCTGAACCTGAGTATTTAGGTCAGCGCGTTGGCGGCGAAGTTCGTTAATATTTGACATTTTTGTAAATCCTAATTTTAAGGTATAAAAAAGGCGGCAATATTGCCGCCTGCTGTTCCTCTTCGCCGCTTGGCTAAAGTTTGGAATTCATTCCAATTGATTTTGCGCGATTCCCGATAGACTGGGTTTGCACTGCTACAACTGGGTGTAATTGTGATATTTGGTTAATTGCCTGCTGGGGTGTCATTAATTCATCAGCAAGGCCCACGTCAATTGCTCTCTGCCCCTGATAAACTCTTGCTTGGGTTGCAATGACTTGCTCAATACTTAAACCTCTATACTGTGCAACGCTGCTGGTGAATAATTCATAAGCATCATCAAGGCGCTCATTAACATCTAAAGCCGCTTGCTCTGTTAATCCCTCATATGGAGTGCAATCATTTTTATTGTCACCACGGTATAAGGTGGTGATTTTAACCCCTTGCTGTTCTAGTGCGCCTGAATAATCGGCATGTTCCCAAATGACGCCGATACTTCCAACAATAGATGTTTGACTAGCATATATTTTGGTGCAAGCCGACATCATGAAATAAGCCGCGCTGCCGCTTACAAAATTAGCAATGGCATAAATAGGCTTTTCATCTTTTGCAGCAAATATAAAGTCTGCTGCTTCTTTGCAGCCAATAGCCATGCCGCCACCGCTTTGAAAGTCCAAAACAATAGCCTCAACCTGATTATTGTCGAGAGCTTCAGAGATTCGACTAGTAACACGATCATAGCTTTCAATTTCCATGCAAGCTGCGTCCATACTTCCGCGCCGACTCATTAAAGCGCCGTGAACTGGAATAATAGCCAAGTTACCAACAAGATTAAAAGAAACCCTATTGCCTGCTTCGTCCTTGCTGCCCATCTCAATATCTGCGGTTTGAGAGCCTGTTAATTTTGGCAATAAAAAAGATTTGATTGATGAAGCTAAATCGGGGGTTGCATAAAGAGGCGTGTTAAATACCTGACTGGCAATGATGGGATAATTAATCATCTTCGACATATCGCTTGTATCTCCTGAATTTGTTGTTGATCGACGTCTACTAAGCCGGATTTGTAAGTTTGTTCAATCTGGCTAGAATCAACCATATTAAGAGGTGTGAGGTATTTTCCGCCGCCGATAATTGGCTGTAGGTTTTCCAACCTTCTAATGTCATTGACTGACAACCAACCCCACTGACGACCGATTGCATAAGACTCATATCGAGATTTAAGATCGCCACGCAATAAACTAGAAACATCGAATTGTATGTAATACTCTGATTGCTCTGACGGCAATAAAAAGTCTCGCATCATTGCCGCTTCATGTCGTTTAAGCCACGGTAAAAGCGTATATATAACAAAGTTAATAGAAAGCTGCTCAACCGTATTAAAATTGGTTTTGCTATCGTCCTGAACCATGTGGCGCGGTATTCTGTAAAGCCTGCATATCTCCTCAACCGACATACGGCGACTTTCTAAAAGTTGCGCCTTTTCATTGTCCATTGACATTTGTTTGTAAGTTAAACCCTGCTGCAGCATGGCAATTGAGAATTTACCAAGCCCCGAATGCCTTTCTTGAAACTTACTTAAAAAAGATTCAACTTTTGTTTGTGAGTCAATGATCGCCTTACCTGCTGGCCCCTCGATAACGCCGCTCATACTTGTTCCGTTTGAGAATGTACCACTAGCATGTTCTTCAACTGCAAGCGCCAAACCTAAGACGTCTGTATTTGCCTCAATAGGTGACAAACCGGTATAACCGTTTTCACTAAAGCATTTTACATGGTGAATAAACCGGCTAGATAAAACTTCGTCATGTTCTTTTAAATAATAATAAGGCATTCCGTCAGAGCCTTTTCTTACCTGAACATTATCTGGGTGCAACGGTATAATCTGTTCCATTTCCGCATTTTCATTACGCTTAATCATTGCGTAATGGTCGCCGCCTATACCTAAGTGACCCTGCGCAAATTCAAAATATTCAAACGATGTGTCTTTCTGGTTTGGCTGAACTGTTAACAATCTGAAAAGTGGATGATCAACAGCTTCTGTTCTCTGGTCTCCATCACGCTTGTATAAAATACAGGGTAATTGCGCCACTGATTCAGCAAGAAGGGTTACACATGCGCGTAGTGTGCCTAATTGCATAGCTCTATCGGCTGTGACTTGTACGCCGCTTCGTGCGTTTCTACCAAACATACTGCTAAACCACTCCGGCTGCTGCGGTCCAGTTGGTAATTTGTCAGACGTCTGATTCTGAAACATGCTTTTCATAAACATTATTTAGAGGTCCTCGCGGCCATGTAAGAAAAAGCCATACAAAGAGCGCCTATCACTAAAAATCCTGCAGGAGAATAGATTAGCCAAGCGCCGTATGAAATTGAAAGAGCGCCCATTATTCCAACCAAAAAGAATAGGAATTGAATTGTTTTTATTAGCATAATAGATCCGAGTTGTTATAATTTACGCCGTAATCGTCAGAGCAAATAATTCTGTTTACCGCAAGAAATAAACCCATCATTCCATCGATTTTGTTGTCTCTATGCTCTTTGTCTGGGAAGTAGTTTTCGTTTTTATCAATTTTCACAATGACGTTTGAAGCCATCCAGTCCATCATGGGGTTTTTATCTTTGTGAAGGTTGCCGTCAACAACCCTAGCCTCTACTTCTTTCATGGCTTCTGATAAATTTTTAACTGTTTGGGGTATCTCAACCATTGGCGCGCCATCATTTGAAAGCCTGATGGCCAATTGAGTAGAGCCCCAAGGATCATAACCAACCGCTTGAACGTTAAAATCAACCATGTCCTGCCTAAGATCAGCTTCAATTACTTCATGATCTATAATGTCGCCATCGGTTAGGGTTAAATGACCATCTCTAGCCCATGTTTCATACATGTTGCCGATGCTTTTAGCTTTCATGTTTATGGCGTGTTTAGGTAAATAGAATTTACAAAGAAAATGAATTTTATCACCGTCAATAAATGCGGCTATTTTTGCCGCAACATCTAATTTATTGGCCAAATCAAGGCCGATATAACAGGGTAATGTTTTTAAATGTTCTAAATCTGTGCGCTCTGGAAGCTTGCCCCACTTGATCATATCAAGCCAAGCGACTGCAGCATTTACCCAAATATTAAGGTGCTTGGTTAAAAAGTTGTTTAAGGCTGCTGGAATTTCTTTTGCTTTTTTGGCGTGTCGCTGCATGTCTGAGAGTTTTTTAGATCTACCCAAGTTCGGATTTGCTTTAATCCAATTCTTTTCATCAAAAGGATCATCACCTTCATCAAGTGTAAAAATAATTCCAAAATAAGTATCATCATCAGTAACGCCCGAAAGAACCTTGACTGCATACCCTCTTTGTTCATAACCAATACCCTGTTTATTAAATCCCGCTGTAGTGATAGCAAGAATTAAAGGCTGTTCACGCGATCCCGTTGCAGTGTCTACAACGTCCCAAACGTCTCTTGATTTATGAGCGTGGATTTCATCGATTACAGCGCAATGAATATTTAAACCGTCTAGCGTGTCTGCATCACTTGAAAGCGGTTCGAATTTACTTGATGATTTTAAGTGGTGAATGTTTAACTTGTGATAACCAAACAAGCGCTTTAAAGGCGCTGATTTCATTATCATTGTTCTTGCATCACCAAAAACAATTCTAGCCTGCTGGCGGGTGGTCGCTGCGCTATAAACCTCTGCGCCTCCTTCACCGTCAAGGGATGTCATGTACAAAGCGATACCAGAACAAAAGGTACTCTTTGAGTTTTTACGCGCTACTTCAATGTAGGCTGTTCTAAATCGCCTGTTACCCACATCATCAACAAACCCGAAAAGGTTTATCAAAATGAAGCCTTCCCAATCTGAAAGTTCGTAAGGTTGTCCGGATAACTTGCCTTTGACGTGCCTTATAAAATCAGGGTAAAACTCTAAAATTCTGATTGCTTTGTCTTGGTCGAATATCCAATCGTAAGAATCTAAATCATCTAAAAATCTTTGGCATGCTTGCTTAACTTGTTTGCAGGCAACGACATCTCCTGACAATACATCTACAGCATATTGACAAGAAGATACAAGCGTTGCCATTAAATGCCGTATTTAGCAAGTGGGTCGCTTGGGCCTACCTGATCTACTGTTGAAACTTTAGATCTTGCCGATGGGGTTGCACCAAACTGACTTAAATATGATTCAAATTGCTTTTCTTCGCGCTGCAGTGATCCAACATCAGGGTTAACTTTGAATGATATTTCACCCTGCGTGTTTATTGTCTCGTAAGAGAAGCCTCGAATCTTCACTGCTTTTTCTAACTCCCTGAGTCTCCCATATACTGCGGAAGCTCTTTCTAAAGCCGAGGCATCAGACAATGTTAAGATCCCATCACTAAAAAATTGCTTACTTAACTCTCTCCACTTGGTTTTTGCCATGGATGATAAGTGAGCCGGGCAACGTGGTATAGCTTTCTTTGGCTTCGGTTCGCTTTTGTTTACGGCGCGCTTCCCTGGGTTCCCTTTTATCAGTTTTAATACTGTTGGTATTGGGTTCGGTGATGCCATTTTAGGTTCTCAAAAAAAGTTTCAAAAGTTGCGGGTGTGTAATAAACGC
>Ga0307984_1000909_pt1 | contig 12571 bp, 8 predicted proteins | sample EllFjometageno78_FD_203169 | JGI IMG/M metagenome (GOLD analysis project Ga0307984, IMG submission 203169) | Marine microbial communities from Ellis Fjord, Antarctic Ocean - #78 | ecosystem: Environmental > Aquatic > Marine > Unclassified | place: Southern Ocean | collected 2014-10-09 | reverse complement strand
TAGTAATAGCACTTGGAATAGCAGTAGATTTTTCTGCGTTTCTTGTAATGTACCAATCGGTGTTAGCAAGTATTCCAGCAGCTTGAGCTTTAACAGTTCTAATTAATGTTGTTTTTAATCCTTCAGTTTTTACATCACCAACTGATTTGTCAGATGGTAAATCTCCAGCATCTTCATCATCTTGCGACCATGTAGTATCTGCATGAGCCTTTGCAGTAGCAGTACCATATGAAGCTGTTACAACATCATCAGCAAAAGCAAAAGATTGATTAGTATTGATGTACCATTTCTCATCTTTAAAATTTGAGTTGTCATAAACTACTTCATAAATTCCAATAGCTTCTTTTTCTTCTACAGACCATTTCATAAATATGTCTTTAGGATATTGTAAATCTCCTAAGGTAAAGCCTTTAGGGTGATTAAAATATTTTGTAATTGTTCCGTCTGTTACTAATGCGTACATAATATTCCTATGATAAAGTTAATGCTAAATTTCTTCCAACCTCTAACCACTTTGCTCCATTGTATCTAAATGTAAACAAGTCGCCAAGATTAGCTGTTGCTGTTAATGTGGGTGCTGTGTCAAGAGCAAATTCGTATGCTGCGTTCCAAGTTATAGTTCTGCTACCAGTTCCATCTTGAATAATAAGTAATGATATAAATTGACCACTTACTGGATTAGCTGGTAATCCCATAGTTCTACTAGCACCAAGTGTTACTTTAGCTATTGGTTGAGTTGCTGCGTTCCATGTAATAGTTGAAGCATCTGTTAAAGCTACTTCTAAAACATAGCCAGAAATTAATTTAATTTGACCATTAGCATCTCCAGAAATCCAAGTTGTAGTTGTTGAACCATCATTTCCAGCTATTAATAATTGTCTGTCGCCAGTAGCACTTGCAGCATCAACACCACCAATAATTATGTTTCCATCACCAGAAGTAATATTATCTCCAGCTCCATGACCAATTCCAATATTTCTAGTACCAGAAACAGCTCTTAAAGCCTGTGTACCTACAGCAATATTTTTTGTAGATGACGCTTGTTGACCAGCTCTAAAACCAATTAATACATTATTACTTCCTTGACTTTGGCTTCCAGCATCAACACCAACTGCTACACCTTGATTTGAAGTTGTAGTTTGTCCAAAAGAATTATGACCTATAGCAACATTTTCATCTCCAGAAGTTAAAGCATCTAAAGCTGTTAAACCAACTGCAGTATTTTTTTGAGCATTATTTAAAGTTCCAGTTGTTGCATGACCAACGAATAATGAACCTGTAAAATTTGTTCCTTCTTGTTTTCCAACTAAAGCTAGATTAGTAGCTGCTTTACCATCTAATAAATTTAGTTCTGTTGCAGTTGAAGTTACAGCTACATTTTCATTTATTTTTGGTGAAGTTAAAGTTTTGTTTGTAAGAGTTTGTGTACCAGTTAAGGTTACTACTCCAGTAGCACTAATAGCAGCATCTTGCCAAGCTGAACCAGAATAAACTCTAAGAATATCATTAGTAGAATTAAAATAAAGCATACCAGCAGCTAAAGCATCACCATCATTATCTGTTGATGGATCAGAAGATTTAGTTCCTAGATAAATATCATCAAAAGCATCAGCGGAAGCTGCAGCGTCTGTTGCAGAACTTGCAGCAGCAGTAGCTGAATTACCAGAAGCAGTTGCAGAGTTTCCAGAAGTTGTGGCAGAGGAAGCAGAAGCAGAAGCTGAGTTAGCACTAGCTGTAGCACTATTTCCAGCAGTTGTTGCTGAACTAGCAGCAGCAGTAGCACTTGTTGCAGCTGAAACAGCGTCTACAATTAAAACCCAGTAAGATGTATTAGTTAAAGCAGTACCAACTGGTGATGCTTGAATACAAATATAAATATTATTTAGTTGAGCAGTAGTTGAACCTTTAACAATATCTCTTATAGCATAAGCTGCTGTAGTAGTAGTTGCTGAAGTTCCTTTGTATGTACCTAATTCTTGAGTTACAGCAATTTCTCCAGAAGAATCAAATGCTAAAACTTTGTTTGCTCTATCTGTTGCACCTACAGTAAATTCTGTAGAAGTCATTGTGTTTGTTGCTGACAATTTTATAGAACGATTTACTTCTTCTTGAAGTTGTTGAATCGTCATGGTAGCACGATCCAAACCCTCTTCATGTGATTCCGCAGGGAATGGATCATTTGCAATATAATCTATTGCTTGGGTTTGCGGCACTTCTCTTCTAACTACTACTGTCTCTGTTCCAGTTGGTATATTACCTGCAGTAAATACCACATTACCACCAGATGCACTTCCTGCACCAGTTACTGTGTAATGAGTTGTTAAAGTTTTTATAGTCTCAGTTCCTGTAGCTGATCTAATAATTACTTCTAAGTCTGTGTCTGCAAAAATCTTGAATCCGTAAACAAAAGTATCGTTACTACCATTGCCTGAGTATGAATTTTTTACTGTTGTGCTTGATACTGTCATGTTAGTTCTCTATATTAAATTATTTATCCTTTGTCCATATTATTTAGACTTATCTGGTAAATCAGATTCATCAATCATATACTGTAAAATGTTAGTTATACCTAACATATTTTGGAATGGTGCGATAGCCTTTAATTTGTAAAGTGATTGTTTACTAAAATCAAACTCATCATCTGCTATTGATGTGCCTATATCTGAAATTGCACCCCATCCTTTTGTTATTAAACGATAACTAGGGTTTCCTGTTATTACATTTACTTCTAATCCAGATGATCTGTAGTTAAATAAAGGTTCAGCTCCAAAAGGATCTCTAAATGTATCTGCAAAAGTAGGCAATAAAGTAGAATAAGTTGATCTTTGAAATGATGCTTTTCCTATTGATCCTACTGATAATCTTTTTTCTAAAAATTCTTTTTTTTCTTGTGGAGATTTTCCTATTGCTTGTATGTGGGTTTGTGCAACGTACACAAGTCCAGCAAGAAATGTAGATGTCATGGCACTAGAAAATGCAGTAAAGTCTCTCATGTGTAATCCATGTAATAACTGTTTAGAATAAGCTGTAATAACAAAATTTCTAAATTGAAGCATAGTTTTTCCTAAACCACCATCAGTTCCTACTACTAACATTTCTCCATAGTTATTTTCTTGAACTACTCTTCTTAAATGTCTACCCATATATAAAGACATTTTGTTTGCTAAATCTTGATCTTCCCAATTATCTATATTAAATCTTTTAATTTTTCTTCCTGTCAAACCACCTTCAATAAAAGTAGCATTATCTCTTATACTTTTAAATACACCTTGCAATTCACTATCGCTAAAACCAATATTTCTATATCGTTTTAAAACAGATTCAGTTACTTTTAATTTACCTGTTGCATATTGTGCAAGTTTATCAAAAGAAGTAATTGCTGCTAATCTTCTTGACATAGTATCTATTGCATGAAAACCAGAAAAATCTGAAGTTATTCTACTACCAATATCTAATACTTTTTCTGTTCTTCCAATGTTTGTAGTCATACCAGCAAAATCATCTGTTCTATTTATTGTGCTATCTATAAGTCTATTAGAACCAGTACCACTAACCAATGTTTCAATTTCATCAAGAAATTCATTATTTAATTTTCCATCTTTTGCTCTTGATAAAATTTTTTTATATTCTGGCATATATTTTATCATTGTTCTTACTCCAGCAGTACCAATAACATTACCCATTTCTGGAATTTGAGAAAAACCTACTTGGTTAAATACATTAACATAATTGTATTTTCTTAAATTTCTAAGTGCAGTTGATTGAAAACCTTGAATATTTTTTTCTGTTGGTATTCCTACTATATTTTTATAAATTGTTTCTAATGTGGTAAGCTCAAGTTCTTTTCTCATTTTACCTACTCTTGTACTGTATTTTTTTGCAATTTCTGGAATTTCATAACTCTCTTTAACTTTGTTTAAAATTTTTGTGTAATCTTGTCTTGACTTTATTCCTATTCTTGCAAGAGCAATTTGACCAGACATTTGCTCAATATAAGATCCCATTAAACCTTCTGTATTATTATCTAAAAGATCAGTAAATTTAATTTTAACTCCATCAATAGTTTCTTCATAATTTTCATCAAATGATGCTCTTCTTCTTAATCTAGGAACAGAAGTTGCTTTATCTCTTCCTGGTTTTAATAACGCTTGAACTAAATCTTCCATTTCATTTGGATCTAAATTTGCGTAATCTTTAATTAAAGTTCTTAATTCGTCAGCATCTGTCGTAGCTAAAAGTCTATCAATAGAAAAACCATCACCAAATTTATTAGTATTAACTACTTTATAAATATGTTTTGCTATTCTTAATCCATCTACATCAGATAAATCTTGTGAACCTCTAACTAAAGAATTTTTTAAAAAATTAATAAATGGAACATAATTAACTTTTAATTGCATGTCTGCCATCTTACCCATAGACCATTTTCTAGGAAAATAATTTGGATTATCTAAAACTTCTGCTGCACCTTGTACACCTTCTTTTTTTAAATCATTTAATATTTTTTTTAATACTTTTCTTGTAGCTAAAGCTGCTTCGGCAACACCAGGTACATCAATAATTTCTCCTCTTACTGCACGAGAAACTAAATTAGAAAATTCTAAACGATCATTAATAACATAGTTGTTTCCAAATTTTTTACCTTTAACTTCTCTCATAAATTTATCAAAAGCAGGAGCATAAGATTTATAAAATAAAGTTTCTGTAGTAAATGCGTAGTTATGTTTATAAATATCAGCAGTTAAAATTGATCTTGATGAATTAACATTACCTACCGCTTCTTCTGCAAATTTTTCAGACATTGATCTCATAAAAGGAGATTCTGATCTTCTTAATACAGATGATTTATCACCTCTAAATTTAGCAAAAGCAACATTAGGAGTTATATCTAGTCTGTCAAAAAAATTAGTAACTACTTCATCTACTTGTCTTGCAGGTAAAACATTTAAAGAATATTCAATTGATTTTAAATCTTTAACAACATCTTTATATGCTTTTTGATTTGTTACTTGTTCAGATTCAAATTTTGTTTTTTTACTTTGTAAGTCTATTCTTAAATTTTCTAAATCTTGTTTTTTTAATTCTGATATACTTTGTCTTTGAAAGTTAGTTCCTGCTGCTCTTAATACATAATTTGGATTTTTAAAATTAATAAAATCACTAGCTCCTTCTTCTAAAGAAATTACTTTTTCTTCATTGCCTAATTTTACTTTTACAGACCTTCCAGAACTACTAACACTTACAACTTTTCTTTTAACTTTATTTCCAGCATCATCAAAAAATTCTATTGAATCTCCAGCAACAAATTTTTTTGGAATAGGTATATCAATTTCACCAACATCATTTTTAATAATTGGTTTAATTTCACCAACATCACTTTTAATAGTTGGTTTAGTAAGACCTAATCTTATATCTTCAATTTCTTTATTCATTTTTTCAAAAGCAATATCAGTTTCTTTTCTAATTGAATCAATTGTAACTTTTTCTTTTTTTGAATATTTATTTGAATTTGTTGCTTTAATACTTTCTTGGCTTGGCAATAATTCATCTACTTCATCTACATATACAGATGGAGTTACAGGTTTGTCTGGACCAAAATACTTTTCACCTTTTTCTGTTAGTTTATAACCATCATTTTCAAGATTAGATTTTTCAATAGACTTACCTAAATTTTGTGATTCAGCATCAAATTTATTTATATCTGGATGTTTTGGTCCTAAAAATCTTGTAAGACCAGAAGTGATTGCACCACCCATAATTGCTGCATATCCTATTTCTTCTATATCTCTTGTTGGATCATTTAAAATAACAGGTGCGGTAATTAAAGATGCTTGACCAGCACCAACCAATCCAGCTCTTAAATATTTTGAATATCTTACTGCTCTGTTTGCATAAATAAAAGGTCTAGCAAAACCAAAAGTTACTGCATCAGCTATTAAAGCTGTAGGATCTAATATTGCAGAACCTACTCTTAATGCTGTACCTGTAAATCCCAATGTAGCTAATTTTTTATTAGCTTCTTGAGAATCTAATATTCTTTGTTTTATTTGATATGCTTGACCTAATGAAGTAGCATTAGAAAATTCATCCCAATATTGAGGATTAATATCTTTACTTAATTCATCAAAAGTTTCATCATCTAATCTAAAATCATAATTAGGTTCTAAATCTGGTCTTGAATTTGCTTTTAATATTGAAGGTAATATTTGTTCTTGTTGTATAGCAAGGCTAATACCTTCACCTAATGTAATTTTTTCTGCTTCTTTTTTTTCATTTAAAATTTTTTGGTCATCAACACTAAGATAATCGGTAGTTAATACTAAATCTAAATTTGAACCTTCAGCCATTTAGAACCCTCCAGATGGAAAATACTCTTTATTTAATTTTTTAGCTTCAATTTTTCTTTCTTGTGATTTTTTTACTTCTTGTTCTATTTCTGATAACCCTTTGGCTTCTCTTTCTTTATTAATTGCATATAAATCTTTAGCATAATAAATCATAGGTTTATTGTCTTTATCAAATACTATACCTAAATCTAATCTTGTTCTTATTTCAAATGCACCACCACCAACAGACCTTAAAAAAAAATCATCAGGATCTTCATCTAACATATTGTTTTTAATAATATACTCTTTAACTGGCTTAACCATATCCAAACCACCAATAGACTTAAATGAATCTATATCTCTTTTCATATAAGCATAATCATCTACTATTTGTAAATCTTTTTTTAAGTTTTCAACTACTAAATTTTGTACTTCTTTTGGATTTATATTATTTACTATATACATATCAAAAAGTTTGTTAGCATACATTTTAACCTCTCCAATATTTGTTACTAAAGTATTTGCACCTTGAAAAAACCATGGATCAGTAGTAAAAGCTGTCTCTATATTTTCAAGAGTTTTATTTCTTAGTTTAGTTGTGCCATTAAAAACAGCTTTATTGTAATTTGTTTGAAATTCTTTTGCACTTTTTATAGCTTTATAATCATTCATTCCTAAAATTTTTTTAGAGATAATTACATTTCTAAAAAATGTTTCTTCATCATCTGTTGTATAAACATTTAATCTATCTAATTTATCTGCAGTTTCTGCTGCTTTAACAGCTTGAATTAATATAGGTGGAATGTCAGCAGCATTATCAAATGTTGTAGCTGATCCAGCAGTAAATCCTGCTTGGATTAACTCTTCGTACATTGGTGATAATAAACCTGTTTTAGCAAATTTTTCATCAACAAAAGCAAATGTATTTACTTCATCTAAATTATTTTTTGCAGCTTGATTAAATAAAACAGCATCTGCTCCTTCTAATACTTTTTTATCTGTAGTGCCTTTTATTGTTGGACCAATTAGAGGGTTTCTTCCTTCTAATATTTCTTTAACTCCATAACCTGTAGCATCATATTCTTCTTTTTGTTTTTCTATTGTTATAATTCTTTTTTGCATTTCTTCTGCATCTACATTTTTTGCTGTAAGCAATATATCTTTTGCTTTATTATAATCGCTATTTGCAATAGCAACATCAGCATCAAATATAGCACTATCGGTATTAATGGTTTGTATTTCTTTATTTAACCATGGTTTACCCATAAGTTGCGTATTTTCAAATTCTTTAGCAGACTCTATTCTTTTTTGTTTTGTTAAATTTTTTAACCTTGAATCTTTTAATAAAGAATATTCAGCAGATAATGTATTTTGCTCTGTATTGTACATGGAAATGTTTTGTTGTTCTGATGCTTCAAATGAAGCGGCTTTTATTTTATAAACATTTTCTGGTTGGTCAGAATCTAATAATAATTCTAATTTTTGTTTTACTCTTTTATTTTTTATTTGTGATGTTTGTTGCTTTCTATATTGACCAAACTCTTGATTATAAATATTTACCGCAGTAAACTCGTCTGCTTGATTTTTTTGACTTGCTTGAATTTTATCAGATTCAGCTTTCATTTCGTAAAATTTTTTCTTTGCTTCTAGTTTTTCATTATTATCTCTTTGTTTAATATAATATTTTTCAATAGCTTGAGCAGCAGGTAATAATGAAGCTGCCATAGAATTTCTTGGATCAAGTTTTATATTAGATTTAATAGAACCAACTTCTGCTGTAGGTCTACCTTTTGCTGCAAATGTAGGAATTTTTGGCATTATTGATTCCTTGATCTGTTAGAAGATTTAGATTGTAATCTTAAATTACCTGTACTGTTGTTTCTAGGGTTTCTATCTTTATGATCTACGTCTCTACCTAATATACTATTACCATATTTTTTTTTCATAATTCTTCTTGCTCCATTTCTTCCAGCTCTATTTTTCTTTTGCTCTGGTTTAGAGTGATAATTTGCGTATTCTGATTTATAATCTCTCATTATGGAGCTACCACCAATCCTTGGTTAGTACCTGGAGAACTACCACCCATAGACATTAAACTTTGACCTGCTTGAGCATAATAACCAATCTCTGCTGATCTTGATTCCATTCTTGCTACTTGTCCAGACATTCTTGCAAAGTTTGCTTCTTCCATTTTTTGTGATTGTGCAACTTTAGAATTATAAGTTAAAATATCTTTTTCAATTTCAGCTTGTTCAGCATTATATCTCATAATTCTTAAACCAGAACCTGATAATTCAACACCAGATTTATATATTGCAGTTTTAGTTTGACCTTGTAATTGTACAAATTGTTGATCGAATCTAGCAATATCAAATTCATTTTGTTGTTCAAGTCTTTGAGCTTCTTGTTCTGCAACTTGAGCATTACGATTTTGAACAGCCTGGTTATATTTACCTGTTGCTGATGCTTGTCTTCCTGCTGCTATAGAAGTTACGGCAGTTAAACCTACCGCTGCTGCTGTCCAACCCATTAGAATATCCTCGCATATCTGTATTGATGTGAACCATCAAAGCCATAGTGTTTCATTAAACCCTCATTCTCTAAACCTAACCATTTAGCAAATCTTAAACCTTTATCAAAATCTACCCTTACAGCAGTTTGTACTCTTTTAATATTATTTTTTTTAGCAACAATAGCAAAATCTTTTTTGATTGCTTTAGCTACTGCTAATGGATGATTCCAAACTTCATGTGTGGCAATGACCCAACCCTCTGCAACTTGACCCCAAATCATTTTCATACCTGCGGCAAAGATAGGTTTGTCATTAACAGTACCTGTAAAAGCTAAATTTTCTTCTACTAAATTTATTGCGTCTCCTCCAAACTTAGCATCTTCATCCATCAATTTATGATTTAATTGACATGATAAAATAAAATTACCATGCTCTGAAGTATAAGGTACTATATGTAGTTTATTATCCATCATTTGTTACTAGCCTTGGGTATAACGATAAAATTGTAAAAGGTAAAGGTTGAGTTTGTCTAACATAGATAAACCCATCTGTCTCGTAATTTCCTCTAAATTCTACCTGTTTGTCTCCTGTAAATGGTGGTATACCTTCATCCATTAAATCAATAGAACTTCTAAATGGTATTCTTTCCATATCAGATAAATTTGATCCTACCTCTACACCAATTGTTTCAAACATTCTTACTGTAATATCATATATTCTTTTAGTCTTACCTTGTGATGTACCATCTTGTGATCCAGCATTTAATTTCATTGTTTGTAATAAAGATGTATAGTTTAATCCTACTTTAACACTTGTTGCAGAACGATCTAAACTAATTGCACCAGAGGTAACAGTTCTATTTGGGTGCGTTGCACCATCTGTTAATACTCCAACCACTTGTCCCTCAAGGTGATCTAAACCAGAAAGAGTTGTAACTGCTGCACCACTATAACTTAAAGCACTATCTAAAAAATTAAATGTAGTATTATCATTTTTATCAAAGTCAAATACATTTAAGTATTCAACATATCTTCTTGTAATTCCATTAACTGTTCTTTTAACAATTACCCATACTTGATATTCTGTATCATCAGTTGGAATAACTGCGGCACTTTCAATTTGAGACTTACCTTCATTTACTGCTGTTAATCTTATTGAATCAAAAGTTTTAATTGTTAAATATCCTGTTGATTCATGTGAGGTTTCAGTAACAGTTACAACTGCACTAGCTACTGTTGCAGTAAAATCAGCGTGTGCATTAATAGCTGTTTTTAAATTAGTTGCTGTAGCATTATTACTGGTTTCAGTTTTAAATTCATTTGTTCCAGCAGTACCTGTTGTTGATGTAAAGGTAACAGTTGTACCATCTGATTTTGATAAAATTATTTTATTAGCAGTAGCAATGTTTGCATAATCAGAAACTGTAATTGTTGCTATACCAAATCTACCACCAAAAATATGTCTGTGCCAAGCGGTTACTTGTTGTTCTCTTTGATAAGTTAAACCTACCATCTCACCATCTCCTCTAACTCCATAAATAATTTGGTTAGGTTCTTGTTGATAAGCTATTTGTGTTAGACCCCCTTCAGTAACGTGTTCTGCAAGAATAGTCATGTCAGGTGCAACATATCCATCTACATCAAAGTTGTAAGCTAGTTCTCTAATTTTTCTTTTAGCACGTTGCAAAAATAATGTGGCGTTACCTACAGCTATAGCATCTACATTTGCAGCACCATGGTTAGATTGTTTTTTAATTAGAATGTTAGTTGGTGTAACTGCACTATCTGTACCACCACCAGATACAGTAAATTCACCACCTGCTGTACCTATAATTAAAGTTCTAGTAGATGTCATAAATCTAATGGCATTTACTTGGTTAGATGCAATAGTATAAATGATTGCATCATCATCAGCTATTGTTCCACCAATGTTTGCATCCATGTTTTCATAATCACCAGACCTTGAAAAAAAAATACTTTGTGGTTGATTAGTTGTTCCTGCAAATACCAATCTTTGTTCAAAGAAAGTTACACAAGAAGGGTGTCCTGTAGTATCTGAAAATGCTCCTAGATACCAATCAGTAATAGCATTACCATTTGTAAATGCTGTAGTTACATTAGCAACTACTACTGTTGAACTTGTTCTTGCTGTAATTGTTGCATATCCTGCATTAAAATGTATTTGTCTACCTATGTCTGTTGCTAAAAATCCTACACCTCCATTAATACCAGTAATTGCAGATGCAGTAATATCTCTTGATCCTGTAGATGCTGAAGCTGGTGTTAAAGTAGTTGTTGTAATATTGGCATCTTGGAATGGTCCTTTAGTAAATTCAACATCTGCTAATGTCCAAGAGGTATGACCAGTACGAGATAATTTTTCAACTTCATGTAAAGGATGCGTAATATACATAACATCTGCACTTTGTGCAAATTTAATATCAAATAATTCTGCAGTAGTATAAGGAGAAGCAATTGTATAAACTCTGTTCATAGTTCCTGCTGAACTATAAGTAGTAAAGCTTGTAGTGTTAATTGCTACACCATCTTTATCTTTTAAAGAAAAAGTATTAGCATCTATTTTAACAACTAAAAATCTTTTATTGTTAAGTTCTGTCATGCCAACAATAGCAGTAATAAGTATTTCATCTCCAGTTAAATAACCATGTGAACTACAAGTAATTACTCCTGGATTAGCTTTTGTAATTGCTGTTATAGTTTTATCACCTTCTAAAATAGAACCATTATCTTTATAGAATCTTATTTTTAAATTTGAGAACTCCAACATATAAGTTTGTGTTGTTGAAAATTCAAAAGGAATTAATCTTGTTTTATTATCGCTATCTGCAACCTCTGCAACAAATGTTGTTCCTGGTCTACGAGCAGCAGCTCCATGTGGATATACAACTAAGTTTTCTAATGTTGAACAACCAGAAGAATATTTGGTTATATCAGTTCTACCATCTAGCCTTGGTGATAATTCACCGCCTGTAAAGTTTGTTAGCTCAACTGCAACTCTAGCCATTGATTAAAACCTTGAGTTTATAAAAGTACCTGCGTCTATAACATCTGTCATACCTAGGTCTTGTTCTACGTTTTGACCTTCAGTTGAATCTACAAATCTAGCATCTCTTAATTTATCTTTAAACAGTTCATACATATTTTTAGCTGTTTGATTATTAGATGTAATTCCAAAAGCAATGTCAGCACCTAATGATGCAGATATTGTTTCTCTTAATAACTCATCATATTCATTGGGATCAGTAACTCTTGAAACATATAATATTTTCATAGTCTCACTATTACTTAAAACTTTTCTACCCTCTACTTTATAATTTGTATCGTAATCTAATATTCTAAGTAACCTTAAACAATCTGCTGGTAAGGTATAAGAATATTTAAAACCCCAAGTAGGTGCAGAAGTATCTAAAGCTAACTCTATTCTTTTTTGTAAACAATTCCAAGGGTGTGTTCTAAACAAAGCATCTCTAACTTGATCGTATCTTGAGTTGCAAAGTCTAGCGTTTTTTGAATCTTCTGTTAATGAAAGTATTGTTGTAGCTCCCAGTTGATTTAATGCTCCATTACATATTCCTACTACTGATGCCATATTACTTCCTTATTATATACTTGCGTCTGATTTGTCTATCTTTTTTTAACGCAAAAATTTCTTCTACTGTCTTTTCTTGTTTAGTGTCAAAACCATAATGATTTTTACCATCATTTTGAAATCT
>Ga0307984_1000908_pt1 | contig 12574 bp, 9 predicted proteins | sample EllFjometageno78_FD_203169 | JGI IMG/M metagenome (GOLD analysis project Ga0307984, IMG submission 203169) | Marine microbial communities from Ellis Fjord, Antarctic Ocean - #78 | ecosystem: Environmental > Aquatic > Marine > Unclassified | place: Southern Ocean | collected 2014-10-09 | reverse complement strand
CAGAACCAGAACACCAACCAATTTCATTAGCATCATAAAAGGAAGAAAGCGTATACACACCATTTAAATTAGAAGAAATAATATATGGATTATTACTAGTTATTATTGGAACCTGATTCTGACCATTAATAGCGTAAGTGAATGAAAAAGGTGCAACTGCATCCGTAAATGAAACCTTAATTTGAGCATTGTTATTAGTATTTGAACATAAAGTATCACTACCAGAAATAAATGCTGTTAATGGGGGTTTTGGATAGGTCTTTAAAATACACGAATCATTTTGATTAGCAAAAAAACTAGTTGTAAGAGAATTAATTGTAATTAAATTATTGTTAGTATGCCATTCTTCAAATAACCAGTTAGGATCAATTTGAGCAGCTATGTTCACTAAATCTCCAACAATAAATTCTTTTTCTATAGGAGGTGTTAAGTTTTGACCATCTATTGTAATATTTCCAGATCCAACATTATTTACAGCAAAAATAATTTTAATACCAAGTTGCTTTGTAATTACAGAATCTGTAAAAAGAGTATCACAACCATCAGTCACAAATGATGATTGAAAAAACACACCAGTGTCTAATGGGTTATATACTACTTCACTCGAGTATACTGTATCTATAGAATTGTTATATGTAAAACTTCCTGGAATCATACTCATTTTCCAAACAAAAATATCTTTCTTGCGATTTGTAGCATCTAGATTTATCCCGTCAAAATCAGCAATATCTTCAAAGAAACCTACAGCATAAACATTACCAAAACCATCAGCACATATATCATTAGCTCGATCGTCATCATCAGTATTAGAGCCTGCTAATTTAGCCCATAACCAATCTCCAGTATTTGTTGAACCATCAAGTTGAGCTACCCATGTAGACATAGTGGTATCTGCTAAAATTTGCGGTGGAACAATTAAATTATCAGAAAACTTGGTAGAATCTCCTGCAGAACCTCCAGTTGTTCCACAAACAAAAACTTGTTTATTATTATCAACAGACATTTGATATGATTTATCTGTCCCAGAACTTCTTGCTCTTTTTGCCCATTTCCACTGACCTTGATTATTCATTTTTGCAACAAAAACATCTCTCTTTTGTTTATGACTTAAAGTATCACTTCCATTAGAGGCATTAGCACCAGAAAAAACCATAGGGTTTCTATATTCTCCTGTTATATATACATCGTCACAAATATCTATTGCTATACTATTAGCTCTATCAGATTTATTACTTCCAATCTTATCTGCCCAAAGCCAATTACCATCTTTATCCATTTTAAATATAAATGCATCCCATTCTCCATTTGAAGTTAATGAATAGGGGCCATAATCTGCAGTATTCTCAAAACCTCCAACACAATATATATTAGAAAAGTTATCAATTGCTATTCTATTATCTCTTGACCCTCTTGCATCTTTAATTCCATCAAATTTATCTACCCATAGCCAAGTACCATTTGAATCTAACTTTCCAATATATCCCATAGGTGTACAATCATTCCCCCAGTCTGGGTTTGATATTGAGAAACTATCAAAATCAGCATCATATCCGGAGAAAAATCCCGTAACATAAATAAAACCATCATCATCTACTTTAACATCATAGGAATGATCATCTGCATCATAAATAGGATAAGGACATCCTCCTGATGTATTATCTCCACCAAAACCAATTACCCAAGCAGGGTTCCCATCCTTATCAATCTTTGCTAGCAAAGAGTTATCATGGTTATTTCGTTGAGCTCCAGGAACATTTATAGTATTTGGCCCACCACGTACACCTAAATAATAAGAGCTCCAAAAGGTTCCAGTAATGAAGACATCACCTCCAGGGGTAACATGCATCCCTAATGCTCTATCATCACAACAACTATTTTCTTGATTACCACCAGGAACGACCCATAAAACATTTCCATTTGAGTCTAATTTAGCAACAAAATTCTCCTTATTAGTACCATTATTTGGATTATTTATCAGAGAAATTTGAGCAAAATCTGCAGCCGAATTATAATACCCACTGATATAAATGAAACCAAGTGAATCAGTACCAATTGAAATTCCTTTATCAGATTCTATACCACCAAAAGATTTTACCCAATCAGTTGTTTGAGCACTTGAATAATTAAAAAAAATACTAAAAAATATTATTAAATAATACTTCATGAAATTAGTATATCACTTGTATTACTCCGGTTTTAGAGAAAGGAAAGTTATCATCTCCAATAAGGTCAATTTGATAGATATATTTATCCTGTTTGACTTTATTGCCTTTGTAATATCCATCCCAAAATTTATTGATTTCATTTGATTCAAATAATAGCTCTCCCCATTTATTTAATATTTTTAAATTGAAAGATTTAATATATTGGCCATAAATTACAAATAGTTCATTATGCATATCTGAATTAGGACTAAAAGAAGTAGGAATATATAATTCTGATCTATTTGCAATATTTATTGTAGATATTTCAGAATAATCTGAACATCCATTAAAATCTACTACTAAAACATAATATTCTCCTTCGTCGGTAATATTAATAAAAGCATCGTTACTAATTATCTCTTCATTAATATTATACCATTCATATGAAGAATATAGTTCACTAAGCTCAAGTCTTAAAGTATCTCCTTGGTATAAAAGATAATTATCAATTAAAATATCAGGTGATGGATTTTCAGAAACAGAAATATTTGCATTTCCACTAATCTCAGCAGTACACATATTATTATCTTTAGCTAATAATATCTCATAATTTCCTGGCTCTGAAGAATTATAACTAAAATAATTTGTTAAAATATTAGACTCAGTAATAGTATCATTTTGGTTAATAAAAACAAGACTCCAAGGAAGTAAACCAATATAATTAACCTCTATACTAACACTACCATTATTACAAATATTCCCTCCTCCACTCATAATGGCAGATGGGGGACTATCCTCAATAATCTCAATAGTATCACTAGCAATACATCCAGTGTTATTATCAGTTACTGTTAAAGAATAAACACCCTGGCTAGCAGAGAGCGATGAAGAAGTTAAAGAATTATTCCATTGAAAACTATAATTTCCAGATCCTCCTGAAACAATAGGGTCTAAAAGAAAAGTTGTATTACAAGGAATTGATTGATTAGTTCCAAAATTAAATGTTGGAGCAGGCTCGGAAATTACTGTTATGGTATCTGATATTACAGGACACCCCAATGATGTAGCTGTTACCCAATAGACTCCATCGGCTACATTAATATTAGAATTAGTGCTTATTACATTCCCCGTGTTATCATACCACTGATATGTAGCTCCAACTCCACCATCTGCTGTAAGAGTAACCGTAGAGTTACAAGGGATATTCATTGTAGTAGAATCAATTCCTAGATCATCAACAATATTTAGAATTGGAGAGGCAAAACTACCAGCTTTTAGCCAAACGAAAGAACTTAATCCAGAATCTGAACCATCAGCTATAGCAATTCTAATATGATAAGATTGTCCACATTGTACCAATGCCTCAGCAGTTAAAACTGTAGTATATCCATCAGCACTGGCAATTGTATCTAATCCATTAGAATTATCTACAAAATATTGATCGTTAATAGGAGTTACACTGTTAACTGATGAAATTGTTATTGGAAGTGGGGGATTAGAACCTGGAACAATAGCTAAATTTACAGAACCATTTGGATGATTTGCAGGCGAAGAATATGGACCTGTTATTCCTGGACCAGAGAGAAAAAAACCGAAAACATCATTATAAACTGAATTTTCAAAGGCAAAATACTCTTCAGATCCAAAAACATAATCAAAACTAAGTGAATCTGAAGTGGTAATAAAATCAAATTCTAATATTGCTACATCATTAATACTACTAACAGTAAAAGAATTTGTGTATGGGGCTGGTAATAATGGTGGCACAGAATTAGCTACAGCTAATAAATCGGGATCCGTTACAACATTAGCAGGCGTACCACCGAAACCTGTATAGTTTGGGTCTAATTCGTCAATATCTCCAGTAGACATAACAATACCTTTATTTAAACCAAGACTTGTATTAATAGCTCCAAAAAATCCAATTTGCATACTATCGCCCTGGTATGCATGGTTAGAAGCAACAATACCTCCTCCTAATAAAACATTGTCAATTAAAAAAGTTGAGTTATCATAAGGTGCTGTCTTATCAATTGTAATTTGAGCATATGAAAGCTGACAGCAAATTATCGTGAAGAATAGAATATTTTTCATCTTAAGGCAAATTTAAGAAATTTATAAAAATATTCAATCAATTACTTAGACAATTACTTAGATAAGATTATTACTTACTTTTCGTTTGAGGACTGATTTTTATACATTTCTGAATATGAGCCATTTTTATCTATCAGCTCATCATGACTTCCTTGCTCTAAAACAGCACCATTTTTTAAAAGGATAATTTTATCAGATTGAATAATTGTAGATAATCGATGTGCTATAATAATAGTTGTTCTATTTTGAGATAATTTAGCAAGAGCTTTTTGAATTAGCTCCTCAGTCTCCGTGTCTATAGAAGCAGTAGCCTCATCTAGAATTAATATTTTTGGATTTCTTAAGTAAACCCTTAAAAAAGCTATTAGCTGTCTTTGACCTGAAGAAAGCGTCACACCTCTTTCTCCAACAATATAATCATATGAATTTGGCAGAGATTTAACAAAATCATGAACTCCTATTTGCTTAGCAGCATTTATAATATCTTCTTTTTGAATTGTATCATCATAGAGCGTTATATTATTAAACAAGGAGTCAGAAAATAAAAAGACTTCCTGCTGAACAAGAGCAATATTTTTTCTTAAAGAAGATAGTAACAAGTCTTTTATAGGGATTCCATCTAGAGTTATAGAACCTTTATTTATCTCATAAAAACGATTTAAAATTCTAATAATTGACGATTTTCCAGAACCTGTCTGCCCAACTAAAGCTAACATTTTTCCAGATTCAATATCAAAATTTAAGTCTTTCAATACCCAATTATCATTTTTATATGCAAACCATACATTTGAAAAAGAAATACTTCCTTTTAGATTTCCTATTTCAAGAGTTCCTGTGTTAGTGATTTTTTCTTCTGTATCTAAAATTTTAAAAACTCTTTCAGAACCAACAATTCCCATTTGTAAAACATTAAACCTATCAGCAAGTTGTCTTATTGGTCTAAACATCATATGAATAAATAAAATAAAAGCTATTATTTCACCAGGTGTAATTGTATTTTCAGATAAAATATTTTCTCCACCATACCAAACAATTAATCCGATTGATATAGCAGAGAGCACCTCTACAATAGGAAAAAAAACTGCATAGTAAAAAATAGATCTCAAGTGAGCATCTCTATGCTCAACATTAATTTCTTCAAACTTTTTATACTCAGCTTTTTCCCGATTAAATATTTGAACAATGTTCATGCCAACTAAATGCTCTTGAACAAAAGAATTTATATTAGAAACTTGAGTCCTTACATCTTGAAAAGATGTTTTAATATTTCTTTTAAACCAACTTGTAGCAATCAGCAAAACAGGGATCGTCATTAATGCTATTATTGTTAATCTCCAATCAGTATAAAACATAACAGCAATAACGATAACAAGCTTTAAAATCTCAGCAATAATTACAAGCAAGCCTTGAGAGAAAATATCTGCAATAGTTTCAATATCAGAAACAGCTCTAGTTACTAAAGTACCAATCGGGGTGTTATCAAAATAAGTCATTTTGAGAGATAAAATATGTTTAAATATTTTCTTTCTCAAATCTAAGATTACATGCTGCCCTATCCAATTAGAGAGATACATATAAAAAAACTGAATAAAACCTTCAACAAATAATAAAGAGACTAGTAGGATTGTAATTCTAAAAAGATTTTTCGAGTCTTCTATTAAAATAAAATTATCAATAGCGTAATTAATAAGCATTGGTCTTGCTGGCCCTAAAAAAGATAATATTATAGCAGATAAAGCTGCAATAGAAAATTGTAACTTATAAGGCTTTGCAAAGACTATAACTCTTTTTAAAAGAGGGATATTTAAAACCTCTCCAGTCTTATTCTTTTTCATCTAATATACTTTTTGAGTATTCAACATTTGTTAAAAACAATCCTTTAGCTTGAACAGAAAAGCCTGCAGAAGATCTGTTTTTGGATAAAATAATATCTTTTATATCGCCTGGCTTTATCTTCCCCTCACCTATATTAATCATTGTTCCAACGATAGCTCTAACCATATTTCTTAAAAATCTATCAGCCCTAATTGTAAAACATAATTCACCTTCAACCCTTTTCCATTTAGCTAGATCAATTTTACAATTATTAGTATAGTTTTGTGTGTGTAATTTAGAAAAAGAGGTGAAATCTTTTTCTCCTATTAAGTATTTACAAGCTTCTTGCATTAATTCAACGTCTAGTTTTCTAAAATAATTCATTGAATTTTTATTAAAGGGATCCTTTGTTGTTGAAATATGATATTTATAAGTTCTTCTAAGCGCTGAAAATCTAGCATGAGAATCTTTATTAACCTTGAAAATCCTTTTAATAGTAATATCATCATTTAAGAAACCATTAAGTTTATTTTTTAATAAAGAAATTTCAAAATCAGCACTAAAATCAAAGTGAGCATAAAGCTGATTAGCATGAACTCCAGCATCAGTTCTTCCAGCACCTACAACTTCAATCTTAGTATTTAAAATCTTTGATAAAGCTGTATTTATTTCTTGTTGTACAGTATTAGCATTAGGCTGAACTTGCCAACCATGATAATTAGTGCCATCAAAAGCTAGTTCGATAAAAAATCGCATCTTTATAATTTGAATACAAAATTAAAAAAACGAAGCTATTAAATACTAATATTAAAAATTGTTCGTTGAATTTTGATAATTAAATTCTCTACACTAATTTTGCAGCCTTAAAAAAAAATTTATAAATGATAGACAATATTAATACGGACATCAAAATCCTTAATGAAAAGATCAATAAAGAAAGTGCAATTATTGATTTACTAATGCTTGAAATGAATAAAGTAATTGTGGGTCAAAAACATATGACTGAAAGACTATTAATTGCTTTATTATCAAATGGCCACATACTACTCGAGGGCGTTCCGGGTCTGGCTAAAACATTAGCTATTAGTACATTATCTAAAACAATAGATGCTAACTTTAGCAGACTGCAATTTACACCAGACCTTCTTCCTGCAGATATTATAGGAACACAAATTTATAGCCCTAAAAAGGAAACTTTCTCAGTTAAAAAAGGTCCTATTTTTGCTAATTTTATTCTTGCTGACGAGATTAACAGAGCGCCTGCAAAGGTTCAATCTGCTCTTTTAGAAGCTATGCAGGAGCGACAAGTTACGATAGGCGGACAATCTTATGAGTTAGAAAAACCGTTTTTAGTAATGGCAACTCAAAATCCAGTAGAACAAGAAGGCACCTACCCTCTTCCAGAAGCACAAGTTGACAGATTTATGCTTAAAGTTATTATTGACTACCCTAATAAAGAAGAAGAAAAAATAATTGTCCGTAATAATCTTGCTAAAAGCTTCCCACAAGCAAATGCAGTTCTTAAAACTGATGCTATTATTAAAGCGAGAGACTTAGTTAAAGAAGTATATATGGATGAAAAAATAGAACAATATATCATTGATATTGTTTTTGCAACTAGATTCCCACAAGAATATGGACTTGAAAACTTAAAAGACATGATATCATTTGGAGCCTCTCCACGTGCAAGTATAAATCTTGCATCAGCTTGCAAGGCATATGCATTTATTAAACGAAGAGGATATGTAATTCCCGAAGACGTTAGAGCTTTATGCTATGATGTTTTACGCCATAGAATAGGCTTAACCTATGAAGCAGAAGCGGAAAATATTTCTTCAGAAGATATTATTACACAAATATTAAACTCTGTAGAGATTCCATAAATGAGTACAGCAGCATTACTAAAAAAAGTTCGTAAGATTGAAATAAAAACCAAAGGCTTATCAAATCACATTTTTGCCGGTGAATACAATACAGCTTTTAAAGGAAAAGGTATGGCTTTTTCCGAGGTTAGAGAATATCAGCCAGGAGATGATGTAAGATCAATTGACTGGAATGTTACTGCGAGATATAATTCCCCTTTTGTTAAAGTATTTGAAGAAGAGAGGGAAATGACTGTGATGCTTTTAGTTGATGTATCCTCATCGGGAGATTTTGGATCTAACAAACAATTTAAAAGGGAGCTGGCAAGTGAATTGTCTGCTTTACTTGCCTTTTCAGCAATTAAAAATAATGATAAGGTCGGTGTTATCTTTTTTTCAAGTATAATTGAAGAATTTATTCCTCCAAAAAAAGGAAAAACTCATATTTTAAGAATCATCAGACAGGTACTATCATTTAATGCTGAAAATAAAAATACAGATCTTAGCCAAGCTCTAGAATATTTTAATGGAGTAATTAAAAAAAGAAGTATCTGCTTTATCATCTCAGACTTTATTAGCCCTAACTTTGAAAGACCTTTAAAAATTGTTTCTAAAAAACATGATGTTATTGCAATAAAAATTAATGATAAAAGAGAAGAAACACTTCCTAATATTGGAATAATACCGATTCAAGACTCTGAAAGCAATAAAATATTGCATGTAGACTCATCCAGCAAGATAGTAAGAGATACATTTTTTAAAAATCAAAAAACAAAAAAAGAGTATTTAGAAAAACTTTTCCCAAAGTCAGGTGTAGATATGATAAATATACTGACTGGTACTGATTATGTAAAACCAATGATGAACTTCTTTAAAAGTAGAATAAAAAGAAGATGAAGAAATTAATAATTTTTATACTAATAATTCTTTCTAATAAAATATCATTAGCAGAAAATTTTCAAGCAACACTTGACACAAATGCTATTTTAATTGGTCAACAAATTAAATTTAGCTTAAAGTGTAGTGACCTCAATTCAGAAATTAACTGGCCTATTTTAACCGACTCTATTTTAAATGGGATTGAAATAATCAAATTCTCCAAGATTGACACTATTTATAACAAAGATACATCAATAACCTACTATCAAGAGTTTATAATTACAGCTTGGGATAGTGGAGCCTACTATATACCCCCTATTAAATTAAACAATAATCTTGTAAGTGAAGGATTTTTATTAAACGTATTTTCTATAGATATTAAAGAGTCTGACTCATTAAAAGATATCAAAGAGCAAATAGAAGCTAAGTTTAGTTTATTAGATTATTGGATATGGATTCTAGTTTTATTAATAGTTCTTTTAGGTATTTATCTATTTAATAAATTCTTTAATAAATCAAATCAAACAGCTACCACTAAAAAAGTAGTTATTAAAATTGCTCCAAATATTATTGCCACTAATGCTTTAGATAAACTTGAAAAAAAGAAATTATGGCAGGAAGGAAAAATAAAGGAATACTATTCTGAAATTTCTGAAATCCTTAGAACCTATATAGATTCTAGATTTAATATTATTGCACTTGAGTTAACAACTGAAGAAATTATCAATAAAATCTCTAAAAATATTTCAAGTGAAAGCACTAAAGAGTTAAGAACTCTATTGTTAAGGTCTGATCTAGCAAAATTTGCAAAGAGCAAGCCAATTGATGTTGAAAATAATGAGAGCATGCTTCTTGCAAAGAAGTTAGTAGATCAAACAAAAGTTGAAATTCATGAGTAATAGTAATTTCATAAATCCAGAATATTTTTATTTACTAATTTTCCCATTAGCATTTACTATCTGGTACTTTATAAAAAAGGATTCTTTTGATGCAAAATTAATGTTCTCAGATACTAACGCCTTTACAAAAACAAAAACTGTAAGGCTATATTTGAGACATTTACCAATGTTATTAAAAATTATTGCATCTATATTTTTAATAATTGCAATAGCAAGACCTCAGTCATCCACAAACTGGGAAGAAAGCACGAGCGAAGGAATTGATATTATATTGTCTATGGATATTTCAGGAAGTATGCTGGCCGAAGACTTAAAGCCTAATAGACTTGAAGCATCTAAAAATGTTGCGATGAATTTCATTTCTAAAAGAGTTAACGACAGAGTTGGATTAGTAATTTTTAGTGGAGAAAGCTTTACTCAATGTCCACTTACCACAGACCATACTGTTTTAATCAATTTATTTAAAGATGTAAAAAGTGGCATGGTTGAAGATGGAACTGCTATTGGAATGGGGTTAGCAACAGCTGTTAACAGATTAAAAGATAGTAATGCTAAAAGTAAAATAATAATTTTATTAACAGATGGAGTGAATAATAAAGGAGTAATCGCGCCATTTACTGCAGCAGAAATCGCAAAGGAATTTGGCATAAGAGTTTATACAATTGGAGTTGGAACTGAAGGGTTTGCTCCCTACCCTTTTCAGACTCCTTTTGGCGTTCAATATCAAGATGTAGAAGTTAAAATAGATGAAAATACGCTGCAAGATATAGCTTCAGTTACTGATGGAAAATACTTTAGAGCAACTAATAACAATAAATTAAAAGAAATTTATAAAGACATTGATAAATTAGAAAAATCAAAAATTGAAGTTACTGAATTTCATAAAAGATCAGAAGAATTTACTGATTATGCATTTATCTCGCTATTTTGTCTTGTGCTTAGTTTTTTTTTAAAAACAACTTACTTAAGACAAGTACCATAAATGCTGAAATTTGACAACATAGAATTTTTATATTTTTTATTAGCTATACCTGTAATAATTTTAGGTATGATATTATATGCACGATGGCAAAGATTATCTCTTCTGAAATTTGGGGATAACACATTAGTAAGTGAATTAACTAAATCATCATCCTCAAACAGAAAGAAAATTAAAAATATTTTATTAATTATTATTTTATCTTTCTTAATTGTTGGTCTTAGTAATCCCCAGATTGGAACTAAAATGGAGGAAGTAAAAAGAGAAGGTGTTGACCTTATGATTGCTATTGACCTTTCATATTCCATGATGGCTGAAGATATAAAGCCGAATAGATTAGAACGAGCTAAGCAAGCTATTTCTAGACTAATAGATGAATTAAAAGGGGACAGAATAGGTCTGGTTGTATTTGCAGGGCAAGCATATGTCCAACTTCCTATTACTACTGATTATTCTGCAGCGAAACTATTCCTGTCCACAGTAAAAACTAATCTTATTCCTACTCAGGGAACAAAAATTGGTAATGCTATTGATTTATGTATTAATTCTTTTGATAAAGAAAATACTCAAAGTAAAGCTATCATAATAATTACTGATGGAGAAACTCATGATGATCAAGCTATTGATTTAGCAAAAAAAGCTAATGAAACAGGGATTATTACACATACTCTGGGGATGGGATTAAAAAAAGGAGGACCAATTCCAATTTATAAAAACGGAGATTCCAAAGAATATAGAAAAGATAGAGATGGTAATACAATTGTAACTAAGCTTAATGAACAAATGTTAAGAGATATTGCAAATGCTGGAGGAGGAGCATATATAAGAGCTAATAATTCAAAGTCGGGTTTAAATACTTTATTTAAAGAAATAAATAAGATGGAGAAGAAAGATATAGGGACGATGGTATTTACACAATACAAAGATCGTTTTCAAATATTTCTATTCATATCCTTATTGTTTCTAATCTTTGATTTAATATTTTTGGAAAGGAAAAATAAATGGAACAAGAAAATTAATTTCTATAAATAATGAAAATATATTTTTATCTACTTATTATATTAATTGGTGTGACCAATATTACTGAAGCTCAAAATAAAAAAAGTTTCTTAAAAGAGGGTAATAAACTTTTTAGTGATAGCAGCTATAACGCATCTGAAATTAAATATCGCAAGTCACTGGAGAAAGACCAAGATTATTTTAGTGCATCATATAATTTAGCTAACTCTATATACAAACAAGAAAGATTTGATGAATCCTCTTCTTTATATGAATCGTTACAAGATAATGCCAGAAATAATCATGAATTATCTCAAATATATCATAACAAGGGAAATTCATTAATGAAGCAACAAAAAACAGATCTAGCAATTAAAGCATATAAGGATGCTCTAAGAGAAAATCCAAATGATGAGGATACAAGATTTAATTTAGCGTATGCTAAAAAAATAAAGCAAAAGGAAGAAGAAAATAAAGACAAGGAAAATAAAGACGAGGAAAATAAAGAAGAAGAAAATAAAGAGAAAAAGGATCAAGAAAAAGAAGAGAAAAATAAAGAACAAGAAAATAAAGACCAGGAAAATAAAAAACAAGAAAAAGAAGAGAAAAAAGATCAAATGAGTAAAGAGGATGCCGAAAAAATGCTAGAAGCTCTTGAGCAAAAAGAAAAAGAATTGCAAGAAAAATTACAAAAAAAGAAGGTTAAGGGAAAAAAAATAAAAATATTAAAAGATTGGTAGAATGAAAAAAGCAATACTCCTTTTAATTTTATTTTTATCCAGCTATCTAAATGCTCAGGAACTGAATGTCAGTTCTAATAGAAATCCAGCAATTTTAGGTGAACAGATAATTTTAGATTTTTCAATTAATGCTAAAGCAAATAACTTCCAATCTCCAAAATTT
>Ga0307984_1000906_pt1 | contig 12578 bp, 14 predicted proteins | sample EllFjometageno78_FD_203169 | JGI IMG/M metagenome (GOLD analysis project Ga0307984, IMG submission 203169) | Marine microbial communities from Ellis Fjord, Antarctic Ocean - #78 | ecosystem: Environmental > Aquatic > Marine > Unclassified | place: Southern Ocean | collected 2014-10-09 | reverse complement strand
ACATCCAAGCCAGAGTGCAGCAATTTCTGCTTCCTGTCTGGTTTTGTATGTGTGGTCAAAAATATCATGTGAATTTACAACACCATTAGGTAACAGTTTTCCCTCATGGGGCATTACCTTTTTGTCGTCCACCACTTTCTTATTCTCTTGAATCAGAGCCTGTTTATAATTCATCTCCGATTCTTTCTCATAAGGAATTGCGTTTAGTCCAGCAGACTTCTCTAAGTGTCCTCTATTACTTTCAATGAAATTTTCAATATCTTCATAGAAGCTTTTCTTACCAGTATACCCCATAAGACGAGCCTTTTCTTCACCAGAGTCAAACACCACGAATGTAGGAGTACCTGCAATGTTATCAATTTTCTTTGCATCGATTGCTTTGTCAAACCACTTAGGTGCCGACCTTGTATCCATACTTATAATCCTCAAAGGCAACAATTTTGATGATTCTGATTCAGCATACGTTGGAGCAACTTCCTTGAGAAAACGCTGACAATAACCACACGACGCCATAGAGAACATGATTAACTCTGCAGCTTGTACCGCAGTAGTTGTCATAAAAAATAATACCAGTGTGATAATAATCTTTTTCATTTTGTCTTCTCCAATAATGTTTTAACAATGTTTTGCAACCTTTCAATCTCTACCGTCAGTACAAGTTTCTCTGCTTCAAGTCTGCTGACTCTATTATCTTTCAATTGTAACTGTGACTCTAAAATACACAATCGTGTAAACTCTTGTGAATTACTAGACCAAGGGCCCCATTGATTCATATTAACCTCCGTTGTTATCCTTCTTCCAAAAATGATGCAAATTGTATTTGTTCTAATAAAGATTCTTCTGCTGATTGAAATATAGTCTCACCAGATGGTAACTTTTTAAGTGAGTCACCCATAGCACTGATAGACCCAGATACATTACTTTGAAATGTATCTGCAATAGTACTTATATCCAGTGAGGATATGTCAAACACATTGTCTGATAATCCAGTATCACTCTGAAAGAATTGATTAGTTTGTAAAGCACCAAGTGCTTCAGCAACTTCTGTTGAACCAATATTGGGTTGAATACTCGGCAGTGCTGATAATGCACCACTCACATCCTTAACTATATTTGGAATACCTGATGCCAATGCACATGGGTCGAATGAACCACCTATAGAAAATGCAGAGTTTGCTAAATCATTAAGATTTATGTTTGCAAAACCTGATATGTCGGTGATACCTGCATAGTCACCCAAGATACCTTCAAGTTGTGATACAGCACCTTCTGCTAATTGGTTTGGCAGTTGTGCATATTCTCCTATCTGGTCACGCAAACTTGTCAATTCAGAAGCAAATGGTATGTCAGGAATAAGTGAAGAAAGTTGTCCTGTAATTGATGAAAGACCACCAGCCAGTAAACCCTGTAATGCTACTAGTCCAGCGGGAGTTCCTACATATCCTGAAAGGTCTACAAGGATACTAATTTTTGATGTAATATCACTTTGTAAATTACTAATATTAACTGATACACCACAACTTGCCATTTCTTATCCTCCAATAAAAACATTTGGTGAACCCATTCCAACCCGAGTACAACCAGCTATATAATCACCTATCCGTCCTGCTCCTCTACCATTGATCTTAACAGTCAGTGAACCAATTGCAATAGGTGCTGTGTGTGGACAACAACATGGAGGACAACCACATGGTAATAAATGTACTGTATTGGAATCACCTTGTCTTGATGCACCTCTACCATTTATAATAACATTAAATGAACCTCCAGCACGAAATGGTGGTGAACAATGAATAACATCCATATCTCCTATCCTTGATGCTGATCTACCCATTTTAAGTAATCTCCCCGTTTGCAAGTTGTGTAGCAATGTCTATAACTGTCTGACTTCCAAAAACATCAGTGAACATAAATCTATAATATGGGTCTTCAATATATGCTGATATACTATATGCAGAAACATACCTTGCTAATTTTTCTGTTAACGAATCATATTCAACTATATCATCTATAACGTGCTGTTGAAATATTGGTCTATGTGTAGCTGCAGTTGTATTCCATGTAGTAAGTGAACTTGCAATTGCATTAATGTCTGTTATGATTGCAGCTGGTGTTTCAGTGAAAGGGTCAGCCTCTACTCTACTGACAACATTTAAACTACTGTAAGACACATTATTAAATGGGTCAGTATCAAAATGTGTTTGTGCATTTGTAATAGTCAAATCACCAAGAAACAATGTTTCAAATGCTAACACCAAATAATTTACATATGTTATACCAAATCTATTCTCAATATCTGTTAATGCACGAACCAACCCTAACAAGGTAATATTATTTGGTTTATTAATACCGGGCGGTGCTGTTTCTCTTACACCAGACATTAAATCCATGTGCAATTTAAAATTTTCTACATCTACCGTTTGAATTTCATCTTTAAGATCAGAGAAAGTTGGTGGTACAATTGTATCACATATATTTCGTAAAGACGATAATGCTGCAATAACATTATTAATATCTGCCTCAGTGAAATTAGCAGTATCCCAACCAACAGGCAGATTTGAGTCTGGCTCCGTAAACGGTACAGTAGGTGGATCGAAAGGTGGAGTGATGACTGCATATGCTGTCAATATTGTTATATCAGATTGTATAGCTGAACTTACTGCAATTATCTCTGAACCCCTGCTGTCAACCTTTGTAATTAAATTGGTTACTGGTACTTGTAGCTTATTAACATACGCAGTGTTACCATTTAATTCAGTAAATAAAGATTTAATGTGTTGAAGTTCAGTATCAAACGACTCCGCAGGAAAATCTGGTGTTAGTCCTTCTGTAAATATAATTGGCATTATATACTCTCCATAAATTTCTTAGTTCAATAGAATTTGTCCAGCAGTAACTTTGTATATACTTGCAGTAGTTAAGTTCAGACCAGTCGTATTAATTGTCTTAGCTCCAAGATTCTTTTCAGTCTTTAAGCCTGTTGTTGTTTCAAGTTTTATTCCAAGATTTGTTACTGTTGAAATTCCTGTTATGGTATCGGTTGATGCTCCAATGGTAGTCCTATCATAATTTCCTACGGACGACAATTGAAGATTTTGTGTTGTTGATATACCTATGTCTCCAACACCAAACATCACAGTTTTTCCAGTGGTTGCAGTAATATAATCTTTAAGATACATATTAGTGATATCTTTCTTAACAGTTTCAGATTGCTCTCCGCTAATATTTATGAGTCTATCAGTACCAACATTTAATATACTGTCCTTACCAACAAACAAATCATCATAACCATTAACAACAGTTTTCCTGTCCGCTAATACTTCAGTTGCATGATTGCCAGTTATCTTAGTTCTCATATCACCATGTACATTCAAATGATAGTCGCCATATACTTCTTGTACTAAACTACTTTTATGATCTTTATCTCCTATCATCATACGACAATCACCTTCGATAGTAATATTACAACTACCACGAATTTGTACATCTTTATCCTTAGCTATGATTTCATAGTCACTGCCTACTACTTTAACAACCTTTGTTCCGTCTGGTTGTATTTCCTCAAATGTCCCTGTCTTATGAAATCTGTGTAATCTCTCTGCTGTTTGAGTATCATCCCATTCTTCTACATGACCCGACTCACTCATACGAACATGGTTGAGAGGATAAGTAGAACTTTGCTTAACCGAACTTAGATATTCAGTATTACTATCTGCTGTTCCACCATATCTAGGATTTGGTTCGTTCCAAGGAGTAGCACTATATAATGAAGTATTATCAGAATTTGTAATCGTATTTGACATATCACCAGCTAATGCTGTTGGTACGCCTTTAGTTCGTGTTCTTCTTTTTAAGTCAAGAGAAGGTGAATCCTCTCCACCCTTTTTCGGGTCTAAGGAACCTTTCGTTGGCACGGGTAATGAACCAACACCTCTTGCAAGTCTATTTGTATCTGATTCACCACTATACTTACCAGTTGTCTCATCCTTAACACCAATATGTGTTGACAGTGGATATTTTCCATTCGGGTCATTAAACCCCATACTCGCATCAGGTGGACTTTCTGGTATACCACCAAATGTTCCTGTCATTACTGGCTCTTGTGCGTTCTTACCATCACGGAAAAACCCAAACACCCATGTACCTTCAACTGCACCCAATGGTGTAGTACCAATACCATTCATAGCTGCTGATGTAATTGGTTGACTTGGAGTTGCCCAAGGCAAATGTTCAGTAGGAATACCGTGACCATCACCTTTACTGTCCGTATGGTATCCGAGAATACGCACACGACATCTACCCAACTTCAAGGGATCTCTTCTATCTTCTACCACACCTTGCCACCAAATGAAATCACCAAACATAATTAATCTTCCTTTCTGGATTCTCTTGACGGAACATAATCTTCGAGTCCATCTTTTGATACTTCAACTTTCATATTATATGATATTTTATTGTCTTCATGTTTTTTGGTAAAAATATGTTGAATAGCAGTAACCATATATTTTCCTGAAAGGAATTTATCAAATACAATATCAGAACTTTTATCACTAGTTGTAGCTTCTGGTGATGGTATTTCTAATGTAATAACCATACCAACACGCAATGTTGAGTTACCACTTACTTCTAATAATATATTTATACCGTCATAGATTCCCATATGACCATTTCTTTCTAACTTCCAATTCTCTACTTTATTATCATATAAATCTTTAGAATTTTGAGCATACATTTGATTGTGTTTAGGATAAAATTCTACCCTACTGTCAATCATGCTACTCAGATCTCTCTCGTTTGTTGTAGGATAAGCATTTGCTTCGTTAGGTGGTGCAAAAGATGTTCTTACTTCACCCGATGATTTTGTTTCAACTTCAGAATTTGAATATGGTGGGAAGGGCCCACAATGATTAAATGCATACCACGAATTATATCCTTTGTATTCGTGTTGAGTTATTTTCTTTCTTACAATATCATGTGTGATAAGTTTAGATGCATAAACACCTCTTCGTGTATTTTCCTGTTTATCAAATTGTTTTATGAATTGAAAATTATTTACTTTGAATGTTCCACCCGAACCAGTCTCTACACCTGTCGGGTCATCAACTCTAGGTCTTTTTATAAAAACAAATTCTGGTTCTCTTCTTGCAAGAAAATCTAAACTAACAAAAAATGAACCTCTCATTGTTTCGTAGAAAACATAATTGATACCATTAGCTATGGTAGGTATAGCACGTTTTGCTAACCAAGCAATAGCATCAAATGGACTTAGATTTGGTATGATAACTCTTTCATCTCTCTCAGTCTCTTCAACAAATATTCCAATTGGGTTTTCTTCATATCCTTCAAACAAATAATTATAATATATATTTTCAACAATATCACTAATCTTATCATTATTATAAGACCGTGATATTTTAGAATGAATACTGCTCATGTATGATTCAGAAATCAAGTCTAGAGAAAATCTTTGTGCCTTAGGTAGAAAATGTTCTCTGGCACTTAATGAGTTGACATGAAGTGGTGGAGGTTTGATACTAAATAATTCAGAATCTTTACCATCACTAATTCCTTGTAGAACTATATCAATATGAACAGTTTCTTCACCAACAATGGGAAGTTTGTAAGGTATGTTATGTGAATCTACTAACACTAATGTTGCAGTTAGAGCAGGACGAAAAATACTCTCAAATATACTTAACTCTTGCATATGAGGATTTAGGTCTTGTCGTCCAGAGGCACCGCGAATCTCTAACGTATTTATAGTAACATCAGCTGAATGGACTTGGGTTGACATAATATTATATTGTAAGTTTCTTGAACTCTTTTAGTATTTGAGATATATATTCTGGTCTAATAATGTTTATTGCTCTTTTTGCATCATTCAATGTTTCTTCATGCACAAAGTTAGTTATAGCTGTTGCTCCTGATTCTGTTTCATCTACTTCATATCCATCTGAATCTACCCAATGATGAGCAGCATTTATATTATCATACTTCTTTGCAACAAACTTATGTAAATCAAAATATGGTAGAGGCCAATCGTAATATGGATTGTTCATATAGTTTGCATATAGTATAACCCAATGTAGAGTAGAGTCACCATAATATTTATGCGCAAGTATATCTGCTCTATCAGCATCAGTAATAAAGTACTGTTCAAATAATGCTGCATTAAGAACATTAAGTTTCTTTCTTGTTCTTACAAGAACATTTGTTATTGATTGAACTCTTTTACTGCTTTTCTCACCACGAACATCATAACCAATGACTGGAAAATATTCAAAGTATGCCATTTAGAAACCCTCCTTAACGTCTTCGCCTGTAACAATATCTGTTTCTTGAAATGTTACTTGTAGTGATATATCAACTGGAGCTCCATCTTCAAACGATTTCCACCCAGCACCAGTAAAATTTGTAGTAACATTCGTACAGATACAATTTTTTATATTTGGTAGATATTTATTTAACTGATAAGAATTATTTTTATCAATAGTCAAATACTCGATTATAAACTCTTTAGGATATGCAAACACACCAGATGAAGTGGGCCCACCAGAAAAAGTTGGTTTGGAATGCCGTCTGAATGATGTAATGATTTTTTGTATCATCATTACATCAGCTTGACTTCTTGCTCTGAATACAAATGTAAAATCGAACGGACGAAAACCAACACCTTGAAATGTTTGTTCCTTGTATGGATTAGCTTTGATACCAAATGTAGCTTCTCCTGCACCTTGAAGGAGTCCTTCTCCTAGAGTAGTACCGATAATAGTTGATGCAATTCCACCAACTCCCGGGAGCAAAGCAGCAACAGCACCCGCTGCACCACCAACCAGAGCACCAGCCTTAGAAACTATTCCATATTCTACTGCGCCAGACAATCCACCAGCTTTCGCTGCACCTAAGATCCCCATATCTGCCCCTTGCCATTCAACCCCTTCAGAAAAAACAACAGAACTGGGCATATTTAGATAAATATTTTGAATATGTATTTCAGTAGCCTTAGTAACCACATTCTTAGAACCACCTGTGCTTGTACCTCCATTGGGTACTTGAGTACCATTACCTGCTGAGGTTGTTCTCTGTGTCGTATCATTGTTTGCAACTGCCGCACTCGTAGCTTCTTGTATTTCTTTAGATGGTGCTATTACCCCCTTGACAACACTGCTGGCTACTTCAAAAAGGTTTCCAAGAAATGATGTGTCCCCTTTTCGGACTGCACTTACAATTTTCTCAGTCTGGTCAATAGTCTTTTTCTTGAGTGCTTGGTATGAAACTCCCTGTCTTTCGACAATACTAAATTTAATAGCCTCAGGGTAAAAATCTGATGTCATATCCATTGGATATATTAGAGTATCATTATCACCATTATCATTAAATCCTATAGGTCTTTTAGCCATTTATCTAGTCTCCCGACTTTTAATTAAAGATTCTCTGAATACCTTTTCGCTATTCATCCTGCCACCAGAACCTGTTACAAATTTCTCTGCGTCTTCTAAGATAACCCTATCCCACACTGTAGGTGATATTTTAATTATCTTTGACCTTACACTATTCATATTATATTTATGAAGTGCAACCTTTGCAAACTTATACTTTCTAGCAGTTAATAGTATTTGTCTGAATGACTTAACCCGTAACCTAGTATCTTCTGTTATTTCAGCTTCATCAAAGAAAACCTTCATCTCTTCAAACAACTGTGTCCTATATTTGTAGTTTATATAATGAAAATTGATACCCTCAATTAATCTTCCACGCTTTCTAATAACAAAAATAAGAGGAAATCTGTCAAAGTATACATTAGTTGGTTCAGCAAGGTATCTGAAATAATACATATTTCCAGATAAAAATGTGCTTACCTGTTTACCTTCTATAGTCTTTAGTTTTGCAGTAGCCATTGTATGTATTTATAAGAGTTTTATTTGATTCCTAATTCTTTTTCTGTAATAACTATAAATTCCCAATCACGTTTCTCTGCATACTTCTTAGCTGCACCCCACTTAGCTTGATTCATTATATATGCCTTAATTTTATTCTTATAACTAACAGTCTGTCTTTGAGGTTTCTTTGGTGGAAAACACTGATTGTAGGGTTTTATCTCTATAATGTACTTCTTAGCCATTCCAGACCTTGATATCACCTTGGCATAGAAATCCACAAAATATCGTCTGGTACGCTTGTCTATCGGGTGATAGTAGGGTATTATGACAGTCTCGGAGCCCCATTCAAGGACTTTAGGGTTATTGTCTAAATACTTCATGTAGATACGTTCCCAGTTTGAACGGTGTTCACATTCATGGAGATTGCCAACATATTTCTCTTTGTTTCTTACCTTATATTTACCTACTTTTGGGTATTTTTTCATAAATGTCTTATAAATACAGTATACGGTTAAATGTATTTATAACAGGAGTAGAACAATGCCTAAAAAGTTTACAATAGACGACTTTAAAAGTAATATGAAATCGTTTGCTAGACCAAATCTATTTGAGGTAACTATAGACAAACCTGCTAAACTTATTTCGGATGACGAAGTAACAAGAAGATTAATATTCAGTTGTTATAGTGCTGTAATGCCTGGCATGACTACTGCGACAACAGATAAAGATGAGGGTTATCGTTCAATAGCCTATCAAAAAATATACGAAGATGTTAATTTAGGATTTTATCTTAATGGTGATATGAAAGAACTAAAGTTTTTTCAAGATTGGATGAAACTAATGATCCAACCGGAAGATAATCATGTCGGTTACTATGATGATTATAGAGCAGCAGTAACAATTAAAAATTTAGATAGAAAATTAGATAAAGTCTTGACCACTAAACTGATTGATGCATATCCAAAAGGAATAGCAGCTATGACATTAGATCAGGGTACTAATGATGACATAATGAAATTAGATGTTACATTTACCTATAGATATTATGCACAGACATATGGCAATCAAGAAGAAGTTGGAAGACCAAATAGTTCATTGATTCAGGGCCTCGGTGATAATACAGAAACAAGTGCTGAGGATGTACCACAAGATTTGTCTAGTGTTATTAAGAAAACAGGTAATGCAGTATTTGATAGTATAGGAAATGGGAGTTCAGGAAGTTTCGGATAATTAATTAATAACAATATCATTTTATATTAAGGAGACATTGAAATGGGATTACCAAGAATTGTAGTACCAGAGTACAGTTTAATATTACCTTCAGACGGTAAGGAAATAAAATACAGACCTTTCTTAGTAAAGGAAGAAAAGATTCTTCTTCTTGCTATGGAGAGTGATGATGAAAAAGAAATAGTAAACGCAACCAAAAATGTAATCAAAAATTGTGTCTTTGGTGATATCAATGTAGATGAATTGCCAATCTTTGATATTGAATATATTTTCTTATGGTTAAGAGGTAGAGCAAAGGGCGAGAAGATTGAATTGAAATACAAGTGTCCGTCTTGTGATAGTGACATACCATTAGAATTTAATATTGAGGATGTCAAAGTTATTAAACAAGAGGGACATGATAAAAAAATTGAATTGACTAATGATCTAGGTGTGATGATGAAATATCCAGATATGTTACTCCAGGCTGAAATAGAAAAAACTAAAGATGATAATCAAATCGAACAATTGTTTAAAACAATAAGATTGTGTATTGATTATATCTATGATGCTGACAAAATGTATGCAAACAAAGACCATACAGAAGCAGAGATGACAGAGTTTCTTGAGTCATTGACGGATGAACAGTTCCAGAAGATTTCTAAGTTCTTTGAGACATCACCAAAACTTAAACATGAAGTAAAGCTAGTATGTAATAATCCCAGTAAAGAAAAGGGGAAGAAGAAATCTGTTTGTGGTTATAAAGAAGACATGACTCTGGAGGGTTTGCAGTCTTTTTTCGCATGATCCTCTGCCATGAATCATTAGCAAATATGATGAATACTAATTTTTCCATGATGCATCATCACAAATACTCTCTTACGGAATTGGGTGATATGATTCCTTGGGAAAGAGATGTATATGTGGCATTATTAGTTAATCACATAGCAGAGGAAAATTCCAAGATGAAGCAAAAAGAACAACAAAATAAAGGGTAATACCAATGGCTGAAGAAAAAATTACTGAAAATGCTGTAGCAAAAGCAATGGCACCTTCGCTCGCAACTTTAAAGAATATCGAACAAGGTATATCCAAACTCGGTGCTCAAGGTAATCAGGGTGCTGAAGCTGCAACTGAAAGCAAAAGAGCTGAAAAGATATCAGTTGCTAATGAAGAAAAAACAAATACTTTATTAGGTGCTATGGTCAAGTCTTTGGCAGACTTAAATAAAAATATACTAGCTAGTATGAAGGGTGGGATTTTTAAAGGACTTGGAATACTTCTTGCTGGAATCACAGCACCAATTATTATAATGGTTGGGTTCTTCAAGCAATTAGCATTGGAATTTACATTTCTTAAAAAACTTACTGGTGGTGGACTAAAAAAACTATTTACGCCACTTAAAAATCTATTATCTGGTAAAGGGAAGATTGGGACGGCAATAAAAAATACTCTTAAATTTATTGATAAAGCGCATTTTGGAGTATTCACAAAAATTGGTAATTTCTTTAAGAGTTTTAGCACGTCGCCAGGTATTACTAAATTATCAAAGACACTCACAAGTGTTAAAACAAGTGTAAAGACAGGTATAACAGCAATAAAAAACTTGATTCAACCATTAGGGAAGTTTTTTGCAAGTATGCTGAAGCTGGGTAGAGGTTTTGTTTCAACATCCAAAACAGCAGCGAAGATTGTTGGGTGGGCAGGTGGTTTTGGTAAACTTTTAGGTAAAATATTTCTTCCTATCACCATTCTTATGTCTGCATTTGATTTTATAACAGGATTTATGGATGGTTTTGAAGAAGATGGTATCTTGGGTGGTCTGGAAGAAGGATTATCTAAACTGTTTAAAGGTTTAATTGGTATGCCTCTTGATTTATTAAAGAAGGTTGTTGGTTGGGCTTTAGGTTTAATGGGTTTCGATAAGGCTAAAGAGTCACTTGCAGATTTTAGTTTCTCTGACTTAATTGGTGATGTGATTGGTGGGTTTTTTGATATGGTAGATGGTGTTGTAAAATGGGTTAAAAAAACATTCAGCTTTGGGAGTATTGCTGAAGCACTTACATCCATGTTAAAACTAATCTGGATGCCTGCAATATTATTCAAGGAATGGTTAATTGATCCAGTAGTAGGATGGTTGGGTAAGATGTTTGGTTTTGATACTACTAAGTTCAAAGAGTTTTCTGTTTTTGACGGTATACAAACTTTGCTTGAAGATATGGGAAAGTTTTTTACTGATATATTTAATATTGATTTTAAATCAGTATTAAAACCAATGATCTTAGCAGTTCCAGGTGGAAAAGCTCTTTGGGCAGCTGCAGCTGGTTTAGGTAGTTTATTTGGTGGTGATGACAAAGCAGCTGCCGCCGCAGAGGAAAAAAGAAGTAAGAAACAAGAAACAAAACAAAGAGCTAGTGATGCAAGAACTGGTGGTGGATTTTTCAGTGATATTAAACAAAGTTTAGGTTTCGGACCTAAAGATAAAGAAGTAACAAGAGAACAAATGTCACGGGGTTCTGAAGGAACATCTGCTCAGGTTGAAAAAACTAGAAAGGCCAGAAAATTAATTGGTAAAGGAGCACTCCAGCAACTTAAAGAAGATGAGGGATTTGAGTCAGAAGTATATGAGGACACAGAGGGTATCAAGACTATTGGTTATGGATTTAACTTAGAAAGAGCAGGAACTCAAGATGCTCTTGCTGCAGCTGGTATTGATAAATCTGTTGCTGACTTAAAAAGTGGAAAAATGAATCTTTCAGAAGAAGAAGCTGAAAGATTAATGATGGGTGAAATGCCTTATTTCCGTCAAGCTGCAAAGAGATTCTTAGGTAAAGATAAATGGACACCTTTTCCATCGGATAAAAAAGATGCCTTAACCAATATGGCATATAATTTAGGTGAGTCAGGATTAAATAAATTTGTTAAACTAAGAGAAGCATTAAGGAATGGTGATTGGCAAGAAGCAAGTAATCAAATAATGTTTGATTCAAAGGGAAACAAATCTAAATATGCAGGACAAGTAAAGGGTCGAGCAGGTAGACTTGCATCTTCCTTTTCAGCTCCAGTTGCACCAGAAACGAAAACAGCCTCTTTAAATTCTTTACAAACAGAAAATGCACAAGGTAAGATGGGAAGTGGACAATCAGCACCTACTATAGTTAGTGCTCCACAAACAACTACGAATAACAGTAATTCATCAACAAGTTTGTTATTGCCACCAACTGCTAAAGATTCATTCTGGGATTCTGCGGTATAAAAATAAAGGGGGATGTCACCGAAACAGAATGACACAACATAACAAAAAGACATCCCCCAATATTATTTACTGGTCAGCTAACTTCTTGAAGTACGCAAGAGTAGAATCATCCTTTGCATCAACAGACGCAATAGGAGCACTAGAGTTCTCTTCAATAGTTTCAGAAAAGCTATCACCATGATTGGCAACAACTGTATTGAAACGTGCTTCCAACTCTTGATAACTCTTAAAGT
>Ga0307984_1000902_pt1 | contig 12617 bp, 22 predicted proteins | sample EllFjometageno78_FD_203169 | JGI IMG/M metagenome (GOLD analysis project Ga0307984, IMG submission 203169) | Marine microbial communities from Ellis Fjord, Antarctic Ocean - #78 | ecosystem: Environmental > Aquatic > Marine > Unclassified | place: Southern Ocean | collected 2014-10-09 | reverse complement strand
ACGCATCTGGTCGATACGAACAACGATGTCAGAGCTAGATAAAGCTTCTTCGTTGCCTTCTAGAGTGTAGTCACCTACCACACCGTCGCCAGACAAGTCAGCTAGCAAAGTTAAAACAGCGCGTGCGCCCTTTTCACTTTTGGTTAGGTCGTTAACAGACTGGACCATAGCGTTAGAGCCAGTACCAGCAAATTGGTTAATGAAGGAAGCATTTCGGGCGGCGTGCCAGAAATCGCGAGACCATACGGTCTTTTGCTCTGAAGTTAGAGCGGCAAAATTAGTTAATGCCATGATAGTTCACCTATGTATAAGATTAAAATAAATTATAAGTACTGCTTATAAACGTCGCCATTAATCAGGCAGGGGCGACAACCACTGCATGCTGTTGGACGTGTCGTGCCCGAACGAAATAGCGACCTTTTAGAGAGGGACGAACTCATGGCCTTTATAAGCTGGGCGAAAGCTACCGTGTGTCGTACGGCCTTCGATTTAATAGGCTTGGGCAGTTGTCGTACTGCAAGACGAGCCTGTGTACATATATTAGCACAGCTTATAAACTAAGGGAAATTATAGGCCATTTAAAACAGGTCATCGACCACCGAGGGCGTGAATTCACCCATGTACATCCCTTCGATGTTGTATTCCATAAACTCCTGGGCCTCCGCATGATCCATGCCGTTTTCGACGAGTGCTTCGATAAGTTTACTCGCTGAGTAGGCAACCCTAGGGTCACCACTCGCGAGCAAGCTCACACCGATAATTGCACTGTCCAACCCGTCAAAGAACACTAGCTCTGGGTATTCGACACAGTAGGCAGCTTCGATTTCTTCGCGCATTAACCGAAGTCACCACGCAACCGCTTCATCTGAGCATCCGACAACTTGTCGAAGTCATTATCGGTCATGGTGCCAATGTTAATCACATCTTCACCACGGGTTACTGCACTCTCCCCTGCAAGCTTCGCAGGCTGTTTGCTAGCAGCTTCCAACTTTTGCTTCACGTCAGTCGTTCGCTTTTTGGGCGCAGGCTTGTCAACGGCTCGAGGCTGTAACAACTCAGGCATGTTTGATGCTAGCGTCATTCGGACCGCTTTACGTAGTGCATCAGCTGATGCCATGCCTGTGTTTGCATACATCCCCATCAGTTCGTTAGCTTCAGCGATCAACGTTTGATCAGCGTCCTCACTGTTCGTGTCGAGCACCGGATATGAGGACATCATATCGGCTACGGCTGAGTCCAAATCCAACTGCTGCTTCGTCACATTAGTTGTATTATGGATGTCTTTGCGTAATTCGCTAGCCATCGCTTTTCGTTCTTCGTCACGGATTTCTTTACGAACCGCTTTAGCTTTATCCGTCTCGCCATCCAACACCGCTTCCATGTATTCAGCTTCTTTACTGTCGAAATCGAATTCAGGTTCTGGCGCTGCTTGAGGCTTTGCATCGTCTTCTAATTTAGCAAGACGATCTTCGAGTTGACGGCGACGAGCAATCTCTTCGTCCATGCGAGACTTAGGCACCATGTGCGCCTTCTCGTCCGCTTTAACGGCCTCTTCCTCTACCTCTTCTACGAGTTCCTCTTCTTCAAGTTCGTCGCTCTCAGGCTCGCCCAGGACTTCCTCAGCAGCTTCTGCAGCTGGCTCTTCCTCGGCTTCCTCAACCACTTCTTCAGCGACCGCTTCAACGACCTCTTCTTCGGTTTCTTCAGCTACGGCTTCTGGATTATCACCACGGTCCACGTTGGTTGTATCCATTTCTTCACGGGCGTCACCGCCTGCAAATTGATCGTAACCTTGTTCACTGTCATCGTGCTCTAAATTGGCACTTGTTTTTTGTTTAGGCATAGGGCCTCCGTTAGGTTAAAGTTAAAGTACTACGTCTTTCGGTTTCTTGTACTCTTGCTGGACACCAAGTCGTAGTATTTCTGCTGCGATTTTGGTGGTCGACTGGGTTTCAGAGGCTTGCTCTTTTTGAGTTGCGGACAACTCAGCCAATTGCATACGTACATCGAGTTCTTGGCGCTTCAGATCCATACGTGCCTGTAGCTCGGCCATCTCTTTTTCAGGAGTGGTTTGTATGTCAGCTGCCTTGGCTGCGGCAAGTTGTGCTTGGGCTTGAAGGTTAGCTGCTTCTGCTTGCAGCTTCTGTAGTTCCAACTTCACCTGTTCCATCTGAATCTGCTGTTGCATCTGTGCAGCTTCTTGCTGTTCAGGCGACTGTTCAACACCGGTTAACATGCGGATACGCTTGGCCAACTCACCTTTACGCTGTAGATGTGAGTATTCGATGATGGCGTCGTCCGGAATGGCGATGCCCACTTGGCGCAACTGCAATGCTTCTGCAAATTGTGACTCGTCAAATGTGTCGCGTGCAGGCATGGTTGAAATAATAACGTCGTATTCACCAACGGTCATATCGTTAACCACTTCGCCTTCTGCCGTCATTTGATTCAACACGATCTCTTCGCGAGGCTTTAGTGGGTCTTCATCTCGGGTGATTTGAATGACTCGCTCCTCACTGTAGAACGACTGCACTAAGCACAGGATGTTCTTCGCAACGAAATGTCGCGTTTTGGCAAGGTTGTCTAAAGGAACCTGGATCTGAATCTGTCCACGGTTCTGTTTCGCCTGGATAGCAACGCCTGATACTTCAGGACTATCCTGACCAAGCATCGCATCAGATACGCCTGAGATCTCTTTGATGTTGTTTGCCGCTTTCTGACCAATACGATCAAGACCCGTTGGGATCTGGTTCGGAGAAATCTTCTGCGGTGGCTGTGAACCACGGTTAAATTCCAGCACTAAACCGGTCTGAGCACCCCGTTCTTGGAGATCATCCGATGTCATACCACTCAATGAGCCTGTTTCTACGACCCAGCCACTGTTCGCAGTCGTGTTAACGATGTGCAACTCTTGTGACGAGATCTTGTTTAGCTGTTCTTGAGGTGAAAGTAGGTTGCGAACCATGCCAAATGGCTTACCGCGCCTAAAATAAGGGAAGTAAGGCACGATGGTGAAGTCTTTGTACGGTGACCAGTCATCATGCAGGACAACTTTGTCCGCTGTGATGGTCCAACGTACCTTTTTCACCAATTTCTTCAGCATTCCTAGGCCAAATTCCTGGGCAAATAGCTCAGTACGCTCTTCGTCCCACGATTCTGGCACGACACGCATGTCTTTGGTCTTCGGATCAACGAAATGAGGCGTTAATACCAACTTACGGTGCTGCCTTTCAACAACGCGCACTGCCCGTAGGCTTTGTTTGTCGTCTGCTTCACCGCCGGTGAGTACCGCTGCGCCTACGTCACCATAGGTCACGTCCCGCTGTTCGGCTAAATCCATTGAATCACGCCCAAGGTGCTCACCGTTCTCGGCAACCATACGCAACTGATCGGCTTTCTCTTGGCCATACTGCTGCTCAATGTCGTCTAGGCTTAACCATTTGGTCTTGATGACCTCGTTCCATGTGGTTGGGTCGTAGTCTTTGGCATCTGGATCAGGCAGGATGTCCAACGGATCTTCCGCTGTGATCTGCACCTCACCTTCTATATGGTCGTCAAAGTTCATGCGGATGTCGAAGTATCCACGATCCTGAATCACACCGTCTGCAAAAACCTGGCTTTCCAAGTAATCGTATTGGTTGTTGTCACTGATCTGCATGTACAGTTTGGTGAGCACTGCCGCAACTTCATCCGAGGAGTTACGTCGAGGCTTAAACTGTGTATCCGCACGCTTAGAGGACTGCTCCCCCAGTATGGTATTGACAGTACTCAAAATGGTATTGATCGTTAGATGTGGGCGACCTTCGGAATCTAATGCGTCGATGTCCGTTTGGTCCCACTGCTCTCCACGATAATAGCGGTCGCACTTGATCGCCGTCTTAATGTAGTCGAGGTGGCCCGCATCCCTTGCCCGCACATAGCGGGCCCAGTTGTTTTCTACGATCTTGCCTTCTTTAAGGGGATCGATTTTCGTCTTCTTTGCCATAGCTATGCACTCATCGCTGTTTTACTGCGGTTAGGGGCCATCAGTCCGGGGAGCTTATCTCGCCAAGACTCTTCAATTATTTTCTTATCTATTACGACGGACATTTCGGACATCATTAAACCGATCCAAGCCAAACCATCGACTTGGTCATCATGTACACCGTTCGGGAAACGCAACATCTCGGCCATAAGCCCAGCGTTCCACAGTTCAAACTTGGGGAAAAACACCATCCCTTGCTGCATACGTCCCTGAATCGCTCGGGCACGCGCTTCTTTATCTCTTCGACCTGTCTTCAACTCCATTAGGTACATCTCATACAGGCCACGCTCTGCGATCCGCTTCTTTAGGAAGGGTCCAAGGGCCATTTCAATGTGTCCACGCTCAATGCCAACGATCGACGGTTGGTATTCTTCGTAAACATCGAGTATTTTCTCTACTAATTCGTAACCGTCCCACTTACCACGCTCAACGTGCATGACATACATCTTGTCTTCTTGGTCCACACCCACCACGACCCCTACTGAGAAGTCATTTCGGTCTGCTTTACCAATGGCAAGGTCCCATGCGCAGTAGATTTTGAGCTTTTTACTATTGAGTTGGTTCTCGCGGTAGTACTTGAACATGTCTACTTTGAAATAATCACCCTCGTCGGCCACAGGGTTCTGCTGATACAGAGCCGACCAGTCTCTTGGGCCTACCGCCTTCTGAATTCGGAGCAATGCTTCAGCGTCATAACGTGCTGGGTGCAGCGGTTCGTACTTTTTACGGTACTTTTCGTCTTCTTCGGCGATCGCTGGGTACTTGATCACCTCCCAACTGTCTCCACCGTCCTTTTCCTGCTCCAATAACCAACCCGCAAGGTCGTCATCGTGCCAACGGGTCAGGATAACCAGTACGCCACCGCCCGGTGCAAGTCGCGTATAGGCCGTTGAGGTGTACCAGTCCTTCGCCGTTTGGCGAGCGGTCTCTGATTCGGCTTGTTCACGGTTTTTTACGGGGTCATCGATGACCAATATGTGCGCGCCCTTACCGGTGATCGGTCCACCCACACCTGCAGCCACATAACCACCACCTTTGGTCGTTAGCCACTGCTCAGCGGACTGTGATTCGGGGTCTAATCGGGTTTCAAACAGCGAATGGTATTGCGTATCACGCAACAGACCACGCACTTTGCGCGAGAACCCCATGGCTAACGAGCCAGAGTAGGAACAGGCGATGAATTCGTGATTTGGGTAACGCCCAAGGTGCCATGCTGGAAAGTTTTTCGACGCTAATTCGCTTTTACCGTGTCTAGGCGGCATAAATAGCATTAATCGAGGGGATTTCTTGTCAGCAACGTCGTCCGAGAACTTCTCTAGGCGTAGGCAAATGTCTTTATGCACCCAACCCGGAATATATTGCTCGCTGAAGCGTTGAACGAAGGGCAATAGGTGCCTCCGAGCCAGCTCGCGCTTCGCTAATTCAGCTTGGGCCGCCATCTTCGAGTCAAAAACACCGTTCTCGTCGGTGTAATCTGGCGTTTTTCCTAAGTCTTGCTTTTCCAACGTGTCTCGTTCCGACTGTTTTAGGCGTCTATTGTGTAGTAATTCATTCGCATGGGCCGCTCTGGCCTTATGCTCGTTTTCTTTCTCTTTCAAGAACGCTTTATGACGTACTGGGTCGCTGATGATCGCTTCAAAGGCACGTTGCTGGCCAAGGTTCTTACACTTGGAGCACACTGTAGGGGCACTCGCTGGATCGTAGAGGGTCATTGGCCTCTCTTCGTTACAAAACGAGCACTTCTTAGTGTCCTTTTCTACCATTACCAGCCTCCACTTCCTCGAATTCGCCATCGATCGTTGATTCAGGGTTAAAATGGGTATCACCCAACCCTGCCAGCTTCAGTAAATCTGCATCTGTCGCCGCTTCAATGTGCCGCTCAGAGTTAATATTCACGCTAATGGTCTGAATACGTTGTGGCTCGTAAAGGCCATGCATTCTGGCGATCTCTCTAAGCGCAGCGACTTCTTCTGTAGCAGTCCCACTCTTTCTGTGGGCCTCAAAAAACAACTTCGTGATACTTTCACGGGTGACCGCAATGCGATCGAACTCTTTTTCCCGAAAATAGGTCAACGTGCGTTGGATCACGGCGTTATTCACCAACTTCGATGAGTTCGCCTGCGAGTACCCTGCCTGTTTGCCCGCTTCAGTGGTCGTATACCCCAGCAAGTAGTACCGCACAAACTGCTCTTGCTGCTTCGTCAGCTTCGGAATGACTGCTTGCCCTTCTTCAAAGGCATCTTCTGGAATTTCCATACTCTTTAGGCCTATAAGCACTGCTTATATATTAGTCCGGTCTTTTGCCGAATTTATGTTGAAACAACTGCCATGCGAAAAACTCAACGTCTTCATCTCTAGCAACATTCCTGCAGTAGTTGTACATGGTACACACTAGCCGCGTATTCTCGGGCGTATAACCTTGCTCGTTGTCGATTCTGTCTAAGCTCGGTGAATATGGGTGCTTCTTGTACCGCTCATCTTTCTCGTAATCGAACGGTATACCTGTTTTCAAGCACCTATGGCTCTGCTCAGCGATCCTTGCTACGACCCACTCTATCGTGATCGTAAATGGGAGTCCCTTGTTCCTTGCTCGCTTTCTGGCGCAATAGAATATCTCTTTTGGCCTACCAGACTCGCTGTAATAACGCCTTTGTGCGCTCTCACTCCGTTGCAATCGTCTTTTAGCGCTTTCCAAGCGGACACCTAAATATATATTAGCAGTGCTTATAGTACCACGAATGTGAAATTTAAAAAATTAATTTACATTTATATCTGCTCCATGGTCGGCGCGGGGGGTTTGGGACTCTTTCCCACAGCGTACCCCTTTCCCCGATTCCGATATTGGAACCTTGTTTTCAGTTTTCGACTCTAGGGACCCCTACCGGTTTTTAGCTCTTTTCTCCCTGCTCCGCTGGGATTTACTGCTTTGCCTGTTTTGCATTTCCTTTTTTCGCTCCTCGCTCCGCTCGCCGCGTTCGTCGTGTCTTGTGTCACTTACGACGTTAACTAAAGGATTATTCCCTATGAATTACCTACTTGCTGGCTGCTTAAACTTTACCTTCCGCTCTGTTCTTATCATTGCCATCACACTTGGCATCATGATCATTGCATTGGTGTACATGCAAGGCTTCGGCCTGTTGCTCATCATCACCTTGCTAGTGCTAGAGCGAGTGGCTCATTACTTTAACAAGGTCACCGTGTGGTTGGCCGTACGTGCATGGAGGAAGATGCTATGAACCGTCGCATGAAGTTATTCGTCTACACATTGATCGCTGTCCTTACGGGCATCTTAGCCTTGCTCGACGCTCGTACTGCAGTGATCTATGGCTGCTTCTGCGTAGTCTTTGCCATTGTCCTAATAGACCAGGCAGAACATAAGCCAACGGTGCATGAGCGTGTGCGTGCTAACAGAGCACAGCGTCGATGAAGTTAAAGGGCATCTCACAACGCGCCAAGGCACGTTGTGAGTTCGTCCTATTCTTGTGTCAATTAACCTATAGGAGGATTTGACATGTACGACATCGTACCAAGTACAGGGGGCAACGACCCTCTTGAGCAGTTACTCGCGGCAGAAAGCCGTGATGAGTACCGTTGGGACATCGAGCTGCAAGCCGACAGCCCAACACAAACGCGTAACGAATTCGTGCGCGCTAACGCCCAACGTCGGGCAAATCAACTAAAGGATGTATCCCATGACTAAAGTAGCCACTAAAGTAGCAGCAATCGCGACCTTCGAACTAACAGAGGGTCTTCACACTTACCTGCAAGAGCAGATCGACTTTTTGGCAGAGCGGGCGGTAAGCCAGCTGGGCCAAATCGCCAACTGGGCTAACGTCGCAGCGTTCCAAAAGCCTGCGAGCTTTGAGCAGATGTTCGGCAACGAGTACGGCTTAGCCAACGACTCTAACCAGAAGTCGCTCAAGTACTGCGCGCAGACCATTGCCAACAGTCCAGAGCAGCTGGTGCAGATCCGTTCGACGGGCGCTGTATATGGTACACAAGACGCTTCCGGCGTTCAGAGTACCGTGCACAGTGACACCGATCAGAACAAGATCCAGGTGAACGAAATGGCGTTCGATGCCATCACCAACGCAGCCGAGCGTTACAGCAAGGCGCTAAGTGATCTGGTCATGCTCAACCAACAGTTTGGCTTTGAGCCAACGACCTCGCGCGATGAGCGTTACGCCATGTACGTTGCTAAAGAGCACGATATGAAGCGTCGCCGTTCAGAGAATCTGATGCGCACTGAAGCAAAGTTCAACCAGAACCGCGCGAAGGACGAAGTCGTGGTGCAACTGCACAAGATTGCAAAGACCACAGCGCACCTCGTCTAAAGCCGAGGCACACTGAAAGGGGCCAATAGGCCCTTTTTTTATGTCTCGGTAGCAAGCCCAAGGGACGTCGGACAATGGGCAATGTTCGGGGGCGATAATCAACGTTCTGGGGCAATGATCAACGCTCAGCGGGCGCTGCTGCATGATGTCGCATTTAGACCTGTTTACTTACAAAATCGACGTTGTTGAGAAGAGGCAAAAAGACGCCAAAAACGCCCTACAGCCTTAGTGCTGTCTACATAGTTACACATTTGATAAAAACACTCCCCAATAGTAACTAGCTTTTATATACATTACTGGAAACTAATATTAGGTTAGCCTTAGAGCCACTTGACTTTCAAGCCGGTCCATCAGAAAAAGTGATAAAAACGCTCCTGCCCCAGCAAAAGTGATACTTGCTCTCTAGCCCTTTGATAGCAGGGCCTAAATCTCTTTTTTGCCCGGGGCAGCAAATGCACAGCGATCATTTTTCAAGGCCATTTGCTGCCCCAGCAAGCCATTTGCTGCCCCAGCAAACCGACCTTTATACGATATAATGTATACATAACTCATTAACTATTCACGTAAGTGATGGTAAACGCAGCTGGTCCAGCAAATCCCAAAATACTGCTGCCCCACTGCCCCAGCATGTCGCATTTGTGACATTGAGCAACGCCCATTGGGCAAGGAGCATAGTATGTTAGAGCAATTCGTCACCGTAGTCACTAGCAAGGAACTATGGACATCGCAAGCGCCCTCATTCAATTTCGAGTTGGATGAGGACCAGTTATTAAACGAGGCAATCAAACGAGGGTTTGTGAGCAAGGTAGGTAATGATGCCTACTTGGTTAACACAGACTATCAAGCATTGTCAGAGCAGTATTAAGGAGAATCACATGAACAAGTATGTAATGAACGAAGAGTCCAGGACTAACTTCTTGGAGATGCATGAGAAGCTCGAGGAGCTGGAAACGTCACAAGGCGCCATGAGCGATGAAATCGATAGCGTTATCAGTAGTGCGGAGGACGCATACACCAGTGCTGAGGAAGCCAAATGCAGTTTAACCATAGCAATGGCCGAGCTCCACGAACTACGCACAGCGTACAGGTTAATTCGCCTCGATGTCCATCAGGAAGAATCCGAAGTGGACAAGCTAGTGAAACTCACAGGCAAGTCTATTGAAGAACTTAAACACATATTAAGGTACGAATAAGTCTTGACCTATTATATAAGCTAGGCTTATTATAACCACTCACTAAGTATAAGCAGGGAGCATAAGCATGCTAAGTCACCAAAAACGTAACAGCTGGGCCTACCCAGCACTACGAGCATGGGCCAAGGCCCAAAACCTACCAGACCATCGTATCGACACCATGATCATCAGCGCTCGGAGAGAAAAGGCCCCATTGTGGGCCGTCGAGAAGCGCAACGGACGCTGGGCATTGCTCACTAAAGATGTCCCTGTCGATATTGAGCATTTTTTTGTACGCAACCAGGCCGACATGTATGACCTGGCACGAAATAACGTAGCAGCATAACGGAGAACACCATGGATATTGTAGGTACACACACAGTTGTAGTAGGTGATTGGCTCGTTGACGTAGACATCACCAACTTTGACCCAGGTTGGCCCGCCGACATGAGCCACGACTCAGTGGACCCCGGCGGTGACGGTGAATGCATCTTTAATGTACTTAGTGCAGCGGCAGTGTGCCGTGATAAAGGCGGCGACATGAGCCTATTGGACGATGAAGGCGTGCACGAAGCAATCCTGGAGCAATTATGGCACTAATGTACCCCACCGAACCGTTCAAAACCAAGAAAAACGATCCTTTTGACCCCTTCAAGGGCGTCGATGCCCATTGGTTAGTGGACGGTGTCTACGATGAGGCTGCTGCACAGCTGCGAATAGCGAAAGCCAACGCAGAGATGACCAAAGACAGGATGTATGCAGCGAATACAGCGCGCATTGCCATAGAAAAGCGCCTTGAACAACGCGCATTGGCGTTGGCCATCGCTGAATATCACTAAACACAGCCCCATGGAGGGATATCATGAAACTATATGTAAATGAAGACAGAACACAGTGGCGTGGTACCCAAGCCGACGCCAAGGCTGCGTTTGGATCAATAGATCAGTTTGAGGTCCCTACAGACAAGCAAGGATTGATTGATTTCCTCAACAAGTACTCACTAAAGCAGGTTGTCCACAAGATGCCTGACGAAACTGTTGAAGAAACCATCATCAGAGCTCGGGAACTTAAATACATACGTGAGAATACCCCCAAGCCAGACGATTCTATCGCGGCTCGGTGTTCACTGGTCGACTTAAAGGCTCTATCCACCACATTAAACCAGCTCTTGCAGAAAACATGGAGCGAGATGGAGAGACACCATGAGTAATCGCAACTGGATCGTATGCTGTGCTATCGGCAGGCCTGCCGCAACTAAAGGCGGCTTCACCACAACGGTCGTCGATCGCTGGACGGTGTTCGATGACCACGCCGAAGCTAAGAACTACTACGAGAGCCTCTACGAGAAGGAAGAGGTCCTTGTCCGGTCACTCTGTGCCGTAATGGACAGCAGCGACTACGAGCCACACCCAGCGTTCAGTGACGCACCTAACCAGGAGATATGAAATGGAAGACCTAGTAAACCGCCCCGCCTCAACGTTAACTGTATATGAGCACGTTGTTATCACAATGATGGCCGCATTACTCTCCAAAAAAACAGTTACTGTGACCCCTGCACAACTGGCAGAAACCGCTTCGAGGTGTGCAAACGCCCTCTTCGACGAGATTGAGTCGACAGAATGACAACGAAGCATTGCCCAAGGTGCAACAGCACCGTTTTAGGACTAATACGCTCGCAGTACATCAAATACTGCGCTGATTGTGGGCTATGGTTCCCATGGCCACTGGACAAAGACCAGGAAGTATTGAAATGACATTAAAAGAGAAGCTCGCCAAGGCCAAACTGGTCAATAAATATACAATCGAACGTGACTTCTACCTAAAAGCGAAGGAAAAAGCGAACGCCAACTACCTTGGCTTTTACGGCATCAAAGCTGACGCCTTCCAAGCGAAGATCGATGAACTCGAAGAGCCGGAGGAGGCAGCATGAGTGGATTATTTCAGTCACTAATAGGGATATGGCTAGTAGCCGCATGGCTAACTCACGTCATCACCTGCTTCACCGAAGAAGCATGGGGATTCCTTATCGCAGGAGCCATTATGTTCCCAGTCGCATGGGCACATGGCACATGGATCTGGTTCCAATGAGCATCGTATTCACTCCTAAGATACCCTTAGTATTTACGAGCAATATTGCTGCCCCCACGCCACCAGAGCCTCTTAAGATATGGCACAAAAAGGTGATACGGCGGTTCGTTAACCTACGCGCATTGGCAGTGCCCATTGAAGAGTGTGCCAAGTTAGTGGGCCATAGCCTCGAAGAGTGTGACCTTGTCATCGACGAGCACAATCTGCAAGAGGCCATAAACACACGACGTCATGTCTTGATCAAGGACGTGATGCGATGAACAACCAATGTGATGGATGTATCAGAGGTATCCCTGTAACCAATGGTGTACACCGAGATGCACAATATTTTGGCATGGTGTGTAGTAAAGATAGATATAAGGAGAAGCCTAAGATGACGCGAATACTACGTAATGCTCTACAGACCCCTGATGGCACCATATTAGAATCAAAAACACGACACGACTACAAGGAGTATGAGGATGCTAATGGTTGGGTGTACATCGTTGATGGCGGCTTAGACTATTCAAGGCGCATGATTAACAGGAATGCACCCGAAACCGACCTAACCCTGACGGAAGATGATTCTCATGATGATCTACGTAAGTTCGTCACATGGGGAACCTATGGAATATCGGGAGATCAACCTCTGTTTTACATAGCTATTGCTGATATGTCTGATGGACACCTACAGGCTGTACTGGATACTCAGAAGAATATGTACCCTCAAGTACGGGATCTTATGCAGGATGAATTGGAGTATAGAGATGAGTAAATTCACAGCAGCGCAGCTAGTGGAGTTCTATCAGAAGGTGGCTGATGGTGGTGTTATTGAGGTCTCACACGCAGATAACGTATGGCGATCCAAACATCATAGGCTACAAGATCCTACGCAAGCTAGATGACTGGGACTATGCCTAGAATACTAGTCAAAACAGCCTTAAACAGCCCATTTGTACATTATTATAGTCAAAACTGGAGAAACATAGATGAGTGAATCAACGTATGAGCTACCTAGTG
>Ga0307984_1000899_pt1 | contig 12660 bp, 16 predicted proteins | sample EllFjometageno78_FD_203169 | JGI IMG/M metagenome (GOLD analysis project Ga0307984, IMG submission 203169) | Marine microbial communities from Ellis Fjord, Antarctic Ocean - #78 | ecosystem: Environmental > Aquatic > Marine > Unclassified | place: Southern Ocean | collected 2014-10-09 | reverse complement strand
CTTGCCTCGGTCATGGTGCAGGCCATTAGACACCCGCCCGCAGATATTCAAGTTCTAACCGTAGGTCTGCTAAATCTTTCTTTATGGATTCAACGTGCTCCGGGTCGCAACATTGCAAATCTTCTTCGGCCTCTTTTATTTGTTCCGAGACTCTTTCAAATTCGAAACTATCTATATCGTCAAGATCTTCTGGTTCCTGAGCGTCGTAGTGCGCCTGAGCGCTATCGAATCCGTCCATATTATTCCCTCTTTCTATGTCTTACAATGTAATACTACCCTGGTTTACATACCCAGTAACGCCAATCGCCATGAATGTTGTAGATCTTTAATGCCATCACAATATTTTCGGGTACCCCAGTGCGCCGTTTCCACAGGTCTGGATAGGTCGAAGCGTGGATTGAGTTCACCTGGAATAGTCCCCAGTCGGTCGTTTTGTTGCGGTTTTTGTGGTGGGCTAAAGGGTTAAACCTTGACTCACAATGAGCGACTTGCAGAGCTGCGGGGCATGGTAAGGCGTGGCATATTTGGTGTTTTGTTGCGTCTTCTTTCGGGGATAGGCTCGCTAGGTCCAGCATTAACCAAAAGAGTACCCCTACTAGGCTCACCTTAGCCTCACTGTGATGCTATGCACCTCACCATCATCATTAAGTGTGCATTCAACTAAGAAAGCGCCGTCTCTACCGGTCGCAAAAGAGAACGCAGCACCGTCCACAGACTCACCAAATCGTTGCCCTATTGTTGGGGCACAAACCTGGTTCCGTAAATCTGGAGGTAAATAACTTGGATCAATTATCACGAGCGCTCCGCAGTCGGTCGCGACTTGACCTATTTTACTTATAGCCATTTCTCAGCTCTCCAGTCGTAAAAGTTAGATCGTTGGATTAGTCGTACGGTAGGCGCAGGTTTTGCGCCGTCTCTGTTGATAGCGATAGCCTTATCGTCTTTAATCTGTTGCCATAGCACCCAGAGCAGGAACGGAAACAGGATGAAAGCTTCACCGGGTATGAACTCTAATATCGACATGTTACAAATCTCCCTTAATTAATATAGGTGGTTACCAGGACGGACGGCGATGTTATAAACCTCCGCTAGCGTCTGGGCATCTTCATCGCCTGCCCTAAAGAATTGGACCGGTGACCCGCCCAACGTCACACCGTCCCGATGTGTCAGGCCGATAGCGGACCCGTTTTGAATACACACCACGTTGTAAGTCTGTGATTGTCCGGCCCGTTTCACAATATAGGCACGGCTAGCCCAATGCACAGTTTCGCCCCGGTTAACGGCTTCCTTTATTTCTTGCACATACATTTTTGTCTCTTCTCTTTGGTAGTAGTTTGTTAGTTACTTTATTAGGCCCAGATAGCTAACGCTAGGAAATAATAAGCGTCGTGGTCCCAACCCATACCGGAAATTTTACCGCCTTTATCGTCAAACATTACCGCTGCTAGTGCTTGCGCTGCTGCCAGGTGGTTATCTTGTGCATCCAGTGCATAGTCCCAACTTATGACCACTCTTTTAGTGTCACCGTCGCACCATTTATGAGTGGCAACTATTCGAGAACCTCGGTAATCAGTTGGCCCTAAGAATCTTGTTTTGATTAGGCACCCTATAGCGTCTATGTTTCTATAGTCGGTTGTTCTGGTTGTATCGGACATTTTTGTCTCCTAGTGGTTTAATAGTGGTTTACAAAGTTAAGTGTATCTTAACAGCCTGCTAAATCGTCCAACGTTTCAAAATACATTTCAAGAAATCGCGTAACCGCCGGTAAATAAACGCTAGCGGTACCAATCACAGCTTCGCCTATGTCGTCCTCATCATAATATTCAATAAAAGCGAGTTTTTGCGGATCGTTTAAACAGATAGTTAAGTAGCTTCTCCATGCATCATGCAAACATAATGGAATTTCAAACCTTACGCTTGAAATTGTGCCCATGTTGTTAGGCTCATTCCGGTAACTGTCGAGGTTTTGCTTTTGCGTTATTTCCATTACCAAACTATCAACGATTTCAGCCATACCGCCGGACAAATGACCACTGGAAGTTTCGTTGTACACGAACCCATCTTTCGAGAATTTGCCAACGTCTAAAGCGTCCAGTAACTGCATATCTTCAACAGATAAAACGCTCACGTCATCATGATAATCATAGGCAAGATTAGCGTAAACGTCTAAACGCTCTAAGTTAAGTTTAAGTTTGGCGTACCTCTTGGCGGTACCGTACGATTTTGTAGGGTTATCAAAGTTCATTATTTCACTTTCTTTCTTTAAGGTTAGGTGATAATTTTGTAGCGTTTCTGTCTGTAGATTAACGATCTTGCGTCCAGTTCCTACAACTTTGTAAGGCTCAACAGGCAAGAAATCTGATTAATTAATCGTAAGCCCCATCTCGTTACCGTCGGCGCTAAGTAAAACCATACCGTCGCTATAAGTCGCCTCATAGTACTCTTCGTGCATACGAGTAACTGTTTTGGCGTACCCGTTGCTGTCAAGATATGGCGGTACCGGCCACTCATGCTCAGCGCAATGATTCTCCACGCAACTATTCGCAATAAAATCTGTGGCGTCTGTTTCTGTTTCTGCTTCAACCTCACAAGTTCTAACGATTGTGAAAGTTTGGCGTACCGTAAACGTGCTCATCGGACGAACAGCCGGGTCTTGGTAAGGTTAGAGAAACTATCGCTAGCGATATAAACAGCCACACGACAAGAGCTAACAGGCTCAAGAGTGTCAACATAGTGAAACGTAGCGCCTAAATGGTTTCGGTCTTTAGGATTATACGAAACCTCACGATAACCGGCGATAGTATCGGCTATAGCCTTATCACTCGCTATCTCACGATTTACAAGAGCGCCGTTAATCTTCGCACATACCTCACGACTAGCGGTCTTCATACGTGCATGAGCATTAGCGCCGACCGTCAACTTCACGTCCTGCAATACGATAATCTCGTTAAAAACGTGCTGTTGCTTATCAGAACCTGCCTCTTTTAGGGATATGCATTTACGGTGGATGTTAGCGTGGGCGAATGATTTAGCCATGGTTAAGGTTCCTATCCGCATGCTTCAAAGTCGCTTTAAGACTCGAAATCTTGGCAGGTATCCAACCGTTCAAACCGTCAACGATATAAGACCGTTCAAGGTCCACAATCTTGGCAACAATGCAAGCCCTATGCGACTCACTCAAATAAGACATAATCAAACTCAATTCCGGTAGTGGTTAACAAGAATAACGGTAATCCATGTAATACAAATATGCAACCTGATATCCAAGAAACCGGCATAGTTTCCCGTTTGTTTACCTCCCGTTCACCAGCTCGTAACCTAACCAATGTTCCACGTGAAACATCTCATAGTCTCCGTACGGTTTGATGGGTACGGGTGGTTTGCTTTATAATAGGGACTATTTAGTGCTAATTAACGTTATGTAAAGCTAATAACTCGGACCGGTACTCTGCCGGGACGGGTACCAGTATATACACTGTTTATCGGTGGTTTAGGTAGTGGTTTTTTTGGGGGTTGTGTGGGTGTGTTGTTTGTTGTTGTGGGGTTGGTGTGTGTGGGGGAACATTTTTGACGTATTTGGTGGGGTGTTGGAGAGTGTTAGCCCCCCCTTGTGGGGAGGAACTTACATTACGGTTGGCGTATTCGGAGCCGTGCCGTCGTTGTTAGCCAACAAGGGATTAGTTTGTTGGAAGGCCGGTGTGTAAGGTAGAGTGTTGTGTTGTGACTGCCCAGGCTTCCCATTACCAGTCGTTCTACTTTTTGGGGTATTTGTTTAACGCCTATGCAAGATATTGTTCGTAGGCGTTCGTTACTGATGTCCGTTTGACGGTCTACTCCCCCTACCGTCGATAGGTTCGGGGGGCGGTTTCTCACCGTACAACCCTAGTCTCGCTGGGGTTAGCGCCGATCTTTCTCGGTGTCGTGGTTCTAATCTTAGTGTACACTATCAGGGTTCAATATAGATGCATTCTCCGGGACATTCTTCAGCGGATTCTATTACTGCGTCTAAATGTTCGTCTTTGAAGGTGGCTAGTCCTAGTGCTCCGCCAGGGTTTTCGTAGATGTGCCCGTTTTCTTGTACGTATGCTAGGCCGTCGTCACGCATTATGAATACGTCGGGTGCTATTTCGGCGCATAGTCCGTCGCCTGTGCATAAGTCCTGGTCAATCCATACTTTCATTTAGCAGCTCATGTTTCTTTTTAAATCTTCCCATACTGACCATTGTTGTTCAGTCCAGGTGTGGTCAAGTGCGTTGTATAGTTGAGAGCATTCTGCCGGTACTGTTCCGGCTGTTCCGGCTGTTCCGCTTATGGGGCTATAAGATCCGCCGGGGTGTCCACTGTTTTCAATAACGCCATTGCTGGGGGGTGAAAGTGGCGGTGTTGGATCTGAGGAAGGCCACCACATTATCATTGCTGTTATTGCCCCTCCTACTGCTACAGCGACAGCAGTTAAAGCTTTAACAATTTTTTTGATAGCGTCAGCCCAAGCGTCCGCTCGTTGTCCTACCTCTTCTGCCTGCATTATTCTAGAATATCACACCTCTTTACCCACTAAAAATTTTTTTCTGCTATCTTATTCCTTTATGGCTGAAGACGATATAAGTAACGATTTTAAACAGGTGCGTATCAGCCGGTTGACCCTTGGCCTTATTATGACGGTGGCTTCAGTGAGCGCCGTTATTGTGTGGAATGCCGCAGCGGTAAGCAACAAGATTAACACTTTGTCTACCGATATTGTGCAACTACAAGAAGATATGGAAGATATTGGGGAACCTACTGTAGTTCTTAGCCGTCTCGATTCAATAGAACGGTCATTAGAAGGTATAGATTTTGAAAGTCTTGAAACTAGATTAGAGACAATAGAAACGTGGGCTTACGTGGAACTTACCCACCGTGTTGAAGAACTTGAGAAGCAGTGGGATGATCTAGATCGTGACGGGGAGCAGTTACACCACGAGTTAAATGATATTCACCACCATAAAGATGCGTTCCGAGATATCCTCAGCCAAGACCCCCGCGATTTTGTTGAAGAGATCATGAACCAAAGGTTTAGTTGGTAATGGAAGAAGCTGAAGAACTACCCACAGAAATGATGGGTGAACGTTATGATCCTTTTAAAGACGATACCCCTATAGAATGCGGGTTAGAAAATCCTGAAGTATGTGAATCGTGCCAGTAAATCAGTAAAGGGAACATATGCCCTCCGGCAAAGCGATAACTGTAGAAAAATGGACCCAGTTTTTAGCGTTACGTCGTGCAGGCAACTCTATGTACAGCGCAGCCAAAGAATGCGACATCTCGTATCACGCATGTCGGGACGCACAGGGAGATAAAGCTCCTCGTAATTACTTAGCCGCACAAGAAACGTTAGGTAATCAGCCAGTTGGTGGTGTTCCTTCTTACGAAGATCTTATCCCTGAAGCTAAAGCGGCGTATGATAATATAGAAATTTTTGCTAGACGCTATTTCGGTATCGTGCTGCAACCTTGGCAGATAGAAGCCACCGAACGCATCATGGGGTTAATGGATACAGAGTATGAAGAGTACGCTGTTATTAATGCGCCCCCTGGTTGCGGCAAATCAACCTTCTTCGCGAAGGTATTACCGGCTTGGGCAACCGTAAGAAATAGGGCTATCAGAGGAATGATTGGTTCTTCGTCACAACGCCTAGCAGAGTGGTACTCTCGTAGGTTAAGATCAGAGTTGGATAGGTCGCATCCCGTCAAAGCTGAACTAAACGATGTCCGTTTGGGGTTAGCTGTAGACGCAGAGGCAACTCTCCAAGAAGATTTCGGTATGTTTAAACCAGATTCGTCTGAAATTTGGCGTTCCGAAGCTTTCACTGTGCTACAACAAGGTGACGCTCCTCTTTCTGCGAAAGAGCCAACATGGTCAGCGTTCGGGATGGACTCCGGTTTCCTCGGTGGTCGTTTCGATCTGGTTATCTGGGACGATGTTTATGACCCTCGTAAGATGAGGTCCGCTGAAGCTCGTTCCGACATGCAACGTTGGTGGGATGAAGTGGCAGAAACCCGTTTAGAACCGGGCGGATTGCTTATTCTCCAAGGTCAACGTATGTCAGCCGATGACATTTACCGTTATGCGTTAGACAAAGTAGCTCCCCCTGATGAATTAGAACTAGAGGAGTTTGATCCCACTGATGCCCCAGACGATTGGCGTAAATACCATCATCTCACGTATAAGTCACACTATGAAGACCGCTGTAAAGGCGATCACAAACCTGACGCCGCACCATGGCCCGAAGGGTGCTTACTTTACCCTCGTCGATTGCCGTGGCGACGACTTAGACATGTTAAAGCGCAAACTCCAGACCGATTTGAAGTCCTGTATCAGCAATCGGACATAAACCCGGCCAGTGTACTGGTTGACCCCTTGTGGGTAAGTGGCGGTGTTGGCGCAGATGGCGTTGATTATGTTGGCTGCTGGGATAATGATAGAGATCTGTGGGAATTACCTGCCGGTGTCTCTGGGGATCTGTTTGTCGTAGCGACTGCTGATCCTTCACCTTCCCAATTTTGGGCTTTGCAATGCTGGGCTTATAATCCGGAAACTCAATTCCGTTATTTGCTAGAATCGTACCGTCGTAAGATGGACGCTCCATCATTTTTGGATTGGAATCATAGTGAGCAAAAGTTCACTGGGGTGGCTGAAGATTGGTGGCAGATAACTAACGATATGGGTCGCCCTTTGACCCATTGGATTATTGAAGCTAACGCTGCACAGAAATTTATTTTGCAATATGACCATTTCAAACGGTGGGCTGCGATGCGTGGAGTGCAACTTGTTCCACATTATACGCATAGCCGAAATAAGGGTGATCCGAAATATGGTGTGCAAATGTTGGGGCCGTTATGGAGAGTAGGTCGTATCCGTTTGCCAGGGAAACAGAACACAGATGCCCGTCCGCACTCACTCTTATTGATAAACGAGGTTACTCGTTGGAACCCGGAAGGCACCGGTTCTCGCACAGATGACTGTGTTATGGCACAATGGTTCTTAGAACATAATTTAGAGAAACTGTTTGTTCCAAAGATTGATGGGCCTAAACAGTGGCGCCCGTCATGGGTTTCAGGGCAAGATGTAGAAGGGGACTATTCGTATGCGAGGTCTGCTAGATGAAAACAATTACAGAGATAGTCGCCATTTACGGTGCGAGAGCACAAGCAACTGACCAAATAAAAGGTCGGATGCGTAACCTTAGAGATTACTATAACGGAGATGTTATAGTTCCGCTACCTGAATTGAACTCTGATGAGCAGTCAGCGGTAGCTAACTTACTAGCTCAAGGTTTAGATCAGACAGCTATGAGAATAGCATCTACTCGGCCCGACATTTATTGTCCTCCAGCCGATGTAGCCCGTAAACGATCTCGCGATAACTCTGAAATTAAACGGAAAGCTTTGTTTGGTTGGTGGGAACATAGCCGTATGGACTTGCAAATGTCCAAGCGTGCTAGATACCTGATTGGTTATGCTACTACAGTTTCCCATTTGCGATGGAACCCTAACACTCAATGCCCTGAATGGCATTTGCGTGATCCGTTAACTGCTTACCCAGCAACGTTGTTGGGTGTAGAAGACATGCGTCCAAGAGATTGTATCTTTGCGTATGAACGTCCTTTAGGGTATTTGCATCAAATGTATCCAGAAACTGCTTCAGTGTTCCAATCAAATAGTGATGCTGGGCCTGATCAAGCTATTGAGATGATTGAGTATGTAGATGAGAACGAAACTGTTCTTATAGCTATGCGTGGTCCGGTTCAGACTGGATTGTTTGGTACGTCGTCTACTATGGATGACAATATTGTTCTTGAATTAGAACGTGTACCAAATCGTCTAGGGCAAGCTCCTGTGGTATGCGCTCAGCGTATCTCACTGGATGGGGCGCAAGGCCAATTCGATGGCATCCTCGGCATGTATCAGATGCAAGCTCGATTAATGGCGCTCGAAGTAATAGCGGTTCAGAAGGGAATCTTCCCTGACACCTGGCTTATTGGCCGAGCAGGTGAAACGCCGCAGATTGTTAACCCGGCTGACGGGTTAACTGGTGAAGTTGGTGTTATCCGTGGCGGTGACTTAAAAGATATGTCGCTACAACCTGGGTACATGACTAACCCGGCTATTGACAGGCTTGAAAGAGCGCAACGTTTAACGGCTGGTATCCCTGCCGAGTTCGGTGGAGAGTCTTCTACCAACATTAGAACTGGTCGCCGTGGTGACGCTGTGCTTTCAGCAGCAGTTGATTTCCCTGTGCAAGAAGCACAACGAATTATGTCTCGTGCTTTACAAGAAGAAAACAAGATTGCTATCGATTTGTCTAAAGCTTACGCAGGAAACAAATCTCATTCGTTCTATATAACAGAAAAAAATGCTAAAGGCCCAGTCGAATACACTCCTAACATAAACTTTGAAACCAACGACAACATTGTTACCTATAGCCAAGCAGGAGCAGATATCAATAACCTTGTTATTGGTGGCGGCCAGCGTGTCGGTATGGGCACTATGTCTAAACGTTCGTTTATGGCGATTGATCCTTTGGTTGAAGATCCAGAGTTTGAACATGATGCAGTTATAGCTGAGCAGTTAGAAGAAGCGTTGTTGCAATCTATACAGCAGCAAGCTATGGAAGGCGCAATCCCTCCAGCGGACCTTGCCCGTATTATGAGTCTTGTTGCTAACAATCAGAAAGAGTTAGCTGAAGCTGTTGAGCAAGTTCAGAAAGAAGCGCAAGAGCGTCAAGCTGAGCAAGTTGATGCGGCTGCGCCAGCGGCTCAACCTGGGTTAGCTATGCCAGGAATGGGTGCGGAAGGTCGATCAGTTGCTGCTCCTCCAGGCCAAGCAGGTGGAGATCTTGGTGCGTTGCTTGGTGCATTGTAATGCCAAGGAAAGGCAAAGGATCTAAAGTTATGCAGTTTAAACCTTCGTCTAGCGAGTCTGTTGATTGCATTGTATGCGGTTACCCTAAAGAATGGAAAGTGCATCATCATGGCTGAAAGCGGATTTACAGGTCAAGGTTATGGTCAAGCTAAAGCTCAAGAAGAAGCGTTAGCTGCGGTTCCTATGGAAGAAGCTATTAGCCCAATGGCTGCACCCAGGATGGTTCCTGGTGGGGACGGTTCTTTAAACCGGCCATCTCAATTACCTCAACAACCAATTATGAGTATGGCAGATGCACAACCGGTAGCAACTATTCCACAAAAAAGTACTAACGTAGCTCGGATTATGCCTGCAATGTTGCAACTTGCATCTTCTCCTATGGCTTCTCCTTCTACTCGAAAAATAGTTAGGGCTATGCAACAATTAGTTCCAGAACAGGACAGCTAATGGGTTGGGGTTTTGTAGAAAAAATTGGTAAAGGTTTGTATCAAACTACAGCTAAATCTATTGAGTTTGTTACTGACATTATCCAAGAAGCATTGCCTGGCGAAGATGAATTTGAAGGCGATGGGATAGCTGACACTATTTGGGGTTCTTGGAATGACAACATCCTTGGGGAGGGTGGCGCTATGCAAGGCGCTATTGGTCCTGAAGGTGTAGGTGGCACGATCATTGGAGCAATTCCAGAAGAACAACGTCAACAAATGAAAAGTGTTATTACTCCTGTTTTTGACACTATGGATTATCTTTACCAAAACGTTGTTGATGATCCGCTTAGCGCAGGAGTTTTAGTTTTTGATGGGGCTTTATCTTCGGGTGGAGATTGGTCAACCATTTTTAATGGTAATACTTGGAAACAAGCTTTTGATATTGCAGAAACTCGTAGCCTTGGGCAAGCGTTAACTTTAGCTGCTTTAGTAAACGACCCTTACGATGATGCTGAAGTTTTAGAAGCAAGACAAACTGGCTTATTTAACATGATGTCAGGCAGCATTGATTTGTTTGCTAACATCGCTTTAGATCCTTTAGCGTGGGCAGGGAAACCTGCAATGCTTGCAGCAAAGTATGCCCGTAATGGGCGTTTTGTTGATGCAGCTAATGCAGGTCGAACTTTTCGTAATCCTTTAAATTTAGCTACCGGCGGTGCCGAGTTTGTAAAGACTAGACGTTTCCAACGTTTCCAAGAACGCATAGATGGTATGGCTGATGACATAAGCGAAGGATTAACAGATCGTCTTACTAACAAAAAACCTTTAAGCGGTGAAGACATTGGATTTGTTGATCAGCTAGCAGGCCAAGTGTTTAAAGAATTTAAAAACGTGCCGGGCATGACGGAAGAATTAGCTTATGCTGTTTCTCGTTATACTGGCGAAAACCGTTCTTTAGTTGCTCGTTTAGCTATGGGAGATAATTCGGCTTTACGTTCTATTGAAGATACGGCTAGCCAATGGGTAAAATCTGCTGAGAATTCAGATGGAGCGCTTTCTAAAGTTAGCCAATTAGAAAAAGAAATAGATGACCTTGTTAACAAATTAGATAATATTTCTGACGACGCTTTCCCTCAAACGTTGCAAGGTTTAAAAGACGATATTAATACTAAACAAAATGATTTAGGTCTAGCAGAAAAAAATCTGCTTGATTCTCTTAATGAAATGCCAAGCGAACTTCCGTTTGTAGATGCTTTAAACATTCGTGAATTAAAACTTCGAGATCTGCCTAAATTAGCAGACGAGATTGCAGATACCGCCTCTGAGAACGCTCGCTTAGGAGTCTTAAACGAAAACCCTTATCTAGTTCAAGCTGCTGCCGATCAAATCATATTGCAAGTAACAGGTGCAATAGATGATGGGATTGGTGCATTAAGTAAACCTTTAAGCGTTTCTATGGTTGGAGATTTAGGTTATGGCGTAAAAACGTTTGTATCTAATACACCCTTTCTTGGGTCAGCTACTTCGTTTACTGGACGTAAGTTAACTGTGTTTAGCGAAAAAGTTCCTCAACAACTTATGAATTGGGATGATCCAGGTCAATCTTTTCAACAATTTGAAAAGATGATTCGTGATGCAAGCAGAGTCACAACTAAACGATTTCGTAGGGGTAATAAAGGTGTTGAAGGTAAACAAAATTTGATGGACAAAGTTGGGTTAGACTCTGACGAGTTGTTAGGTCAATGGGCTAGAAAAACTACTCAGCAAAGTAAACAAAGATTATTTCAAGAAACAACAGACAAACTTAATAAAGGTATTGTAGATTTATACGGCGATAATGTTCTTAAAGGTTATAAAGACGCTGAAAAATTGCAGATAATGAATTTTGCCTTGCAAAAAATGAAAGGCGATTTAAGTTCTGCTCAAACAACTTTAAGAAGCCAAGCAGCTAATGCTCGTATTTACGGAAACAATGCGGGGATTAGTTTTACAATAGCGGAAGAAGGCGCTAAATCTTTCCAACGTCAATTACATAATTTTACTCCTCAACAGTTATCTCAATCTTCTTTAGTCCCTAGATATGATTTAATCGCTAATTTGTTTGCTCAAGGCGGGTTAAGAAAAGCAACTGGCAACTCCCAGGAAGTACTGGGAGAACTTATGTCTGTTTGGAAAAAGTCAGTGCTTCTTCGTCCTGCTTGGCCTATCCGAGTTTTGTCAGATGAACTTGCTCGTTCTGCTGCTTTGCTAGGAGGAATTGAAACGTTGCAAGGGGCCATGAGAGGATTTAACGATTTACGTGCTCAATGGTTTGCTCGTAATGGCGAAGATGTGATGACTCCTTCGTTAACTAAAATGAGAACAGCCTTAAAAGATAAAGGTGTTAAAGACGTTGATTTGCTAGATCAAGGTCAACTATATGAACGTTATCTAGCAGATGTAGCAGGCGGTTCTCAAAAAGCAGTAACTAAATTAGTTAAAGATACTATTAAAGAAGAGTACGGTAAACGAAGAATAAGAAATCGTACTGGCGCTTTTACTGCTGTAGGGTATTTTGCTATGGGGCCAGCAGGTTTAGCTGCTGCTGGTCTGTATAATTTGTATGCGCGAAAATCTATGCAAAAGTTAGCTATAAAAGAAGTAGGCCAAAACTTCGCGTATCAACTAAGAGACGTAGCTAAAGGTCAGTTAGGTGATGAGATAGCAGAACTTAGACGTAGAGCAGATGATCCTGCTGATGTTTTAAGTGTTGCTGAATCTGCTGATCAAATAGAAGATTTACGAAATGCTGCTGACCTTTTAGAAATACAATCTAAAACATTATTAGGCGGGTATAGAATAAGAGATCTTAGTCCTTCTTATAAAACTCGTGAATCTACAAAAAGGCAACAACGTGAACTTGATCGCATTTACGGAAAAGTAGATGACAGTGAACGTTCTGCTGCGTTAGTTAATTTTGACCGTGTTGGTCAGTTAATGAATGATGCTCGTGTAGGCGGGTATTATATGGGTGGTTTTAAATTTGCTAACGAGTTTGGTGACACTCCATACGATGTTGGGATAAATAAACAATCTTTAAGTTCTAACAACAGTAACCGTGCGTTAGTAAACAGTGTAAATAAACAATCTAAAGATGCAATTAAGATTCAAAAACGAGTTGACATTAAATACGATAACTATGTTAACGACCCAAACTCACAAGTTTTTAATAACGGATTTAATGACACAGTTAATAAACAATGGAAACCTGAAGGGGAAGATTACGGACGTGAGTTCCAAGATTTTACTCGAATGTTTTGGGATAATAAAAGCAACGATAACATTTTAGCTTG
>Ga0307984_1000897_pt1 | contig 12661 bp, 18 predicted proteins | sample EllFjometageno78_FD_203169 | JGI IMG/M metagenome (GOLD analysis project Ga0307984, IMG submission 203169) | Marine microbial communities from Ellis Fjord, Antarctic Ocean - #78 | ecosystem: Environmental > Aquatic > Marine > Unclassified | place: Southern Ocean | collected 2014-10-09 | reverse complement strand
AACTAAACGTGCCCCCTTCTACGATAGCCGTAATAGTCACTGTACCACCTGTTGGAACTGCGGATGGGTTGCTTACCTCAGACCATACAGAACCACGACTTACATAAAGTGATTCGGTGTCTGTCTTATAGAAGAGAGACCCTTCGGCTGAAACTGGGTTAGGTAGTGTGGTTCCTGTGACCGTTGCCGCTGGAAGGTTAGTTAAGTTAGCACCACTGATCGCTGGTAACGTAGCTGGGAATCTAGCATCTGGTAAAGTGCCTGACGTTAAATCTGTGGCACTGGTAGAACCAGCAGTAGCCCAAGTGTTATCACCCCGTAGGAACGTAGTAGAACCTGCTGTACCTGATGCAGATAACATTGCTATATCAACAGCGTCAGTAGCAATAGTAAGCACTGTACCACCTGTCACATCACCTGTATGTGTAGCGTTGGTGACCTTAGCCGTATTAGCTGTTATAGCATTCGCTTGGCTACCAGTAACGCTAGTAGCTGCAATACCTAAAGCAGAAATCTGTACTGCTGTTTGGTCTGTTGTGGCTGAGGCTTCAATACCGTCTAACTTAGTACCATCAACAGACACATCACGACCATCAAAGGTAGAGTTGGTAGTGATAGCGCCTGTCATAGCACCACCTGTCTTCAGCAGTGCTCCTGCGAGAGAGGCATAAGAAGCTACCCAAGAACTCCCCTCGTACACTTTCATGACATCGTCTGTTGTATTGAAGTATAGAGATCCTGTAGCTAAAGCGTCACCGTCATTATCCACTGTAGGGTCTGCTGACTTCGCCCCTAAGTAAATATCATCAAATGAATCTAATGCTGCTTCAGCCGCGTTCTTTGCTGTTGTTGCAGTAGATGCTGAGTTAGCTGAGGATGTAACATCGGCATTAGTGAGGACTACGTCTGCATTAGTTATTACCACGTCTGCATTAGTGGCTATCTTATCTAAGCCTGTCTGTACTTTATCTGCTTCTGCAAGAATTACGTCTGCACTGGTGAGCACTACATCTGCAGCAGTAGCTACTCGATCTAGACCTGTCTGTACTTTATCGGCTTCTGCGAGTACTACATCAGCGTGTGTCAAAACTACATCGGCTGTTGTTGCTACCCTATCTAATCCCGTTTGGACTTTATCTGCTTCAGCGTTAGTCTCGCTAGTAGCAGCTTCACCAGCCTTAGTGGTCGCTATGCCAGCTTTAGTAGTTGCAGTGCTAGCAGAGCCTGAGGCCGCCGTAGCTGAAGTAGATGCTTCACCAGCCTTAGTAGTAGCTGTAGAAGCTTGTGTAGTGGCTGTACTCGCTGACCCTGAAGCCGCTGTAGCACTATTGCCTGCGTTAGTAGCACTGGTTGCTGCTCCTGAAGCTGAGGTTGAAGCTTCACTAGCCTTAGTAGTTGCTGTTCCTTCTGAGGTGGACGCTTCACTAGCTTTAGTTGTAGCTGTGTTTGCTTGAGTAGTTGCTGTAGTAGCGTGTGTACTTGCTGTAGATGCACTAGAGGCTGCTGCTGTAGCTGAAGTAGATGATTCACTAGCTTTAGTGCTTGCAGTGCTAGCAGAGCCTGAGGCTGCTGTAGCTGAGGAGGAAGCCTCTGAAGCCTTAGTAGTCGCTGTGGAGGCACTGGAAGCTGATGCGGTTACGTCTGCATTAGTAGCTGTCCTATCTTGACCTGTCTGTACTTTGTCTGCTTCAGCTAGTACTACGTCCGCATGGGTAAGTACTACGTCTGCATGGGTGAGGACTACATCTGCATTAGTGAGGGCTAAGTCAGCCGCTGCACTGTTCTGTGATGTTAGGGCTGCTGAGGCGCTTGTTGCTGCTTCGCCTGCCTTAGTTGTTGCTGTGCTTGCAGAGGTTGCCACCGCAGATGCACTTGAGGCTGCTGCTGTAGCAGAGTTAGCCGCTGCAGTAGCTGAATTGGAGGCATTGTTTGCCTGAGTTGTTACTTCACTGATGGTAGAGTCAGTATTTGAATCACCTGTACCACCTGTACCACGATATATTGCCATAGCTTGTTACCAGAGTATATTGAATTGAGATGAAAAAAAAAGGGAGCTTCAAGCGGTATTAGTTACTTGAAGCTCCCTCTTAGTTAGTTAAGATTAACCATTTACTGCCATGATGAATCCAGTCTCTGGACGCAATACCTGAGTACCATACAAACGGTCTGCAGTGTACAAGGTTCCTAAGAACTCTTGCTTGTACTGAGTTTGTGAGCGAATGCCCTGTTGCTCAGCAAGCACCATAGTGTCCTTATGACCAAGTAAAGCACCACGGATGATACCACCAGCTGTAGCAGCGTTCTCAGCAGCAGTCTCAAGAGTAGGACAGTTAGTAGACACATAGATGTCCACACCGTACAACTCACCGATCTTACCATTCATAACACCTTGACCATTAACGAAGTCACTAGACACATAACGATCAATACCCATGATAGCATTACGCATAGCAGGTGGGATAACTAAGAAGCGACCATCCATTGGGGTGTCTGCATCGTCCATCTTCTGAACCATGTCACGTAGGAAGCTATCAGCAAATACGTCAGCAGGCACAACAGTGTCAGCAGTATAAGCAGTAGTACCTGTAGAGGCATCGTTAAAGAAAGCAGCACTTGTGTGCCAGTTAGAACCGTCACCATCACCAAACTTCTTGCCTAGTGTGAACATATCATCGTCCACTTGCTTGCCTAGGGCATAGCCAGCATCACCAGTATAGAACTGACGTAACGAAGCTAATGCTTGTACGTTAGTAATATCTTCAATCATGCGTGAGTATTCAAAGTGCTTGTTGATTGTAACTAGAACTTCTGACTCAGTAGCATTCTGGATAGTTACTGCTGTGTTCTCTGCCTTAGCAGATGCAACGCCACGGGTAGGAGCAGGGATATGAATTGTATCGCCCTTCTTACCAGACATTGAGATCTTCTTGGTTAGTGGTGCTAATACTAACGATTTTTCATATGCTGCAATTACTTCGTCGGACCAAATTTCGGGGATGAACTTTGCTGCGGAAGTGTTGTCAACCATGCCGCCTGTAGCGGGATATACTGAAGTAGCCATTTTTAATTTCTCTGTGTAAGGTTATTTCACCCGTTTCTCTGCGTATGCTTTTTGTATATCATCAGAGAGTGCTAAGTAGCGTTCGGGATCAGTTTTCATAAGTTTAATAATATCAGCGCGTCTGTAGATTTTCTTGGAAGTGCTAGAGTCTGGATTACCACGTGTGTATCCTGTAGACCCATCCTTGACAGCCCTCTGTCTTCCATCTTTCTCTGCCTGTATTGTCTGTTGAATGGCTCCTGACCTATCCTTCCATAAGGAGAATAACTCATTAGCTGCCTCAACGTCAAAGTGCTGGTCTGCCGCAACAAACATCTTTGTCCTAATGTTAGACGCTTGAATCCACTCAGCAAACTTAGGATCTGCTACGATCTCTTGTATGTCTGGGTGACCTTCTTTTAAACGAGCCATAGAGGTTTGCTGTTGATAAGCTCTCGTTGACTGTTCTGCTGCTCTAACTGAAGGATGATTGTCTATAGCTCGGCTCATAGCCCTTTCAGGGTCAGAGTAAAAATCTATGTCTTCATCTGTGTCATCAGCTGCCTGTGTAGGCTTCTGATCATTGAGTTGTGTGTTGATATAACTATCTACAACATTACGTAAGTCACCTACTTCAGAGCTTTGACGACCTAGGAGCTTCTCAGCCTCTTGGTGCATCCTAACTACATCTTCCAGTGACTTGCCATTGTATTTGTCAGGTACTGTTGACTCAGGCTCTTCAGTAGGTTCAGGGTTACCATGGTTAGGCTCCTGTTCCAGTGTAGACTCTGGTTCCATACCTTCTAAGCTATCAAAACGCTCAGGGTTTAAGTCCTCATTCTCGAGGATAACTGCTGCCATATTAAACTCCGTACCTTAGTATTATGGAGAAAGTAAAAATGAAAGCTCCTAGTGGTCAGGGTTGGCTTTCTCTTCTTTTGCTCTACCACGCTCATGATCTTTAGCCCATTTGATACTAGCGCCTGCGAAGTCGCCAGAGAAGGGTTCAAGTACGGGACGTGGAGAGGAAAGTTGTCTGGTTGCTAGCCCACTGCACTCTTTGCATTGCATTAAGTCGGGTGAACCTTTAACCATGTGTTCATTAACGTGCCCTGCGGCACACTTGTAGTCGTAAAATTTAAACATCAGCGTAGTTGTCCATGACTGGATCCTCAGTGCGTTGAGATTCCTCTTGACCAATACGTGTTGTCTCTTCTAGATTGAGAATAGTGCCTATGATGTTCAGTTGGCCCTTACGAAAGTAAAGGTCTTTCTCATCTTTAGCACTTTCAATTGAGTTAATGAGAGGGAGGTTGAGAGTTAAGTCTTTAATGAGTGATTGCCAACCTTCCATACGGAATAGTTCATTCATCTCTCTAAAGTAAATCTCTAATTCATTATCTGTCATTGTTACTACCTATTATACCATGTTTTTGCTTAAAAGTCAATGTTTTTCTTTACTTTCCTTCTTATTTGTGCTAGAGGCCGTTATAGTCTCCAGCTGGGACTCCACCTTGGCTAGGCGCTCCATTAGGACTGCGTAACTGCTGTTGATCTGCTCCACCACTAGGTTGAGGTCGCGTTGGGATACCATTGTTTTGTGCTCCATGAAGGTTCATTTGTTTTAAGTCAATTTCTTTGTCTTTGAGCATACGATCAGCGACTGCTAACCTACGTTCAAACTCACGATCATCGTTCTCACCGTCTCTTAGGTTAGTTGTGATGGCCTTAATACGGTCAATTTCCATCTCAGCAGGGATTGCCTGAGCTTCAACCATCAACTTCTGTGCTCTCATCTCAGACTCATGTGCCTGTGAGGTTAGTGCAGCAGTTTGTGAAGCTTGGAATGCCATTTGAGCAGCTTGAGTCTCTTGAGCCGTCTTAGTTGCTTCAGGATTAGGCTGTGCTGCCTCATCTATTAGACCAATTAACTCTTCACGGTTGGAAACATTCATGTTGTCTACGATAGACTTGAGCATGATAGGGTAGTAAGGTGTATCTTTGCCCATTGTCTGCAGTAGTTGCACCAATTGGCTAACCTCGTACTCTCTAGCAATGATACCTAACGTAGACGTAGCATTGAACTTGTAGTCTGACACTGGATAGAGCTCAGGCTCATACTGCATATAACGCCAAGCTGCTTTCTTCACGAATGGAATCAAGAAGGAGTCTTGGAAGTTAATCAAGGTGCGTTTATGTCGCTTGATTATTGCACCTAGAGACATAGATATGCCTGCAGCAGTCGCCTCACCATTTATAGAACCTCCAACACCAGAAGAGTCAACAGCGCCTGTAGATTGTTGTACCATTGACTGTAGTGCTTGAGCCTGAGCAAATGTTATTTGGCTTACGTTGCCAAAGTTGAATGGGTTGATGATCTCTCGTGGGTCACCATTGGTTAGTAATAGCTTGCCAGCACGAATCTCAGGCTTTGTGCCACGAGGGATACGTGTAGCGTCCATAGCTAGCATTGGGTGTACTGTAAGCGCAAGAGCGTCTATACGTGCCCTTAGCTCAGCATCTAGTGCCTTTTGGCTGTTGTAGCCCTTCTCACATACGCCACGACCATAGAAGCGTGAAGGAACAACATCCCATGGGAATGCTACGACAGGACGATCTTTCATCATATAAGGACTAGCTTCAGCTTTAAGCAGGTGACCTTCATTAGCAATGATGACAACAGCTTCTATGTAATAACTTTCCTTATCTTCTTCGTCTAGATCAAAGTCTAACTCAGCCTCAAGAAGATGACATGGGACTAGGCCATAGTACTTAGTTAGGCGTGTCTTGTCGTCTTGATAGATGGTTAGGTCACCTTGGTCTGGCTCAAGGTTGAAGTCTTCTGTAGCGGAGCCTACGGAGCCCTTACGGTAGATACCTTGCTCTTGCAACTGCTCAACAATGTGAGAGCCAACAAACTCATCTACAGCTACACCTAGTGCTTCTTCAATGTTAGTTGCTGTAGGGTCAATACGGAAGTTCTGAGGTAGGATAGGACGTAGGCGTACACAAGTGCGTTTAGACACAGTGACTCCTACAGCTTCCATAGCACCATCCATGATTGACTCAGTGGAAGGTTTCATCTCATTAATTTCTTCTAGGACTACTTCGCCTATGCCATTACCAAAGACAGCTGAGTTGATTAAACATTCGGATACGTCCCTACGCACCTTAGCCATATCAAAGTCTTCATGTAGCTTCTTACGCAAGAACATGATGTCATCAGTCTCTGAGTCACCTAGGTTATCCTTGATGTCAAAGTAAGTGCCACGTCCGAAGGTAGCCTCTTCAATCTCTGCTACGTTGCTCTCTACGGCCTGTTGCAAGGCAGGAGCAATAATACGGCTACGTTCAGCTTGACGAGTCTTATCTTCGGCTGCCCATTGACCACGCCATAAGCGATAATACTCTTGGTGCTTCTTAGCGTAGTTCTGCTCGTAGTAGTCGCCCCAATCGTTTACCTTGCTCATGACCCAATCTTCTAGTGACTGCTCAATGATGATAGGATCTGTTGATTCGTTATTGTCGTCTAGGTACATCTGCTTATTCATATGTTAGTATCCAGTGAGTGAGTCAAGGGCTTCAAAGTTATCCAACTCTTCAAAGTTACCAGAGTAAGTTACTTTAGCTAGCTGATCTATGTAAGCTAGTGAGTCTATAAGGTCATCGTGGGTTAAGGGGTCTGGGAAAGCAAATAGCTGGTCTAGGAAGACTGGATGCCATTCTTTCTTCTTCTTGTTAAGCGTTACACGCCCATGTTCAAATCGTCCTTGGAGCGCCCACATGATCCTGTCAGTCTTACGTTGGTTACCATGAGTTAGTTCCTCTACACGAAAGTAGAAGTTCTGTCGTTTCATCATATCCATGAGTGGTGACATAACAGCTTGCTTAGAGATACCTTTCTCAATGCCTATGCTCATGGGTTTATAATCTTTGACAACTTGAAATATCTTCTTAGCTGTATCGTCTAGTGTCCAACGTCCATGGATAACATCCTCAACAAACCAACCTTCTTCTGTGACATAGACTATTGAGATGGCTGAGGAGTCTAAGCGTGAAGTGTTACCTTTCTTCTTGCTTACATCTTGGAAGCCAGCTAAGTCTATAGCTATGTAGTAGTCTCCTTCACCTGATGGCTTAGTACCAAAGTTGAGCCATTCCTCTTTGAACATCTCAGAGCCTTGGTTCTTAAAGGATGCCATGAACTCTTGCTGAAAGGCGTGAGTTGACATGGACTTCTTAGCTGTATCAATCTCGGCTGGATCTAAAGTCTCATTGTCGTATGAGGTGAAGTGCCAAGCAGTGAAGGTTAGGTCTTCGTCACCTGAGAGCTCTGCGTACTTGTAGAGATCATAGAAGTGGTTACGACCCTTAGGTGTACCTATGAATAAGGCTCCACCCTTTTGGTCAGCTAGTGCTGGACGTAAGATCTCCTCAAAGACCTCAGCTTTCATATCTGCATATTCGTCTAGCACTAGAAACTTAAGACTGACACCACGCATAGTGTCTGGTCTATCGGCACCCTTAAGTGAGATAGTAGCTCCGTTGACTAAGGTAATCTGCATATTGTTGATGTGTGATGAACGTATGACTGGAGCACCTAGCTCTACTAGAAGCTTCCACATGATGTCTCTAGCCTGCCCTTGTGTTGGGGCAACATAGAATACATGAGAGTTGGGTAGGTTAGCTTGCAAGGCATTGACAATTAATAACCAAGCAGCTAGGCGTGATTTGCCACAACGTCTGCCAGCAGCTACTACGCGGAAGCGTGTATCATCTGCCCATACTTTCTTTTGCCAGTCTAAGAGCTCTATCGTTAGATCGCTCAAGTTATGGCCCAAACTCAGAGTCTAAGCTCTCGTAGCCTGAGGATAGGGTGTCCTCACTGAAGTCATCTTCTTGCTGCTCAAGTGATGGATCTAAAGGCGTACCAATCTTGTAGCCACCTTTAGCATAAGCTAGGGCTGATTCCTTGTCCATTACATAGTTGTTGCCTGTACGTATAGCGTACTGTAGTGCGGTGTAGTTACCTTCGTCTGTATCCTCAAACTGGAATAGTTCACCATCACCCGTGTTTACTATAGTAGGGTAGACATACCACTTACCTGTAGCTTCATCGTAGTTAGCTGCCATACGGTGTGTGGAGTGTGTTCCATCTTCATTCTGGATTACAGGATAGTTCTGAGGGTTATAGATACGATCTACAAACTCAGGTACAAACTTATCTTCTTTGGGCTGGCTCATATGACCTCATACTCTGCATCGTCTATTGTGTCTTCGGTGTCTTGTGAGCCAGAGATGTCTGTAGAGCCAACACCAGTAATATTGATCTGTATTGAGCTCTTACCGCCTCCCTTAATGATCTCTTTCTCAAAGGCTGCTACAGGCGCAACACGATCCATGACAAGCTTCCATGCACTTGCTTGGTTCTTATGGTCATGATCTAAGGCTGCATCAAAGATAGCATCAAGTACTTTAGCTGACTTAGGTGAGGCTAGCATCCTAGCTTTATACTCATTGATGATTGTAGCATCACCTTTAGGTCTGCCTATGATTCCTTTAGGTTTCTTTAGGGCTGACTTAGGTGGTCTACCTTTCCTCTTTGGTGCTTTAGCTGCTGCAGTGTCTTTAGAATCTGTGGTCATGCAATTTACCTCTGTGTTGAGATTGCTAGGGTGTGGAGCGGAACAAGCTTACAACTACTTTTTTATTGACCAAACAATATCTCTTGCTAGAGATACGTAGGTATACCCTTAAGTGTCTTGGGTGTCTTAAGACTCTTTAGGAAGTGTTTAGAATATACTTTATGAATGATTAAAGTAATAACTAAACTAGCTAAAGAGTCTTAAGTAGCTAAAGCATACTATAGTAGTATTATAACATATTTAGAGCTATAAGTCAAGGTATTTCTTATGTTTACTTATATTTCTTTCGTATACTTAAGAGCCTTTAGAATACATGAGACTAATTGGTCAGACCTGTGTACCACTAAGGCTTGCTTGTGTTTTCTTTTGAATTCTTTTGTTGCCTTTTGTGCGTTGTGTTAACCTAAGGATAGCAGAATCACTCTTTTGTAAACTTGGGTGGCTACCACTTATAATCCGCAGGAACTTCACGCCCCCGTCCCCTTCCGATTCCTTAGCATACACAAGGCCCTAGGTCAACCGTAGTGACTACACAGGGCACAATAGTCACACACTTGACAACCTAGGTTCACTATGGTAGACCTAGGTAGCCCATGGCTAACACAAGGCACATGGGTTGTCAATAGGCGTGACTACATAGGTGACAATAGTCACAGAGGTTGACAAATGTGAGCCTAGGTGGGTGCCTATAGCTATACATTGGCTACATATGTTCACATCAGACAAAGGTTGACATACGTCTAACAATAGTGTAGTTGAGGCGCCTATCTATTGTGCGCACGGGCGCGAGTAACACACCAACGTGTCGCTTGTCAACCTCTGCTCATGTTGTGACTGGTGAGTCAGTTATAATTAGTGCTTGACACTTCTGGCAGCTGGTGTATACTTAACCCAACAACAACGCAAACACACGGGCATAAGGCCTAATGCGAATCATTATCAATTGGAGTATAACATGAACACATTACAAGCACATGGCCTACTAAACACTGCACTAGAGACCATGCAAGCGTGGAATACAGAAAGCACTAGGGCAACAGTACTTGAGCTAATGGATAAGTATAATGAGCTAGCAGCGGCTAACCCTCGTATCTATCGCCAAATAAAGAATGCTAGCGACCATGACACATCAGTTTGGATTGTAGCGGCATAGCACTTGACTTACCATAGGCCTTTGGATACACTAGAGGCCTAGCTTAAGTCAAGAGCATACACAAGCAAACCGAGGAGCACCACATGGGCGCAATGATGCAAGGGCCACAGGCCAAACCAAAAGCAAGCAAGAGCAACGTGCTAGGGTTCACCTTATACCATGGGCCGTCAGTACTTGATCCTAGCCGCACAATAGCTGCTATACTCACACTTAAGACAAGCAACCGCAAGACGGGTAACATGGCTCAAGTATGGATTATTGATGCTGGCGCTCTAGATCCAGTGGAGCTGAGCAAGGCAAAGCTAGATTCAAGTATCTGTGGTAATTGTCCACACAAGCAAAGCGCTGGTGGTGCTTGTTATGTCAACATAGGTCAAGCGCCTTTAGCAGTGTATAGAGCATTCAAACGTGGACGCTATGAGCCTTTCGTGCCTAGTGAGCATGGCTCTATGCTAGCCACTAGACGCACTAGGCTAGGTGCCTATGGCGATCCAGCTGCAGTGCCCTTTGCTATACTAGAGCAGATAACAAAGCTAAGCCTAGCGCATACAGGCTATACGCATCAGGCGGCCCACGCTGCATTTGATTCTAGGTATACACAGATCTGCATGGTATCAGCTGATACACCAGCACAAGCGATCAAATGGCAAGCCAAAGGTGCACATACGTTCCGAGTGGCACTAGCAGGCGATAGCCTAGCAGCAAACGAGGTAGAATGCCTAGCAGATAGTAAAGGCCTTACGTGTAACGAATGTGGCCTATGCGATGGTAGCAAAGGTAACGTGGCTATAACAGTGCATGGTTCTAGAAGCAAGCGTTTCAAGAGCAAGCTAATTGACTTGAGAGAGGTAGTATAATGTATCAAGAATATAAAGTAGTTGGAAAGGATGATTTTGAATGTTTCTTTTTTGCACATAGTGGTTGGACTGCATTATACTACGCCAAGAATTATATGGCTAAGTATGCTATAGGTGATACTACCCTATATAGTGTTAATGAGAAGCCTTATGGGGCCAGATGGTTGGAGGTAAGACTATGAGTAAATACGAGCAATTCAAAAGAGCACTAGAGCTAGCAATTATAGCGCCTACTGACGACCAAGAGAAACGAGCGGTCGCTTATGCAATGAAGCTACTACCTTGGTTGTCAATGCGGCAAGAGGAACAAGCAAAGGCCGAGGTGGTCGCTATGCTAGACGCGAGAGAGGCTAGCAAATGAACAATCCAGAATTAGCAAAGGTCTGTTTAGATTATATCCTAGACCGTAATAGAGCCCTAGATGGGCCTATACTAGAGACTATATATCTAGACTATTTTAATGACTATCTAACCATAGCACAACTAGCGGAGCACTCGGAATTACGCGAGGAGCTACTAGGGCAAGCGATTGATTTAGGTAGAGAATATAACCATAGCGAGGTGCTAAAGTGAGCCTGCTAGCTTGGCTTCTCTTGTTATCCACTATAACGGGCATAGTATGGTTTATTGTCAAACTGGCTATATATCTAAGCATTCCAGAGAGTGAGCATATACAAAGAGAGCATGAAGCACGTATTAAACATTATTTAACTAAACAAAAGGAACTATAAGCGCATGAAAACTAAACACAGCTACACACGTACCGAAGCAGACCTATTCAATATTCTACTTGACTTGAACTATAGTGAGCCGTATATAACTATTGAGCACCTAGAACAAGCCACGGGCCAACCTAAGCGTCAATTAGCGCCTGTGTTAGGCGACTTGATAAGTAAGGGCAAGATACTAGCAGGCAATGAGGAGGTCTTAGACGGCCTTGTACACACCTTTACGCCTATTGTGGCTCGTGGGCAAGCCTATGGCTACCCTCTAGACTACTATACCTACGAGGAATGGAGCTTGTTTGCTTTATGAGTGCCTCTGTGTATGATGTTGCTTATATCCTATTCTTAATAGCAGGGTATACCGTAACAGTAATGGGGCTAGTTGCTTTAATAGGCGCTAGCATAGCAGTAGCAATACGAATATTAACTAAATAAGGCTTGACAATGGCAGAACTATGTGATCTAATCATTGACCTAATACTAATATTTTTCACAATCAACTAAAGTGAGTGCATAATTATGAGATGTAAAGCGTGTAATACAATCCTAGGCGACTATGAGCTAAGCAGGAAGGATAGCGAGACAGGAGAATTTACAGACCTATGCAATAAGTGCTTGACAAGTGCTAGAGAGGGCGAGTATAATTACTCTATAGATGCAGCAGATCTAGACATAAGCGAAACACAGGGCGATAGCCCATGGTTACTAGAGTAGCCTTAATAGCGAGAGAGGATAAAGCAATGGCAGAATCAACGATTAACATGGAGCTAGCAGTAGGCACATACGACATTGTAGTGCTAGAGGTGGAGGTCAGCTGGGCACTTAATAGCCTTGGAGAGGTTGACATAGACGACTTTTATGCTTATCATGTAGCCACAGACGACACAGGCCACAAGACGTTTGAACGTGTACCCTACTGGATGCACAAGTTTGTAGAAGTAGAGCTAAAGGAGTACCACGAAGATATTGTAAATAAGATGGATTAACGCTTGACACACTTCAGGCACAATGGTATAATATACCTAAGAGAGCAAAAGAATATACTTTAAGTTATTCATAAAGTAATAACTAAAGAGTCAACCAAAGACACTTAAGTAGTTGCTTTAGTCAATAACTTAAAGTATAATAGCAAAGTGTTATAAAGACACTTAAGACAGTAAAGTGTTCTAAGGACACTTAAGTAGACCTATATTGGTCATTATAGATAATCTAAAGGAAGTAAACGTATGTCAGTAATTACA
>Ga0307984_1000889_pt1 | contig 12708 bp, 11 predicted proteins | sample EllFjometageno78_FD_203169 | JGI IMG/M metagenome (GOLD analysis project Ga0307984, IMG submission 203169) | Marine microbial communities from Ellis Fjord, Antarctic Ocean - #78 | ecosystem: Environmental > Aquatic > Marine > Unclassified | place: Southern Ocean | collected 2014-10-09 | reverse complement strand
CTTGTGTAATGCTAATTAAAGAAAGTCCAATAATTGGAAGTAAAATAGCAGCTGCTCTCCACACTTTTCTTCTTCCTGTTTTAGTAGTTATAGGTTGAATGATTTCCTCAATTTTTTTCTCAATCTTATCTACTTTTTTGGTTTGTTCTGATTTTAATCCGAACGAATTCAGATTATAATTGGTAAACGAATCTTGTAAAAACAATACATTGTTATCTAATCCTACAGAAAGTAACCCTACTTTTTCAATTCGAAAGGTTCTTATTGTCTGTAATTTTTTATTTATATTTTCAACATAATCTACTACTAATTCTTTAGCTTTAATACTGCTAATATTTTCTTTTTCTGCAATATTACTAATAAGAAGTCCATCATTTGTTATAAGATTTTTATTAAATAAAATCTCCTTTGATGGTGGGTTAATAGTGCCTAATTGTTCGTTTAGTATAGCGGATTTATTGTTTCCAACAAAACCCCCAAAATTAGGTATAATTACACAGTCGTGTAAAAATAATAACTCTGAAATATAAATATCAATTGTATTTTTCATCTTTGGCTAAATTATACATTTTTTGAATGAAACTCAATAATCTTTTCAATATCTTCCGAATTATCTACCGATAAAGGGTCAAATTCAGTGATGCCGATTTTTATTTTGTAATTATTATCTAACCATCTTAGTTGTTCTAACTTAAGTTTTTTTTCGTTTTTACTAGGGGGAAGTTGTATTATTTCTTCCAGAATATTTTGTTTGAATGCATATATTCCTATATGTTTAAAATAATCATTTTCAAGAAATATTTCTTCTGAAACATCTCCATTTCTTACAAAGTTAGTAGCGAAATTAGTTTTATTAATTATTGCTTTTACTTTGTTTACATCTTTATAAATAAAATAATCAGTTATTTTTTTTGCAAGTGTAGCAATCTCAACTTCTTCATTTTCAAAAAGTGAAATGAGTTTCTGTATCTGCATGGGTTCAATAAACGGTTCGTCCCCTTGTATATTTACAACGACATCAAAGTGATCTTTTAGTTTCTCTATTACTTCTCCGCATCTGTCTGTTCCGCTTTCGTGATGTTTAGATGTCATCATTACATTACCTCCAAAACCTTTTACATGAAAGGCAATTCTTTCATCATCTGTAGCAATTATTATTTTACTAACATCTCTACAGAGGTCAACTTGATTATAAACTCTTTGAATCATACTGGCACCCATTATATCTGCTAGGGGTTTCCCAGGGAATCTACTAGAGTTATATCGTGCGGGTATTATTGCTAATACTCTCACTATATTTTTATATTACATTGTACAGCAATAGTTCTGGGAGGCATCATGTTTGCTGGTCTGCTCATGTACTCTGTATTTAGTAAATTATTTATTACTAAAGAGATTTTTGTTATTTTATTAAGTTGATAAGAAGTTCTTAAATCCATAATGAAATCTCCATTTACAAACTGTTCTCTTGCTTCATTTATATCAGGAATTGATTCTGCTAATAATACTGAAGTAAAGGCGTAATCTATATTTTTCATAAAATCATTATAACGGAAACTACCTCCTATTGCAAATTTTTTGTAAGTAATTTCTGCATCTAGTTTTGCAATGTGTTTATATCTATACTTAAGAGGTTTTATTGATGAAGTATCAGAACTGCTATTATTATAAGTTAGCTCTTCAGATTGTGGAACGTAAAAGTCTCCATTTGTAACAATGAAGTTATTCGTATAATAAACATAATCTGGAGTTAATGATTTAGTATTCATATAAGTGTATCCCGCTAATATATTTACAAATACATCTTTTGTAATCTCTCCATGTCCAGTAAATGAAAACTCCATTCCGCTAACTCTTGTTTTTCCAACATTTACAGATTTAAAACCGATACCACTATATACATTGTTTCCATTAGTATCTTGACTAATTGTTATTGTATCTCCCCAATTCCCAAAATTAAATTCCATCATATCATTATACTCCATAATGAATACAGCAGCATCTAAATACCCCATCCATTTACCTACTTTTACACCTTGTTTTAATCCAATTTCTGCACTCCACCCTGTTTCAGCTTTTAACTCTGGGTTTGCAAATATCTCTATACCAGAATAATTAGTGGAAATAAACAGTTCTGCCATAGATGGAAATCGGAACCCTTGCCCCCATGATGACCTAAGGAAAGTAGCTTCTGCTAATTGATAATTCGCACCTGCTCTAAACACAGGTTTTGCTTTTATAAATTGATTTATTGAATCTCCATCCATAAAATATTTATCTTCCGATTGTATTTTAAAATGTTCGTATCTCCCTCCAAATGATAAATTTAATTTATTCCATTTTTTATCTAATTGGGTGTATATTGAGTGATTTGCTCGGTAATTATTTCCTTGAAAAAGATCAGATCTAGCAAGTACTATCTCATTTGTTATTCCACTAGTTACTCTCAGACTGATTGCTTTAAAATTATGTTGCCATTGATAATCCGTATAGAATATTTCAGATTCATTATCTTGACCATCATCCTGATCATCAGTACTATTATCATTTACAACGTTTAAATACCTACTTTTAAAATTATGAGTATTATTTTCATTTACATATTGTATATAAGGATCTATATTATATGTATTCCCACTAGTTGTTGTTACAGAAGAATTTAAAGGGATATACGCTTGGTCTAATCCGTTCCAAATAATAGCAGATCCGAAAGATTGAAATAGAAAGTTTCCATTTAGACCGTACGAGAGTCCAGATATTTTTTCGGAGTGGTAATTAGCATTAAAATTGAATCTCTTTCTATCTGTTATTTCCCCTTTTCTGTATCCTTCATCTTTAAAATAATTTCCTCCTACTGTTAAGTCCAATTTTCCAATTTTCCTAGAATGAGAAAATTCAGTTCCATAATATTGTTGTCTTCTATCTCCCCACCAATTTAATACATCTCTTTTAGCATGATCAGTTACTCCAAAATGAGTTGTAATCTTAGTGTATCCTGCAGAAGGGTGTAGTTCTATCTCTGAAAGTTTAGGGAAGGCGGTTCTAATATTTATTACTCCATTTAAAGCAGACGAACCATACAAGGCAGAAGAGGCTCCTTTTATTACTTCAATTTGATTTATATTTTCTGTTGCTATTAGGCTCCATTGTACCTGTCCTGCGTCACCAGAAATTAATGGCATACCATCTACCATTACCAATACTCTGCTTCCTGCACCATAACTCCACCCACTTCCACCTCTAATATTTGCCTGTCCGTCAGTAATATTCACTCCAGGAACTTGTTCCATAGCGGTTTCTATATTAGTAGTATTTTTATTCTCAATTAAAGATGGACTAATTACTTCCATGGAAACAGTAATTTCTTCAATTTTTTGTTCGAACTTACCAGCAGAAATCACAACGGTACCAATTTGTTGTGATGAAGATTTCATCTTAATATTGTAATCTGTATTGCCGGAAATGTTTTTTACAACCGTTTCGTATCCTATGTATTTAAAAGAAATAGTTTGTTCATTTTCTTTTATTTCTACTGAAAATTGCCCATCTATATTAGTGGTTGTCCCGTTAGTATTACTTAATATTACATTTACTCCAATAAGTGTCTCTTTGGTGTTTGCGTCTGTTACTATCCCGGAAATAGTTTGAGAGTTAGCAGCTGAAAAAGAAATAAAAAGGATAACAATAGATAAATATTTTCTCATATTTTTACATTTTAAAAGAAACAAAGATAAACAAATAGGTGATACAAGAAAACGATTTAATATATAAGATAGCACTTTCTCAAATAAAGGGGGTGGGAGATGTAACTGCAAAAAAGTTAATTTCACATTTCGGAAGTGCAGAATTAGTATTTACCGAAAACAAAAAATCGTTAGAGAGTATTCCGAATATAAATAAAAAAACAATTGATTTTATTAATTCTGCTGAGAGTTTGAAAAGAGCGGAACAAGAGATAAAATGGATGGAGAAAAACAATATTAACCATCTTTTTTATACCGATAAAGAGTATCCTAGTAAACTAAAACTTTGTACTGATTCTCCTATAAATTTGTATTATAAAGGAAATATAAATTGGAATCATCAAAGATTTATTTCTATTGTAGGAACTAGAAAAAGTACTCAATTTGGAAAAGAATTTACTCAAAATTTAGTTTCAGAACTTGCAAAATATAATGTAGTAATAGTTAGCGGATTGGCATTTGGCATTGATATTGCGGCACATAAATCGGCATTAAATAACGGTTTAGATACGGTTGCCGCTTTAGCTCATGGGTTAGATAGGGTATATCCTTCTCAACATGCTAATGTGGCAGAAGATATTATAAAAAATGGAGCATTACTTTCTGATTATATGTGTGGAGTAGCTCCAGACAGACAGAATTTCCCGAGTAGAAATAGAATTGTTGCAGGCATATCGGATGCAACAATTGTAATAGAAAGTAGTAAAAAAGGAGGTTCGTTAATTACTGCAGACATTGCGCATTCTTATAATAGAGATGTATTTGCTGTTCCAGGAAAACCAACAGATAAACAATCAGAAGGTTGTAATTATCTGATAAAAACCCACAAAGCAATTTTACTGCATAATGTAAACGATATTATAAAAAATCTGAATTGGGATTTGCAAGAAAAAAAGGTTCAGCAATCTTTATTTAATTTACTAACTACTGAAGAGGAATTAATTATTGAAGTTTTACAAGAAAAAGCATTGCATATTGATGAGTTAAAACAAAAGTTGCAATGGCACAGTTCTAAGATAGCAAAACACCTTTTACAAATGGAATTTAAGGATATAATAATCCCCTTGCCTGGTAAAATATATAAAAGAAGAATGTAAAGCATTTTGTTATTAAAAAAATACTATACATTTGCCGAAATATTTTAACCAAAAAACAAAATTTAATTCAAGAATAATGGAAAAAAAAGTTCACGATTTTATGAATGGGGTAACTGAAAAAAACCCAAACGAAAAAGAATTTTTACAAGCTGTAGAAGAAGTAGCAGAAGCAGTCATTCCTTTTATGGAAGAAAATCCGAAATACAATAACAAAATGTTGTTGGAAAGAATGGTAGAGCCAGAAAGAGTATTGATGTTTAGAGTACCATGGTTGGATGATGCAGGGAATATACAAGTAAACAGAGGGTACAGAGTAGAATTTAATTCTGCAATCGGTCCTTATAAAGGTGGATTACGATTTCATCCTTCAGTAAACTTATCTATCCTTAAGTTTTTAGGATTCGAGCAAGTATTTAAAAACTCTTTAACTACATTGCCAATGGGTGGTGGTAAAGGAGGTTCTGATTTTAATCCTAAGGGAAAATCGGATAATGAAGTAATGAAATTTTGTCAATCTTTTATGACAGAATTATGTCGTCATATTGGCCCAAATACTGATGTTCCTGCTGGGGATATTGGTGTTGGTGGTAGAGAAATTGGATTTATGTTCGGGCAATACAAAAGAATAAGAAACGAATTTACAGGTGTACTTACCGGTAAAGGAATGAGTTGGGGAGGTTCTTTAATAAGACCAGAAGCAACAGGATACGGAAATGTATATTTTGCGCAAAATATGTTGGCAGTTAAAGGTGATTCTTTTAACGGTAAAACAGTTGCGATTTCAGGAGCTGGAAATGTAGCACAATACGCTTGTCAAAAAGCAACAGAACTTGGTGCTAAAGTAGTTACACTTTCTGATTCTGCAGGATATATTTATGATGCTAACGGAATTGATGCTGAGAAATTAGCATTTGTAATGGAACTGAAAAATGTAAGAAGAGGAAGAATTAAGGAATATGCTGATAAATTTGGTTGTGAATTTCATGCAGGAGCAAGACCATGGTCAGTAAATTGTGATATTGCTTTACCTTGTGCAACACAAAATGAGTTGAATGATACAGAGGCAAAAACATTAGTATCTAACGGATGTATGTTGGTTTCGGAAGGGGCAAATATGCCAACAACTCCTGAAGCAATTGAATTATTCCAAAATTCAAAAATATTATTTGCTCCTGGCAAAGCTTCTAATGCTGGTGGGGTAGCTACTTCAGGTTTGGAGATGTCTCAAAATTCCCTCAGAATGAACTGGACTAGAGAAGAAGTTGATGCAAAACTGAAACAAATTATGAAGGATATTCATTCTTCTTGTATCGAATATGGTACTGAAGGTGATTATGTGGATTATGTAAAAGGAGCTAATATTGCAGGATTTGTAAAAGTAGCAGACGCTATGTTAGATCAAGGATTGGTATAAAGATAGATACTAGATTTTAGTATTCAGATATTAGATTAAGCAGATTTTTGCCTACTTTTTTTTAAATTTACAAATATGATATACATATTACTTTCTACTTTATTTTTTGGTATTTCGGATGTGTTATGGAAACCAATAATTAAGAAATATAATTATAGTTCGGCTGTAGTGTCTCGAACAATAATCAGTGGTCTAGTGCTTATTAATATTTGCTTTTCTATTCGGGAATGTAACTTTATCTTCAGTACATAATTATTTACTGATTATCCTATTTGGAAGTTTATCCTCTCTTGGATTTATGTTTTTGGTAAAGCCTTTGAAAAGGAAGCTATTTCGTTAGTGATTACCTTAAATTCCGCTACATTAATTATAACCCAAATTACTTCCTACTAGATATAAATTTACCAAATTGGTATTCAATATTTTTCCTAAACTATTTATTGTATTTTGGTTAATTATCATTATGCGATAATTATGGGGTAATAATTCATAATTATTGATTAAGTTTGTGATTGAATTTAAAAATTGTTGAGGAAGCTGAAAATCAAAATAGAGTAAGCAAAGTTTAAAAATAAAACTTTTACAAAATGTACAACGAAAAATTAGACAAATTAATTGAAATGGCTCTCATAGATGGAGAACTTTCGGAAAAAGAAAAACAAGTTCTCTTTAAAAATGCTGAAATAATGGGAGTTGATCTTGATGAGTTTGAAATGGTACTTGAAGCTAAATTGTTTGAAAGGCAGAAAAGTATAGAACAAGAAAATCCGAAAGAAACAAAAGCTGCTCCTAAATCTGACAAATTTGGAGATATAAAAAAATGTCCAGCTTGTGGTTCAATGGTCCAGTCTTTTCAAATAAAATGTATTGATTGTGGTCATGAATTTTCTAATATAGAATCTAATACTTCTATAAATAAATTGTTCGAAATGTTGAATGATGCTGAAAACGAAAGAAAAGATGAAGGAATGTCACTTGGAGGTATCTTTGCTAAGGCTTTAGGTGGTAGTGATAAAGTTGATCTTAAGAAAATGACTATTATATCAAACTTCCCTATTCCTAACACAAAAGAGGATATTATAGAATTTCTTTCTTTAGCAGTGCCAAAGTCAAAATGTTCGAAATTCCAAGCTTTCTGGAAAGGTGAAGAAGGTAAAAAAGAAATGTCAAGGGCTAAAGTTTGGAGTGAAAAATGTGAACAAATAATTATGAAAGCAAGGTTTGCTATGAAAGACGATAAAAACACTCTTGATGAGATTAATCGTTATGCAAAAGAATTAAAAATTAAATTATGAAAAAAGATAAACAAATAAAACTTCATGCTAGGAAAGTACTAACCACTATCACACACTTAATTTTGTGTTTTGTATTTTTTGTATCGGGTAATTTACAAGCACAAAAGGTAAAAACCTATTCTGGAAATTATAAGTTAAATAGCTCTTCATCTGAATTCAATCCCGACTTGTATAAAGGTAACTCAACATATTCATACTATGAAAATGAGGATCATGAAAGAATCTATCATGGAAAATTCAAATATTCGGGGGATTTAGAAGGAAACGGTATCAAAGTAAAAATTTCAATTAGTGGTAATTATAAAAATCACCTAAAAAATGGACTTTTCACAAATACTCTTAATGTGAAAATGCCAAGACAAGCAACACAGAACATAATATGCAAATCTAATTTTTCTAATGGATACGCAAACGGTTTGTGGAGTCTTAAAGCAATGGATGAGTCTATATCAGTTCGTTTCTTAAATAATATTGGTACAGGTTCTTTTAATTATAAATCAGGGGACTTAAGTATTAAGGGGAGAATGGATCAAGATGGATACCTAGATGGAACGGTTATATTTACAGGCGATAATTGGGAAACTAAAATAGATTATAACCATGGATTTATGTTGAAGTACATAGAAAGAAACACACAAACAGGAGAAATTACAGACAAAGACATTGCTGACCCTATTTTAGTAGAAAACTACAATAAAATTCAAGAGGCTTTGGAAAGTGGAGATTCTTCAGAACTTGAAAACATTCCGTTTAGAGTTGTTAATTCATTTCATTCTGGGATACTCGAGAAGTATAATGAACAATTTAAAAATTTCGCCTTCCCAGGTTCTCTGCCTGGAGATTTCACTGAAACACAAGACTATAGACATAATTTTATATGGCAAGCTTTTCTCACAAAAAATCTTGAAGCTCAAGAAACAAAATCGGAAAGACTTGAACGAGAAGAAAAAGTACAGAAAGAGATAGAAAGACTTGCTGAAATAGAAAGGTTAAAAGCCGAAAGAATAATATTTAACAAAAAGATTATTACAGAATGTGAAAATAACGAAAAAAGAGTTACTGATGTATATGTTATAACATACCAAAAACGGGGTGTAGACGCATATAAAATAGAGAAGAAAATTATTTATCGTAGTTATACAGAACTTTACGATCACTACGTTAAAAAAGCGATCGAAAGCTCTGAAAATTCTGTTAAAGAGGCTATTCTTGATAAAATTATAGCTTTATCTGACCATGTTATAGGTCTAAGTAAAATAAAAACTAAAGACATTCGAAAGTTACTTAAGGCTGCAGATAACTTAGAAGAGATTGAACAGATTCTTAAGTAACATGTTAGTAATATCACAAATTAGTTAAAGGATATCTATTGTATGAAATCAATAATCACGAAAAACAAATAAAAATTAAATAAATATGGGATTATTTGGAAAAAAATCAGAAGGTGGATTTATGGATGTAATTCGCTGTGATGAACAAGAATATCTTGTTTGGAAATGGCGACCTTCTGGAGAAGCTAATTCAACAAAAAAAGAAAATGCAATACGCTTTGGTAGTAGTTTGCGTGTTAAAGATGGTGAATTAGCGGTTTTTGTTTATAAACAAGAGGAGGGTATTCAAGATTTTATTATTGGACCTCATGACCAAACCATAAAGACAGCAAATTTCCCTATCTTAACTAGTGTCGTAGGTACTGCTTTTGGTGGAGCGTCACCTTTTCAAGCAGAAATATACTTTATAAATTTATCGGGTAATATTCAAATAAGATTTGGAATACCCTATTTTGATGTTTTTGACCCCCGTTTTATGGACTTTGCTGTGCCAATGGCAGTAAGAGGAACACTTACATTTAATATCACAGATTACAAGGGTTTTATAAAGTTAAATCGTTTAATTAATTTTGAATTAGATGATTTTAAAAAGCAAATAAAGGACGCTATAACAAAATATATTAAAGGTGTAGTTACAAATATTCCTGCTGATAATGGAATGCCTGTATTACAAATGGAAAGAAAAATCCTTGAAATAAATGATTTGGTTGCAAATTATTTAAGAACTCGCCTTGAAACAGATTTCGGTGTAAACCTGAAAGGTTTAGATATTGCTAACCTTGAAGTTGATAAAGAAGCTGAGGGATATGCCGAATTAAGAAAGGTTACAGCAGAACAGACAACAAAAACTGTTGGAGCACAGACAGATGTAAATATTAAAAATTTACAGGATACTCAGGAAATCAACGCTAAAAATATGGAAGAAACTTTGCGTATTCAAAGAGAAGAAGCTCAGAGATCCCAAAAACTTCAAACGGAAGGACTAAATATGTCAGCTCATCAATTAAATCAGCAAACAGATGTTGCAAAAACTGCTGCTGAAAGTATGGGGAAAATGGGTTCTGGTGGTGGAGGTGGCTCCGGTACTGGTGGCGGTATGATGGACCCTGGATCTATGATGGCAAGTATGGCAATGGGTGGAGCAGTAGGATCTGGTATGGCAGGAGCTATAGGAGGAATGATGGGAGGAATGAATGAACAAAAACAAACACCTCCACCAGCTCCACAAGTCCAGTATAATATCTCAGTTAATGGGCAACAAAGTGGTCCTTTTGATTGGGATCAGTTAAAACAAATGGTACAAAGTACTCAAATAACAAAAGATACACATGTTTGGAAACAAGGTATGGCGGGTTGGGAATTAGCAGGTAACGTAGAAGAATTGTCGTCTTTATTTGGTGCAGTTCCTCCACCTCCACCCCCTCCCTCTCCACCACCAGCACCTTAATTTAGTATTTACTTAAAATAATGTATTATGGATAACAATAGTTTCTTTTCAATGGACAGATTAATTGAGTTTGGCATGGGCATGGCTGTTGCTCAACAAATGGTTAAAACCATGAACCATTCTATGACTAATATGCATGTGCCAGGAGCAATGAACCCAATGGAAAAACCACAGCAACAGTTTTTTTATGCAATGATTGAAGGCAAACAAGCAGGGCCTTTTTCTGAAAAGGAATTAGCTCGTTTAATAGCCGAAAAGAAAGTTGTGAAAGAAACTTATGTTTGGATGCCCAGTTTGCCAAGTTGGAAAATGGCAGATCAGATCCCTGAGGTTTTAAAGTTAGTCGCATTAGCACCACCACCATTTCAACAAAACAAATAAGAATTATGAAAATAAATTTTGTACAAACAATTATAGCTATAGTGCTAAGTTTACTTATCTCTTATGGTTTATATAGTTTTCACGATAGCGAAAATAAAATATTATTGAGCTTAGGAAGTTTTATTTTTCTTGCGGTAACTTTAGTAATTACAATTGGAGTTAATTTTGAACAATCACGTACAACAACAAATGTTCGAGCTGTTTCAGGAATTTTCTTTGTAATTGCATTTGTGAGTAATTTACTGTTTTCATTTTTCACGTTTTCATCTCCAAGTTATATAATTACTAACGGAATTCTATTATTAATTTTTGTTCTAATTGTGTACTCGATAAATAAAGCGAAACAGTGATAAAATTAATTTGTAAAAATTATAAAAGAACAAAAGGGACTTCTGAGTTGAATCAATCTCACTAATACAATTAATTTAAAATAAATAAAATGGTAAACACAAAAACACACAAAAAACAATTTACAAATCTTATTAGCATTTTAATGATGGCTTTATTTTTGATATCTAGCTGTGGAGAGAGTAAGAGTGACATACTCAAAGCTGAAGAGTTAGTAAGATTAAATAAAGTTGAAACAGAAATTAAACAGGCTATTGCTGATGAAAATTATGAACAGGCTAAGCTTCTTTGTTTGTCATTAAAATGGGAGTATATCTTGTCTGGTAATATTTCTGATGGTGGTACTAATGAGTCGAAAATAATTTTGTGGGATCAAAAAAGTAGAAACTATTTGAGTCTTATGGGATTTGATCCTGTTAAGATTTTAGGAAAAAAACCAAAACCAAAAACAATAAAAGAACAATTAGGATTCTAAAAGAAAAGTAGATTTTCTAGAAAATAAAAAGGGAATGCCGAAAACCTTAGAGAGTAGGCGAAAGTTTAAAAATAAAAATCATGAAAAAAATAACAATAATTTTTGGAGCATTTCTAATTGCTTCAGTAGTATTAACATCTTGTGGTGGTAGTGAATTAGAATCGGATATAAAAAAAGCTTGTGAACTAAAGTGTGTGATGGACGGGTCAGGTAATGTTCTTACATCAGATGCCGCTACTGAATTTCATAATTTCAGTAAGGAACTAGGGTCTAAGTATGACCGTAGTCAATTAGCTGAATTAAATAATTATATGTTTAATGAGTGTGAATGTAAATAATTAAAATATAAATTAATTTAAAAAGGAGGCTTTTGCCTCCTTTTTTTATTTGTGTACTTTTGCACTCCCAAAAAATAAATTATGTACGGAAAACTACAACAACAATTACAAACAGAACTTAATAACATTAAAGAGGAAGGTCTGTATAAAGATGAAAGAATAATTACAAATCCTCAAGGTGCACTTATTAAAGTGAGTTCTGGTGAGGAGGTTCTGAATTTCTGTGCCAATAACTATTTAGGTTTATCTTCTCACCCAGAAGTAATTCAAGCTGCAAAGGACACTTTAGATTCTCATGGTTATGGTATGTCTTCCGTTCGTTTTATTTGTGGTACGCAAGACATTCATAAAAATTTAGAAGAAAAATTATCTAACTTTTTGGGTACAGAAGACACTATATTGTATGCAGCTGCTTTTGATGCCAATGGTGGAGTTTTTGAACCTCTTTTTTCTGCAGAAGATGCTATTATTTCGGATGAACTAAATCACGCTTCTATTATTGATGGAGTAAGATTGTGTAAAGCTAAAAGATACCGATATAAAAATAACGACATGGAATCTTTGGAAGAGCAGTTAAAGCTTTCCCAGAATCAAAGAAATAGGATTATTGTAACGGATGGAGTTTTCTCCATGGATGGATACTTAGCTCAATTGGATAAAATCTGTGATTTGGCCGATAAATATGATGCTTTAGTAATGGTAGATGATTCTCATTCTACAGGATTTGTCGGTAAAACAGGTAGAGGAACGCACGAACATTGTGGAGTTATGGATAGGGTGGATATTATTACTTCTACTTTAGGAAAGGCCTTGGGTGGTGCTATGGGAGGTTTTACTTC
>Ga0307984_1000882_pt1 | contig 12773 bp, 8 predicted proteins | sample EllFjometageno78_FD_203169 | JGI IMG/M metagenome (GOLD analysis project Ga0307984, IMG submission 203169) | Marine microbial communities from Ellis Fjord, Antarctic Ocean - #78 | ecosystem: Environmental > Aquatic > Marine > Unclassified | place: Southern Ocean | collected 2014-10-09 | reverse complement strand
GGAAAGGAAGAATAAAAGGAAGGAAAGATAAAAGACCCCAGCATTCTTTCAACGTTACAATCTCTTGGTTGAAAGAATGCTGGGAAAGATGTCGTCCCGTCTGGTTCGTCTTTCGGAGAAGGGCTTAATTGTCTTCCTCGTCCTCTCATATCTTATACTAGCCCTTGGCTGGAGAGGTAGAGGAAGACTGAGCCCCACTCCGAAAGACCCTCCCTTTAGTCGGAACCAGACGGGACATGTCTGACATCTTTTCCCCACGGTGGTTCTTTTATCTTTCATTGACTGTCTTCTTCTTTAACCTCATCTCTTTTCTATCCTTTATGGATGAGGTAAGAGAAGAAGACAGTAAGTAATGAAAGATAAACCACCGTGGTTCGCTCCGCTCGTTAGATGTCTTCTGACATCAGATTTCTCAGAAAAGTCCTGTGTCTTTTTCTTTGTCCGCTGGGGCGTTCACGTTTTTACCTGTCCTTGTCGGTCTTCTATCTACACTCATCTTCTTTTACCTTATCTTAGATGAGTGCTGGATAGAAGACAAGACAAGGACAGGAAACGTGAACGGGGCCCCAGGGACGATCTTCCGTTTTCTTTCATTTAATGTCTTCTTCTAATAACTAACGCGATAAAGAGATAAGAGATGCGTTAGTTAAAGAAGACATAGAAAGAAACGGGAAATCGTCCGAAGGACCCACCGCCGACCTCCAGGCCAGGCGGGCATTTTCTTTTCTTTCAATCGCGTGTCCATTTCTATCTTCTCTTTTGTGTCTTCACCTAACGGTACCCGTCTTTATCTCTTTAGTGGGTACCGCGGGGAGAAGACGAGAGAAGATAGATACACGCGATTAATGGAAAGAAAAGAAAATGCAAAGATAGAAACACCGCGGGCACCTGTCTGCCCGCCCATAAACGCTAGCTCACGAAGAGAGGTATCGTGAGCAGATGCGTTTATGGAAAGATGTGGTGAAAAGATGAAAGAAGATATTGAAAATGAAAAGATAGAAAAGAGACGGGAGGATTTGAGCTCTTGTACAACATGTCAAATCCTCCTGGTCCTTTTCCTTCATTTTCAATATCAACTTTCTTTCATCTTTTCTTTAGTCCACATCTTTAACCCCAGCCCTGGAGGGCGCTCAGGCTCCGGCACCGGTTCTTTCTTGCCAATCAAACATTAAGACAAGAAAAGATTGGCAAGAACCGGTGCCGGCCTGAGCCTGGGGTTGTCTTTCCTTCCTCGCTGGCTGTGTTTATCTCTAGTCTTCTCTTTCATCTACTTCTGTCTTCCATCCCCTTGGGAGAAGTAGATGAAGAAGACTGATAAACCACCAGCGAGGAAGAGAAAGACGGGTGGGTCCCAGAAGGACCCAGGAAAGAGACCCCGCGGTGGGTCATCTGTCTCACGACCACGGGGACGGTCGTGAATCGACTCTCGAGTCGTCGGACAGATGACCACCGCGGGGTCTCTTTCCCTGAGCTCAGGCTCAGCCCTTCCTGTTTTCTTACAAACACATGTCTTCTCTTTCTAATTCACACACTGAAGATAAAAGCACTGTGAATTAGAAAGAGAAGACTACAAAGTGTTTGAAGAAAACAGGAGTCTTCTTTCACTAATCTCAACCCCTTATCTTCTTTGTTGAGATTAGAGAAAGAAGACGGACGAAGTCTTATTTCCTTGGCTGTCTTCTCAACACAACTACACTAAAAGAGATAAGAGAGTGTAGTTGAGAGAAGACAGAAGGAAATAAGACTTCGTCCAAAAGATCAGACTTCTTTCAGGAAACAAGAATCCATGGTCGCGACGTCGCGACCGGTCGGTAAACTTTTGTTAACCGACCATGGATTCTTGTTTCCTGGTTCGCCTCTGATGGCGAACGTCTTCTTTCAATAACTAGTCGTCTTTATCTTCTTATGACTAGTTAGTGAAAGAAGACCAAGAACCGACCTCCAGGTCTCTCGCTTCGCGAGTCATTAGTTGTCTTTCCTTTCTCACACACACAGTAGAGATAGAATACGTGTGAGAGAAAGGAAAGACGAAGAAGTTCCAACTTCTTCAAACTAATGAGGTTCTTGCCAACCGATAATGTGCTCCAGCACCGGTTGGGAAAAACAGGGAGAAGAAGAAAGAAACCACCGACCATCAACCACTTGGCTGAGACAGAAAGAAGCTGTCTCGCTGTCCTTTGGACACAAGCGGTTGATGATCTAACCTTCGGTTGGTGGTTTCTTTCTTCTTCTTCCCTTGTTTTTCTACCTATCCTTTGTCTTCCATCACTTACTCTCCACTCTTGGTGTTTTATGGGAGAGGTAAGTGATGGAAGACGCCTGGATCCATCTGGGTTCTTTTTCTCTTGTCCTCTTCCGTCTTCTGTCTGTAACTCTTAGTGTAAAGATGATGAGGGGAGTTACAGACAATGAAGACAAGAGACAAGAGAAGAACCCAGAAATCCAGGCAGAGATAAGACGTTACCTTCCTGGCACGTTTTCTAAAGAAGATAGGAAATGAAAACGTCAGGCCAGGAAGGAAACGTCTTATCTCCCCTGAGCTCACCGTCCGCTCAGGGACCTTATCTTTTTATTACTGGCACACACTGTGTGCGAAAGAGTTTCCAGGAGTAAGTCGTCCCTCACCGTCTGTACTCTTCCTTTCTCTAGTTGGTGTTTTTGTGTAGTCTTCTTTCACCTTTCCCCTCTCTTGATCTTTTAAGGGAAAGGTAGGGAAAGAAGACTAACACCACCAACGGAGAAAGAAGCCAGACGGTAGAGGGACGACGACTCCAAAAGATAAGATAATGAAAGAATCCTGAGCCGTAACCTCAGGCGAGAGACCAGAAAAAGACCCATCATTTTCTGGTTACGACCCATCGGCCAAAAGATAAGAGGAGCAGAGCCGATGGGATTTTCGTAACCGATGATGGTCTTTTACGCTCGCCTCTTTTATTTTGTTATCTTATTATTTGTTATTTATAAACCTGATTCTTCTTTAGTTTCAAGATTCCATGCATTATATTACAAATTATCTTTGGAGAATACAGGATGATAACTATTAATAAAAAGAAAGGGTTTGTAAACTTATTATTCTCTTTCCAATAATATCTGTGGAATCTAGAAACTAATTGATAAAGAAATAAGATTACAAAATAAAACTGCATGAGTTGTAAGAAGAAGTTAATCCCAAAAGATAAAATACCAATAATGGAATATCAGATAAACAATAAATTATAATAGAAAGGAAAATATAAATTACTAATAAACATATCTTTTTATTCTTCTGTTTCCAATAAATCTTAGGACACATGAATCTTGTCTGATATTCTTATAACCACTTATTGGAATCCTTTATCTAAGAATACACCACGGGGATAAAAGGTAACAGACAAGAAGATAGTGGGATTTATAATGCTGTTTCCAAAGATAAATCTGAATAAATGGAAATATAAATTAATGTCCAAAGAATACAGAATGAGAATTATTCCAAAGATTCCAAAGATAACTAATAAAAAGATTAATCCAAAGAATGATAAACCACTTTTAATAGAAAATACAAATGCTGTTTCCAAAGATAAAATGGATGTAGAATTAGAATTAGAATTAGAATATACAGCTCATGTTGGATTATAGATTATCATTCTTTGCAGCATTGGGTTATAGAAGTTATATAATTATTATCCCCAACATTGGTACATTACTTTCTGTTATACATTATACATTAGACATCTCTAGGAATTGATGTATTCTTCTAAATGAGTTTCTGGGTGGTTTTTATTAATTAGAGATTTATTAATTAGAGATTTATAGGCAGTCACTATTAGAAGACATATATTCTCCTGCATGAGTTTTTATATTCCTGGATTTCTTACTTCTGTTGTCCTTTTTTTCTGGGCGTATCGTTTACGTTATCATATGTCTTCTATGTCCGTCCTCTACTAAAGGCAAGGGAAAGAAGTAGAGGACATAGAAGACAAGATAACAAACGATTAAACGCCCAGAAAAGACAACGTCCCCGTCGGTAAAAGACACACCCAGAGGGGACATTGCCACCCGAAGGGAAGAAACTAAAGACGACTCAGCCACAACCCAAGGCGAGCCATAGCTCGGGGTTGGGCTGTGGCTGAGTCTTAATGTCTTGAGTTTCCAAACTAGTTTAGAGACCTGGACAACCGCAGCTATCATTAATTGGAAGAACGGGTTCGCTGCGGTTGCACAGGTACTCTTTGGAAACTAGTTTGCCCTTCGGGTGGCCCCTCTGGGGTGTAGTCTTTTGCTCCTTGATCTTTCCTTTCTCCCCTTCTCTCTCCTTTGTCTGGCTTCCTTCACAGGTTAACCAAAGGATATAAACGTTAACCGAAGGAAGCAAAGAGAGAGAGAAAGGGGGAGAAAGAAGACAAGGAGCGCCCGTCTGTCCGTTCCTTTACTGTCTGTCTTCACTTCCAATCACTCTTAAGTTAAGGTAAGAGAGGGAGTGATTGTGTGTGAAGACAAGTAAAGAACGGTAAACAGACGGGCAGACGGGGGACGGAAATAACAGAAATAACAGAAAGACCGAGAATGAAAAAGACGAAAACGAGAACTTTATATTTTACCTTCAGCGTTCTCGTCGTCTTTTTTCTTCATTCTCGTTTTCTGTTTTCTTTTTATTTCCGTCCCGTCGCTTCGCGACTAATTATAAAAAAGATATGTTCCCTGAGCCCGAAGCTCAGGGCCAGGCTCGCTCTTTCCTTTGACCGATGTCTTCACACAACATCCCTATACTCTCTATAGGTGTTGTGTAAGGAAGACATTATCGGTCAGAGGAAAGAGCAGCCTGGCGGAAAAGCAAGAAAGAGAGGACAGAAAAAGACGGAGGAAGAATAAAAGGTTGGCGCTCCTGTACAAAATGGCCAACCCTTTGATTCTTCCGTCTTTTTCCTTCTCTTTCTCTTGTTTTTCCGGAAAGACCAACTCTTGAAAGAAACGTCAGAGCGAAGCGATTACCACCTGGCGGTTAACTAATCTCTTAGTTTCAAGAATAATGGATGTCTTCTTTACCCCCAACTTCTAATGAGAAAGGTAAAGGAATGAAGTTGTAGGTAAAGAAGACATCCTCTTGAAACTAATAAAAGATTAGATTAAAAACCCACCGTCCTTCCCGTCTTTTACTCCCGTCCCGACCCATTGGTTCTAGAATTTAAGATCTTGTTTTCTTCTTTGCCTTTCTTGGAAAACAAGCATTCTATAACCAATGAAAGATCGGGACGGGGAAAGACGGGAAGAGACAAGAGGTGGGTTCGCTTTGCAAAGCGAACGATGAATCCATTCCTGGAAATGGATTCGACGACGATGTCGGAAGGTCTTTCCTGAGCTTCGGTGCGCTCAGGCTGTGCCAGTATTCTTTCTCTTTCGATTCATTTTCCCCTTCTCCTCCCTGGTTTGGCAAAGGCAAGAGAAAAACCCAAACCAGGAAGGAGAAGCAGGGAAAATACGTGAATCGAAAGAGGACTGGCACAGGAGCTGGCTTCTCTTTTCCTCCTTTCCACCACGCTGAGGTCTCTTTATTTCTTTGCTCAGCACTTGGTGGAAGGAGGAAAAGATGCCAGCTCCCAAACAACGGTCCGTCCCAACCCTGGTACATCTTCTACGTCTTCCCCTGCTCTGGTGTAAAGATAGGAAAAGGAGCAGGGGAGCACGTAGAAGATTAAAGAACCAGTTTGTGGGACGGACCCATTCTTTGGCAACTTCTTTTGGGAAGTTGTAGATGTATTCTTTCCTGGGCTAAGTCTTCCTGGTTTATCATTCACTGTCTTCCAAGCCTAATCCTATGTTTATCTCTTCCTTAATGGATTAGGTTGGGAAGACAGAGATAAACCAGGAAGACGAGAATAGCCCAGGGCGGACCTTTTTCATATCCTTTCTTATGGTCTTCTTGTGCTCACCTCTTATTTATCTTCCTTGAGAGAGGTGGCACAAGAAGACAAGAAAGGAAAAGATAGAAAAAGAGTCCGCAGGGCCTGCAGGCCCAACCCTGTGTCCTTTGGGACGTTACTATCTTGGTGATTCTTCCTCTTACATTTTCTGTTAACCACTGGCGGTATCTTATTTTCTTTGGCCAGAGGTTAACCCATAGAAAACGAAAGAGGAAGAATCCATTTCCAAGATTTGTAACGTCCCGGAGGTTGGTTTTTATCTTACCGCTCGTTGTATTTATCATCTTCTTATAAGGACCACTAATGGGTTAGATAAAAGAGGTGGTCCTTATAAGAAGATGAACAACGAGCGGGGCCCTCCAGGGCCGGTAAGAAAAACACAACCTCCTGAAAGAAAAAAGGACTCGAGGACGACCCTGCGGTCGAACTCTCATTTTCTTTCATAATGTAATTAACAGCTTCGCCAACAAAAAGAAAGGAAAGAAAGTTGGCGGAGCAGTGTGTTAATTACATTATGAAAGAAAATAGCTGTTCTCAGGGTTGGGCCAAGGGTGCGGGTTGGGTTTTTATATTCCCGCACCCGCCCAAGTCCCTGAGAACAGCAGAGTTCGACCACAGGGTCGTCCTCGTTTTTTCTTTCCCGGCGGGGTATTTTCCATCCGCCGGCTGTTTCCTTACGTCTTTCCTACCCACCCATCTTCTTCTAACCTTTTATAGATGGGTGGTGTAGAAAAGACAGGAAACAGGTCTTTACCTCCCGGCTCTGGCACATCTTATTTCCCACCGCTGGGGTTTTCTTTCTTTCAACCAATATATAAACAGAAAACCCCAGCGGTGGAAAGATGTGAAAAAGAGCCGGAAGGAAAAGACGAGGTCCTCCGGGAATCGATTCTTGATTACAAAAGAAGATGGATGGAAAGTTGATGAAGAAGTCTCAACTTTCCCGGCTCCGCCGTTTCCATCTTCTTTTGTATCAAGGAGTTATTGTCTTTTGGGGTTTTTCTTTTCCTGTCGTCTTAACTTGTCTTGTCTTCTCTTATCCACCCTTATGAAAGGTCCTAGTGAGGGTGTAGATAAGGAAGACAAGACAAGAACATAAGACGACAGAAGAAAACACCCCAAAAGACCCCAGGCCCCTCTGTCTCTTTTCCCATTATTTCAACATTACCATTAGATAAAGGATGTGCGGTAATGTTGAAAGAATGCGGGAAAAGAGTGGGCCTGGGGAGGCGAGCTCACGTGAGCTCGGATGTCGTCTTTCCTTACCTTTGGAGCTGAGCGATAGACACAGCTGAGCGATGGACAACTTACAGCCGTTCCCATGAATCTCACACAAGATAGCGTTCTAGTTCCTCAGCCAAGGGCTGGCTATCTTGTGACCAAGAGATTCATGGGCTTAACGGTTGTAAGTTGTCGGTCGCTCCCAAAGGAAGGAAAGACGACATCTGGCCTCAAGGCCACCTCTGACTTCCTTCTTCTGACCTCTCCTTCTTCACTAGTTGTCCAGAGAAGACAACCAAGAAGGAGAGGTCAGAAGAAGGAAGTCTTGTCTTTTTTCTATTGACTCGCGAAGCGAGCCCGTGCATCTTTCTTCCGTCTCGTTTTCTTCTTTCTGAACCAATTAACGAAAACGGAGACGGAAGAGAAAAAGATGCACGGGAAAGATAGGGTCGTCTTTCGGAACGGTTCTTGGTTGGTTGTCTTCATGTCTTGTCTTCATGTCTTCGCTTAATACATCATCTCAAGGAAAGGTCAAAGAAGAGATGATGAAGCGAAGGGAAGACAAGACAAGACAACCAACCAACCGTTCCAAAAGACGACCAGAGAGTCCTTCCCGCCCACTGTTTCTATCTTACTGACACATTCATCTTGTCTTCTTCTACAACTACATCAATAAGAGATAAAGGTGATGTAGTTAGTAGAAGAAGACTAATGTGTCAGAAGAATCTAGAAACAGTGGGCGGGAAGAAGAAAACACGATCGTCGTCTCTCGACGTCGTCAACGGTTTGGTTTTTCCCTTCGGCCGAAGGAAACCGTTGACAAAAGACGACAAGAGACGAACAACAGATCGTGTTTTCCCTGGCGGAAACGGTTTATCTTTCTTTCCTTTGTCTTCCACGACCAACCTCTCTTTTACCTTTCCTTGAGGTTGGTCTTGGGTGGAAGACAAAGTAAAGGATAAACCGAGAATCTCCGCCAGGCCTGCACGTTGTCTTCTAATAATAACCCTCTCGTAAAGGACAAGAGAGAGAGGGTTTGTATTAGAAGACAGATAAGAACGTGCAGGAAAAGATAGAAATACCCGCGCTTGAGGTTCTCGTCCTCTTCCTGTTCTGGCTCTCTTGCCTTTCCTTTGGCTATCTTCTAATCCAACGTAACCGCCAAAGGAAAGGAAAGAAGATGGCCAGAAGAAGAGGACACTCAAGCGCGGGGATTTTGTACTTTTCTTAAACACTTATTTTTCAGACCTGTTCTTTTTCTTTACTCTTCATCTTTTACCTCAGCTTTCTTATGTTCACGTTTCTTTTTCTAACCCATTTCTGAAACGTGAAAGAAAGCGAGGTAAAAGTGAAGAGGAGAAAAAGAAAGGTCTGGCCCGATCCGGTTTTCTTTATTTATTGCACTCGCTTCCTGTCTTTCATTTTCATTTTTGTTTTATCTTTTGAGAATGAAAATGAAAGACAAGCGAGTGCGACAATAAATAAGAAAAGACCATCGGGCGGGGTGGCTGTTTCCTTCACGACGCTTCGCTCAAGAGATTACAAAACCCTTGATTCCCAGGGAACACCAGCGAATCAAGGAGTTAATCTCTTGTGTCGTGAAGGAAACAGCCAGCCAGGACATTGGATGAAAGAAACGGTTAACAAAAGATGCAAAATGAACCGTTTCTTTCATCTTCAATGTCCTGGCCCCCTTCCCCGGATTCTTCTCCTTTCTTCTGCTATCTTCATCTAGTGACCAACCAATCAAGAGATAAGGGAGGGTTGGTCACAGAAGACAGCAATGGAAGAAAGGAAGAAAGAATCCGGGAAGGGGCCCCTGCTTTTTTAATAGAGAAACAGATGGTCTTCTCTTCAACACTAGTTGTTCTTTATATCCTTATAACTAGTGTGTAAGAGAAGACCCATCATCTGTTTCATTAAAAAAGCCCCTCCCGCGGTGATTCTTTGTCTTTCCTCCCCCACCTTCTCATAGAAGAGAAAAGAAGAAGGTGGTGGAGGGAAGACGTCCTTCGGACACAACTTGTTGGACGATATCGTCCCGTCTTCTCCACCTACATCCATCTAAAGGAGATAAAGGATGATGGATGGGGTGGAGAAGACAAACATGTTGTGTCCGAAGGACCGAGAGACCGACCGACCAGGAACCTGTCCAACTTTGTCTTTTATTTTCTTGGCAAAGTTGGGCATGGGTTCCTGGTCGGTCTCGTGGTCTCTCGCTCACGGTGTGTATCTTTGTCTTCGTTGAGTACATCATCTATTAATAGTCAAGAGTGATGATGTAAACAACGAAGACGTCCTGCAGGACCACCGTGAGGAAGGACAAGATGAAAGAACACATCAGATGAGCTGCAGCGTTTTGTATCTTTTGGCTGCGCTCTGATGTAGTTCTTTCATCTAAGTCCTTCCCGTTCCCGTCTTTGGATTAGAACTCTTGTCTTCTATTCCAACAAGATAGGAGTTAAAGGAGTTGGAATAGAAGACACTAAGAGTTTTACCAAAGACGGGAACGGGGCCTCTGAAGGCCACACATGGTTTGTCTTTGCCATTACACTTCTAATCTTCTCATTAGGACCATGCAAGGAAGGTTAAAGACATGGTCCCTATGAGAAGATTAGAAGTGTTTGGGCAAAGACCATGTGTGGCCTGGAGGCCCAGAGTGTTGGTGCTGCAGCACCGTCGGTCGTCTTTATCGTCTTCTTTATCTTAACGTCTTCTCTTACCTTTCCCTATACTTATCTTCATCTAAAGGGAAAGGCAAGAGAAGACTAGATAAAGAAGACATGGACCGACCATCAACACTCTGAAACACCTTCCTTTCTTGTCTCATTACTTCCTTTACTCTCTTCGCGTCTATCTTCTCCGCCCAAGGGCACGTAAACGTTGGAGAAGATAGACAGAGAGTAAAGGAAGGAGACAAGAAATGAAGGTGTATCTTGGAGTTGTCTTTATCTTTCTGTTGTCTCTTTTGATGTCTTCTCCTACCACATCCTCCTATATCTATTCCCTTAGGATGTGGGTAGGAGAAGACATAAGACAACAGAAAGAAGACAACTCGAGGGGTTTCTCTTGGAAGGAGATAGACAACAAAAGAAATGGTTTATCGCTCACTAGCTTATCTTTCTATTCGTGAGCGATGAACCTAGATTTCTTAGTTGTCTATCTCCTCAAGATAAACCCCGCCAGGTTCTTTTCTTTCATAATGAAGAAAGACCCCGCGTTAATAGTTTTCTTTCTTTTATCTTCTTGGGAAAACTATTAACGCGGGAGTGTCTTTAGATTTTATTATGAAAGAAAGAAACCTGGGGGTGGGTCCCTGAAGGACCCAGGAAACACTCGTGGGCATGGGTTGAGCTCTTCTTCCTTCTCTTTTTTCTTGCTTCGCAACATTTTTAAAATGGAAAAAAGACAACAGGAAGAAGACAACCCACAGCCCACGAGTGTTTCCCTGAGGCCCTCCAGGTCCTCAGCCCAATAATGTTTTGTCTTCCATGTCTACCTCTCATATCTTAACTCCTTGAGAGAGGTTAGACATGGAAGACGTCCTGTTTTCTCTTAATGATTTCATATTGTGTCTTCTAACACCCACCACACCAAAGGTGAAGATAAAGGTGGTGGTGTTTAGAGAAGACATATGAAATAAGAGAAAACAGGACAAAGATCAGGAAAGACTATAATAAAAAGACATGTTCCGCCCTTGAGGGCGGCCGGCCTCAGGGGCGGAGTTAGAGGTGTTCTTTCCTCACGTCCATATATAAAAGACCAGGACGGACGTGTGAAAGAACCTAACTCCGGCCTCAGGGCCGGGAAGATAAAAACCCCGGGCGGGAAAGGCAAACGCGGTTGATAATCACTTGCAAAGCGATTGCCGCTCCCGCCCGGGTTTGGTTTTTCTCTTCTCGCTACCGCTCCACTCTTTAGTCTTCTGTTGAAAACCAGTTCCCTTTGATCTTTATATAACTGGTTATCAACAGAAGACCCCATCTTTCTCCCTTTCTTTCTACCTCTCCCGTCTTTTACTTATCCTTTTGGAGAGGTTATAGAAAGAAAGGAGAGAAAGATGGGAAAGATGTTGAGCGGCAGCGAGTGTGAACGGGTTCGGACCTCTGGGTCGTTGTTGAAAGAACCCGTTCACGACTCGCTGCCGCCCCTCCGGTCTCTTTCTTTCTTTCCCTTGGCGATCGCCAAGGGAAAGGCTTTCCTCTCCTCTTCTTCTTTAGACCAATCACTCCTGATCATATTGGATTGGTCCTAAAAAGAAGAAGAGAGGAAAGCGTTCGCCAGGCGAACAGAAAGATAATACCCGGAGGGCCCACCGTCCAGCGGAGCTGAGAAAGAGAATAAAGATGGCGAGGACAGACAACATCCCAACTTCTCCAAGATAAAAGAGAAGTTGTTGTTGTCCAACCCTCGCTGAGCATCTTTCATTATTCTCTTTCGGACGGTGGGGAAAGACTCTGGCTCTGTTTCTGGGTTCTCAGGCTCTTTCTTCTCTTTCTAGTTGTCTTCTTAGTCCACCCTTCGTTTCTTGATCTCTTATGAAGGGTATGGACAGGAAGACAACCAATAGAAAGAGAGGGCCTTCGGCCAAAGAAAGAGCCCAAGAACCCAGAGAGCCAGAGGAGTGATTCTTATGGTAAGTCTCTAACAAAGAATCACTCCAAAGATAGAAAGAATTGGCGCTTCGCTTATTATAGAAAATGCTATTATCTTTCAACATTGAAGACAAAGCTATTATTAGTAATTCCTTGCCATTATCTTTGGATATACTTTCATTACAGCTTCTTCTAACTTCTTCTCTCTTAATACATCCTCTCTCCCTCACCGGTGTTGTATGTCCTGGGCGGGTCTTTACCACCAGCAGGGCCCAGGACAAGAACACCGGTGAGGTAAGAGATGAGAGAGATGTAGAGAGAAGAAGGAGAAGCTGTTGGTCAACTATAGGCTTAGGAGCTGTTGACCAAGGTGGGTACCTGTCTTTAAACATAGGCTTTTGTCTTCTTTCTAGTGACCATCAATAGGAGGAGGTGCCGGAGATAAAGGCACACTCCTCTGATGGTCCTAGAAAGAAGACCCTATGTTTAAAGACGGAAAGGTTCCCAGGGAACTTTTCCATCTTCGACGGAAAGAAACATCTGACGTGTCGTCTCCTCCGGTGCTGGGTTTTTATTTAATTGGTCGTCTTGTGACGTCGCCATTTTCTTTATCGACGTCGCCTGGGGCACAAGATGACCAATTTAAAACCAAGCACCGGAGGGACGACAGAAGTTTCTTTCCAAAAGATGTGAAGAATAAGAAAAGAAAACGCGACCTCTTCCTCCACTTCTTTTTTACCTTTTGGTTTAGTGGATGAAGAGGTCGCAGGGGTTTTCTATTTTATTCTTCACCTCTTTTGTCCATTAATAAAAAAGAAAGAAAGACAGGTCCTTGATGGTGGGGTTTTAGTTGTCTTCTCTTTCCCCACTCTCGCATTTCCCTTTATCATCCGAGTGGGGAAAGAGAAGACAACTAAAGAAAACCCCCACCATGGGCTGAGCCTGAGCTCAGGGAAAAAGACCCCGCGCTGGGTTGTGGGCATCTGTCCGACGACTCGCGTCGATTCACGAATAACCAAGAATTCGTGAGACAGATGACAACCCAGCGCGGAGTCCTTTT
>Ga0307984_1000881_pt1 | contig 12778 bp, 3 predicted proteins | sample EllFjometageno78_FD_203169 | JGI IMG/M metagenome (GOLD analysis project Ga0307984, IMG submission 203169) | Marine microbial communities from Ellis Fjord, Antarctic Ocean - #78 | ecosystem: Environmental > Aquatic > Marine > Unclassified | place: Southern Ocean | collected 2014-10-09 | reverse complement strand
AACAGTGTTGTCCATGCAGCGGCAGCTATGTTGGTGCCAGCGTTGACAATCGATACCGCAGTAGATGTCTGTCCGTATCCCTTACCTCCGCTACCTACGCCCCATATGGTATTTACATTGCGTACACCGTGATTGGCTGTACCGCCTGCGCTACCTGTTGCAAATTCATTATAGTGATCATCAAGTATATTATTGTTAGCTGAATATGCCATGTGTCATCTATTACGAATTCATGCTAACGATGGATTCCACTGGCCCTTCTTCTGCAAAAAGTTTGTTCTCTAGTGCGCGGCCAATAACATTAAACGCTGTTAATTCTTCTCTTGTTGCTGCTCTGGCTAATCCGTTACCTGCGCTAACTAAACGATCTCCTTTTTTTACTGTGCCTATTACACGAACCGGAACACGCCCAGACATAGCAATTGGCGGGTGGGATTCATTTGTTCCTGCGGTGGCATTCATTAAATAACCGGGTTGTGTTGATATGACACCAAAAATGTCATCACTTAATTCGTCATTTACTCTTGTTATTTCTGCTATGCCGCCTAGTTCCACGATTGTACCTGGTGTCATCGCAACATCAGCTTCAAATCGCTCAGCCAAATCCGCGTAAGACGCCTGGGATGCCAAACCATTAAAATTTACAGCATGAACGTTGTTAAGTTTTAACACAGACGTTCCAAGATTGATTGTGGAGTCTGCATTAGGAGTAAAGTGGCCTTTAAGTGTAACTGTACCGTCGGCAAGTAATGCGAAACCGGCACCGCCGCCTGTTGCTGTGTCTACATACGCTTTGGTTGTTGCGTCTGTGCTTAGTGTTGGCGTGGCTACATTTTTAAGTTGTTTGTTGTTGAATAGTATATGCCCAGTAACCGCATCCAGTGTTATTTGTGCTTGCGCACCTGTGCTTTCTGTTCCAAGTACCATGTTTGCGCCTTCAACAGTGTTGAACACGTTAACAACATTGCTGCCAGATATGTTAACTTGAAAATCGTCTGCTGCACCAACTCGGAGGCCGAGTGCGTCATTTTGGATTTTAAGTTCTGAATTAGTTACATCGGCTGCATCTGAACGTAGAAATTGTGTTGCTGCTATACTGCTCAACAAAGCTGCGTTTGACGCTGTTCCTGTAAATTGCGCTCCTGGCACTGTTCCTGTTGCTACTAGGTTGATACCCGGAGTTAGTGTTGTAAAACCTGTGATGCCTGGAGATTTTGGTGTAAACAACGCATTGCCAGAGTCGGTAGTTTTGGTAGCAATGGAAACTCTTGTATTCGCTACATAAGTAGATACAGTAACATGGTCTGTTAATTCGGTGTCGGCTATAACTTCAACAATTGCTCCGGAAGTACCCGCACCTGCTGCAAATGATGGTCCAATTAATACCCAGGCTGTGCTGTTATATACATACAGCTGGTCGTCTGTTGAGTTCCACCATAAATCGCCCTCTACTGCTCCACTGGGCGCAGATGTAGCAACAGTTGAACTAGATACTGCCTTAAACTGCGTGCCATCATAAACTGTTAGTGTGCCTGTAGAAGTGTTCCACCAAATTTGCCCTGTTAATGGCACCGACGGTGCGGTTGTATTGGCAAAATTTTCCAACATACGGATATAGTTTTCATTTAATATCTCGCCGTAACCAGTAAAGTTCTTCCCCACTAGTGTGATGTTAGTAGCAGCCGTGTTAATTGTGCCGTCTGCGACTGTTACTAGTACAGTACCGTCGGTTTTGTTGATAGTATATGCCATTTGTTATGTTGCTCCAATATGTGTATTACAACTATTTATCGATAATAATAATATTATGTTATTATGCATTAGATGATAGGTTAGTTAGACTTTGTATTCTTAGTGTATAATCAATCTGCAAAAGTCTGTTTAATGATTTCTGTGCCGGATGAAAGACTGCATGTGTTAATAGCCTGCCTGTTCCAACTGTGCCATCCCAGGACTTTAACCCGAGTTCGTCGAATACAAATTCACTGTCCAGGTTTTCAGAGTTGTCAAACGCTGCTTGCCCTGCTGGCTCACCATAATCTAATAGACATGTTACAAGTATATCTGTGTATACAGCGTCGGTTGTGTGTCTTGATTCTAATTTGTTGCGTGTTGGGTCTGTATTTAACGAACTTAGATCGTTAACAACCTTATAAAATGTTGGATTGTATAAATCTGCATTCTGCCCTGTTGTGTTTGGCGGTAAGTACGTGATAACTCCAGTTGGGTCTACACTTGTTCCACCATTGCCAAAATGCATTTCGTGTATAAACCCAGTGGTACGGTTTGATAAACTTAATGCTAATGCTTCGGATATGTTTTCGTAATGAATTGCGTTATGCACATCCAGTAGCGTTTCGTTGTTGTCCGGATAGAATGCATGGATATGTCCAGACATTTTGACTAGGCCTTGTTCGCTCATTATACTCTTCCCTCGTGTATCACTTCGCCAGACTCAGGGTCTGTAAATTTTAAAAATTCTTCTACTAGGATACCAGAATCTTCATCTGCGGTATCCTGTTGCTTGTTTGTATTGTTCATTAGTGTTATTTATCTGTTTGTTTTGTCTACGGTACAAAAGCAGGCTTGCTCTGTAAGAACACTGCCTGTGTGGTGGAGGCCCCTTGTAAGCCTAACCCGTCTGATGGTGTTGTTGCTCCAGCATCATACCATACACTGTCGCTGTATGTCTGTAATGAACCCCAACCTAATACGCCTGGCGAAATTTCTATTAATGTATACGCTTCTTGTGTATTGGCAACTGCTGTTGGCGCTAATACCAATACCGTGGCACCTTTAATATAATCGCCAATAGTGAGCGCATTTAATTCAGCATTGGTGTTTACTACTTTGCTCCAGATTTTCCAAGGCGCAAGTACAGTGTCTATTCTAGTATCTGTTGTGCCTGGTAGACGCTGATATATACTGCCGTCTACTGCCCGGCTGCCCGTTGCATGCAATGCCGCTGCGCCAGTGCCATGTGTTCCACGTCTTAGCTGCGACAATGTAACACCGTCTGCGTCCTTGACATAATATGTAATACGCTCGCCATTAATAAACACAACTCCTGGAGTCGTTGTTGCTATATCTGGCGTTGGTAATATTGTGTTGTCGTCCACTGTAATTGTTGTATCTGCTGCTGCCAGATCTGCTGTTAATAGTGCAGTGTTGTCTGCTGATATGCGCAAGTATTCTACACTGCCCGACATATCCTGGAACACACGGTAACCAACACCCGCAACAGTATTTGTTGGCGAGTCAGTGACACTATAAACTTGCATATCAATTGTATCAAATACGCGAGCTGGCAATAATTCTTCTGGAGCATAAGTGCTGAATGTGTCAATGAATGCACCACCATCTATGTCCATTTCGCCTGGCCGTATGCCGTCGAAATTTGTAACCAATACGCCACCGTCCACAACAGTATCGTAACCTGTTGCAGAACCCAACATATCAACGCCTGTATATGCTAGGCCATTGAATATTTGTGTTAATTCACGTCCGATCATACCGGCCGTTGGCTGGTAAAATGCCCACGTTCTGTCATTTGCATTATCAAACGATGTAGCTGTTGCAATTGTTAAGTTTGTTGCAGAAAATGTTGCAGCTGAAGTGAACGCAACAGTTACAGTATATGGCGTGCCGTTATACGTTACAATATCGTTTAATGCGTAAGTTGTTGATGCAGCCCAATCTTTAACTGTGGTGCCATAAGACACACGATCGAACTTTATTGTAGTTTTTAATTTACGCGGACCGGCATTTGCTAGTTGTGCATATGCTGTTGCTGTTGTGCCTGAGCTAGTGCTAAATGTCACAGTTGGTGCTGACGTATATCCGCTGCCTTGATTTGTTACAGTAATACTGCTAACCACACCCCCTATTGTCGTAGCCGATGCTGTTGCACCAGTGCCGCCACCGCCACTAATTGTTATGATCGGTGGAACTGTATTATCATAACTAGTACCAGCATTTTGTATTGTTACGGCTGACACATAATACTTGTGGTTATTCTGCCATTGATTATACGCTAAATTAGTGCTTAACAATGTATCGTCGCCCACTTCCTCACCGTTAGGAGAACGGAATCTATTTAACGTAAAGTCATAGTATGATGGTATGTCAAAATCCGTAACGTCTGCTGCCCATGTGTCTAGCTTCTTGTAGTTCAATAAATATTCGCGTACCTTAGTGTGATATGGTTTAATCTCATTAATGTAATCTTGCAAGTATGTCTGATTATCCTTCTGAAATACTGGGAATTCTTCTAGTCTGCTAAATTCCTGAGTTGCACTAACAAAGCTAGTCTTAAATATCCAATCCACGTATAACTGCTCTGACAGTATATAACGAACCAACGTAAAGAACAACAAGTTTTGTTGTGTTGCCATGTCACCTATAAAAATTTCAGTTAACACAGATGTTATAATGTTACGTGTTTCCATTCCTGGAACAGAATCAAATCGACCTAAATCAAAACCAGTGCTTTCAAAGCCTGGGCCGCCCACTGGGTTATACAATTGATGATTTATTTCAACTGTGGCCTTCTCGACTCCAATAATCGATGTACCAGTAGTTCCTTGTAATAACAATTCCCACTGGCTGTTGTTATTGTTTAATACCTTAATAACAGAACCAACTGGAACAGATGCTATTTTGGACAAATCTGGACGAGTTGCTACAGTTATATCTACAACCGTTCTTCCTGTGTATCCAGTTTCGTACCAATCTATCAGAGACCAGTATCTAGTTGTGTCGTATGACTGTACACGATTAACATTCCAGGTTGTACCCGACAATATATAAATTACCCAGAAGTTGTCAACGGTGCTGTCAACTTGCACTAATACTTTGTATCCATCGGACTTTGCTGCAACGTCGACCAATTGCAATGTTTCCACTGTGGTAACTTTTTCGTCGTACGCACCAGCCTCTGTAGGAAATTCTTCTTTTAAAGACATAGTTGGCATTGCGCGTGAACCTACAATCCTGCGCTCTTTGAGTAAACGGTTTACTTCCAATATAAATGACTTGACAGCAGCTAGCCTAGTTACAACCATTGACTGGCGTGGTCGGAGCCCTGTGCCTGTTCGCTGACTGACAGGTAACGCAGGGTTTGGAACATCAAAACTTCTGCTATCAATGCCAGCTAAACTATCAACAATCTTATTACGAATCTTGGCCGGTATAGTTGATGCGGCACCTTCTTGTATTAATTGGTATTCGCTGTGTATAACGTCCTTGTTTGCTAAGATGTCATAATCTACGTGTAATATAATGTCCGACCCGGTTAAGGAGTCTGATACGTTAACTAAGTTCATTGAACTTGTGTCTAGTATTTGTGCATACGGCAGACCCTGAGATTTAGGATTTGCAATCATTGAAACAACCTGCGACAATGTTTTGGTTCTAAATGGCGACTCGATTGTATCTACTTCGGTCCGGCTACCTACCCAATAATAATAGTCTGAATTTTCTAATCCAGTTGCAACATCATTGGTTGACACTAGTGTATAGATAGAATCGTCCTGATCCTTTGGTATACCATTGTAACCAGCAGCTATGTACTCGGATGGCAGTACATCTGTTTTAACCCATTCGTAAACGTCAATTGATGAGCCTGGAAACAATTTCCCCCAGTTCTGCGATTTATATGCTATATCGCCTTGTTCGTAATCAATGTAACGTACAGTTGATAAATCCCACCATACCCGACCAACATTACTTACATTCCAGTAAAACGATGGGTTTGATTTGTCTGGATTTGTACTGACGTTATATTTTGCAGGATCCGACGACATTCTGTAATCAATTTCCTGTTCTGCACCGCCCAGTATTTTACCTTTAACTGGATCTGTGAAGTCCAAGTTTTTTGTTATGGTTTTTGTCTTCTTGTTATATAGATATATTTGATTAATTGCGTATGTATCTATAGAAGATGTACGTGTTCTTAATGTTTTCCATGCCTTTGCTTTAGTAGAATTAGCAAACGTGTACACATTACCAGATGCAAAACCACCAATTACATTAGCAGTTGCGCCAACTACAATAGTATTGTCTGTAACCGCAATAGATTCTCCGAACTGATCGCCTGCTGAGGCTTCAGCTCCAGCTGATAGTTCTTGTGCAAATATGTACGAGCCAGGATCAGTAGACGATTTTTCTGCTACTGGTAAATATTCAAATATACAAGCAGAGCCGCCAGCAAGTACAAAATTACTAAACTTTGTGCTAGTTCCATCTAATGTTGTTTCGTTTATCGCTGCATCAAATGTTGTATGGCGCCGAACAGTACCTTTAGGACTGCTAACCACAATTTGATTGGCGTCGCTGCTAACAAATACCGACTCACCAAACATGCTGCCCTTGGTAGCTATTGGGTTTAGCAGAGTTCCTTTAAAAGGATACGGCTTAAAACCAAACACTATAATGGACTGAAGGTCATCATCTGTTCGACCAGACAGTACCGTTAACGGCTCCACAGATGCTACTTTATTGCTTTGAACAACTAGGTAACCATCGTCATCGGAAGCGGTAATCCCTGGGATAGCTGCTGAATTAATATCACCAATTACATCTGCTAGTGCCACGCCTGTAAAGCTAACAATAATATTATTAATGCGAATACTATCGCCGGCAACTGTTGTTGGGTTTTGTACTGTTCCTTTTATTTTCTGAAACGCACTAGCTTCGTTTGTGTACTGATATACAATACCTGTGTTTGAATCAGACGCTGATGTGTTATCAAAATTTGGCATACCAACGGCAATAACTGTACCGGCGGAATTAATGTCTACCGAATGTCCAAACAAATCATCTGCGTGTGCGTCGGTTAAAATAGGCACCAATTGTTGTATTTCGGTGATTACACTTGTTTCTAGTGTAACTACATCACCAGCAGTGGATGCAGTTACTAACGTAACTGTTCCAGCTATGTAATCAACGGTGTAGTTTGTTGTTTCTACTAAACGAACTGAATTGGATAGTACCTTAAGATTTTCTGCTTGAAAATTTGTTGCTGTTTGATATACAGTTTGCCCGGCAGTTGCTATAACTGTTTCCAACATACGATCATATATTCTAGCATCTCCTATGTTATCACTACTCTTTTTATCAATACCAATGACAACCTTTGTGCCGGTAGCATTGGTACTGAGTGCATAATCAGAAACTAACGGTGTTGCCATTGCAGAGGTTGTTATGTCATTAATGTACTTATAATGTGTTGTGTTTACAGTAAATGTTATTGTCATGCTAGCGGCGGCTGGATATACAAACCCTGCTTCAAATGTTATTGTGTCATTTGCCACCGTTGTGGTTGACATTGCGTAATCAACTAATGGTACATATACTCGGCCAGTGGAGTCCGTTACTATTAGTGCTTCTACACTCGGAGGTGAGAAACCCAATACTATTGCTGCTGGCGGGTCGCTGGCGTCTGTGGCCACTACCGCTTCTGTTTGTGTTGCTTCTGGCTGACTGCTATACACTCGCACACGATTTTTTCCTGGCTCTCCTACATATAACCAGTGACCATCTTCGCTTAGTTCAACTGTACTTCCAAACCTAGCATTTGCAGCAGTACCGTCTGCTGGTATAACCTGAATCAGTTTATAACGAGATGTCTGTGCTGTGTTTTCCTGGTAAATATAAACGTGCCCAGCATTGGCTCGAGCAGTACCTGTCACGGCAAGTCCTGCTGCACTACTTGGTGCGCCAATTGCTAATGTTGGTCCTGTATCAGTAGACATGCTATAACCAAAGTTACTAGTGTTTGTATTGTCAGGAGACAGTATTCCCAATGATATGTAATTACCTGCCTGATTTGTGGCTGTTACATCTACATAACCCGAACCACTAAGTGGCGCAGCACTATACATGTATGCGGCATTACTAGATAGCTGAACAGATGTACCGTACGCGATGTCATTGTTGATAAGCGGAGGAGATGCTCGTTGAACGGATGTCCACGGGCTTGCTTTTTCTAATACACGCCAGTTATCAGCAGTGTCAATTCGATCAATAAATACCTTTTCTCCATCCTGTACATCAGAGGCAGCATTTGTGTAAAAAGTATTTGTGTTAGCAAACCTGCTAGATGCCAACGTATACAACTGTCCACCAACAAGTTGAATTCCACTATAGTCTGTTAAATCGGCGGCCGACAGTACATCAAATGAGTTTAATGTATCTGCTGCTGTAACTACATACCAGCTATCAACTATGCTGTTTATGTGTCTGACCATGACCCTCTGGCCAACAGTTAACCCATGGAACTTATTAGTTTCAAATGTAATTGTCTGCGCAGATACTGTAAAACTGGTTACTTGCAATTTAGGCCGTGTAATACGATAAATGTTCCAGTCATTGGTTGTGTCTTTAGCAATCCATATTAGCTGCCCTGGGCTCATTACTGGAACATATTGGTTCAATAAAGAAAACGAATCCCAACTAAACAATGTGTATTGCGCGTCCGTTAGTGCCGGCGGCCCTGCTGTCTGGATAGTATAATCCAAACCACGACGGTCTACTTCTGTAATAAACAAATTCTTGTTGTATGCTGTAGGACCCAAATATACGTCCTTAGGATATACATTAACAGCGCCCGGTGTTGCTGTATCTGTTGCATTTTTAAATGTTAGTAGCACTGGATTTGGTGTAGTGCCAGTCTCATGTAATATTGTCTCAATGACCTGTGTACTATCTGTTGCACCATACTCACCAACACGTAATGCCCATTCTTCAAATATGTTAATTGTTGAATCGTCGTTCTTTAACCGTGCTCTTGTGAGTGCGTTTACAGATGTTATTGTACCTTTAGATTGTATCATTCCTTGATAGAACTTAACCTGACTAGTATCGTTAATACCCAATGCGTTAAAGTAATCTCTGCGGCGGAAACCAATTAAACCCTTACCAAACACATCAGTTGAATCTTCTAAATTTACATCGTTAATTTCATAAAAGTCTTCTGGCTTACGTGCTAGGTTCGAGAAGTTTGGAACCAATTCGTTTGAAAAACTGTCCGTGGCATGAATAGACCACGTGTCGTAATCAAATGTCATTGCTCCTGACAGGTTTTTGTTAGCAACATAAAAATTGCTCTTGTATGATACTAAGTCCCCGCGACGGTAATCTGTTTCTTGTTTCCACTTAGCAATGTTGCCGTCGCTATAAATGTAACCACCCGGTGCTAAACTGCCGTTCCAACCGTTACTAACAAAACCGGCCAGTGTTAATCGTACCTGCCTGTTACCTAATTCTGCTTGATAAATGGTGTCATTGAACACTGTGATATTATCAAATACAATTACATGCTCGACTTGTACAAGTGATATTTCTAAGAAACCAATTGCACGACCGTCTGTTACAGATAACTCAAATTGATTGTCTATTCGCTTAACAGTAAAGTTATTAGGCTGGATAGGTTTAAAGTTCTGGTCAGCAATACTAGCCGGTGCTGTTTGTTTTATTGCACTTACTACAGCGCCAGGTGTATTCATATGCACCTTGTCGCCTGCTGGGTTTAAAACAATAACGTTGTCTATTCCCCATCCCTGTTGTGTCCAGTATAAAAATTCCTTACTTGACATAACCCAGTTCTTGACTTCCACTAAAGAAGAATCAAATTGATCAAACAAGAATCCCTGGCGTTCTAAGAACCGTCCGTACCCTAACATAAAGTCAATGACGGCTGTTTTATCTGTAAATTCGTAACCGTACGGCACACTAACCGGCACGTTACTGAAATTTTGGTAAATTGTTATTGTCTCATCTAATACTGTTATTGTAGCTGTATTAGTGTTTTGTATGCTGGGCATAATAGTGAAGTGTGGGTTGCCCAAATTATAACCATCCACTCTGTAACCTGTTGCTGTTTTTTGTATAATAACAGAACTGAAACTAATCCTAATAAGCGGTGTTTCTGTATTCAACTTAATAGTAAAGTTCTCATCTGGTATTATAACAGACGATGTGCTACTGCTCGGGCTACTTTGCTCTGCTATTACTTTAAGTAACTTTTTATCAGTAAATCCAGCAACCTTGTATGCCAGGTTGATATTGTACGTGGTTAGCATGTTACCCAAATACGTTGTTGGAGATATGCCATCTGCTTTAATGTAATCCACTATCCAATTAATATAACCAGCACTGCTGTAATAGCTATGTACATGATCTTCTATAATATCTGCGTGCTCACCGTTCAAAATAACATCTGTTTGTTTCAGGCGTTGATTAGTGCTTAGTGCCAGGAATTGCCCTACATTAGCATCACGCTGGTAATTTTGTATATCAGCAAACAAGCCAAAATAATTTGCCGGCTTTAATAATGCTATTATAATTTGTAATGCGTATGGGAATTGGCTGCTGTTTCTCCAAGCCTGTTCCGCAGGTCCATGCTCGCCCGCAGTATATGGTACATTTGCATACTTGGCTGCTGTGCCATTTACAAGAAATTGATCTGGGTTTAATAGCTCACCGTAACGATCAACTGGTATAATTTTATTCAGTCCAGGGCGTGCATATACTAAATCAATACCACTTCTGCTGCCTTGTTGTATTCTTCCTGCCTCCAAGTCGTTCCACAATACCATGTTACCAGATGAGTACGGTGCTGGTCCATATTGAGTTACCCACCATTGTGGCTGTACACTAAAACCCAACATTTCCCAGGGTGTTATATTTGGACGAATTGTATCGTAATAATAGTTATAGGTTGCCTTCCAGGAACCCGGCAGTGATTGCCCATCTATTTTATTATTAAAGTTTCTATAGTTATAAGTAAATCCATTGGCAGAATCAAAGTTGGAATCACTTCGATAATCCAATTTGTTTTCTCCTATAAACTTAAAAAAGTAACGTGCTAATGTATTGTTCCATTCTGTAAAAGAGTAATCAGTGTTACGAAACTTACCTGGTCTGAGTTTGTTGATACTAAAACGACTTTCATCGAACGTCGTTTTAATGTTATTAAAAATACGCTTTTCTAATTCTAGCAGTAAATCATCGCGGAAGTCGTTGTAAGCTGGTGTAATGGAACCGTCATGCCCTTGTATTACATCAATTGGAGTAACAAATGTAGTGTCGTTAAATTTCGACGGAGCAAATGCTGGATACAGTCCCAATTTAGTTGGTGTCTCTGGAATCCAATTGCCAGTGGTATTATGGTATTCAACCACAGTAATAACATCAGCAAGTGACAAATTGTATGTATCTAGTATTGTAAAATGCGGATATGTATCGTTGTAATTAAAGTCGACCAAGTTTACCAATTGTACACCGTTTACATAAATCAATACAGAAGTAGAACCGGATTTGCTGCTGTTATACAGACCAACTAGCTCGTAATCTCTGTTAACAGTTTGCACAACGGTATATGTTGTTGTTGTTTTGTCTGAACCATGCGGTACCATGTCACTTGCATACCATGGAAAGTCCGCTGTCTTGGACTGATTAATAGCAGCGATTATAGTATCAACTGCTGCTATTGGCTTGTTAACATCTATATCTAACGTAATCGCCTGATCCATAAACTTGTATTTGAAACGAGCATATTCAGATTGTGCGTGTAACGTAGCATCAACAAAATTAGCACGTTTGTCCAATAAGAACAAGTTTGCGTAAGCCAGGCCTGCACTATGCTGTAATATATTACCACCTGCCTTTAGTGCTGGTGCTTTGTCTCGCAGATTTGATACACCGGGGAATATGCCAACTAGTTCGTTTGAGTTATTAAAAGCCTCGTTTACATGATTACGCAATTGTCCTAGTGTTAATTCTGAAAACGTTTCGTTTTGTGCGTTGTTTTCCAAGTTACTTGGAATCTGATACCAACCCATTGTTGATATTTGGTTGCTGAATATCATAATATCAATTCGCGTAACTGTGGTCATTGGTATCAGAATTTGTACATACTGTTTTGTTTCGAATGTAGTAAACCTGAACTCTGACCTTAATAGTGGTTTATGATCCAAGTAGACATTGTAATGCTTTGTTGTTGATTCTTGTGCAGGAGATATGTCAATTTCATACACTGACGTACCGTTATGGTTGTATGTAATTAATTGTCGTTGATTACTATCATCTGCTGCTACATCCCACACATTTACATTACTAAACGTTCCAATTCCGGTTGTACTATGTAAAAAACCAACATTAACACTTGCCGGTGTTGTAATATTGTTTATTGTATAAGTAAATTTGTCAGAATCAAAATTATTCTTAAACAAAATGTCTCCAACGTTTTCAAAATTTCTATACGCTAATTTAAATCCTAATACTGTATCAACCGCTCCTGTGCCTGCTTTGTATGAAAATAATTCTGTTCCTAGGAACGATGAATTAGTATATGTTGATACGTCTGCAAGGTTGTTTCCTAAGCGATCAAATACGTCAAATTTTGGTTGCTGCTGCAACGCTGTTTTGGTTTGTGCCAACACAAGCGCAGCATTCTTCATGTAATATGTATTTGCCTTGTTCACTGTGCCCAATAATACCAGCACAGAATTACCTTCTGCTAACTGCACAGTGTCAGGAACTAGATTTATCTCTGGTGTGGCGTTATTGTCTGCATCAATGGATTCAACTACATAAATTGTTTTTCGAACATCTGCCTGAGTGTCTGCAAGAAACATAACTCTTGCGCCCTCTATTACGTTAATGCCGTCTATTTCCAATGGAAATGCTGCGCCGTGTACGTTGCTTAATGCATCTGTTTGTGTTGAGTCCATTAGGTCAAGCGGCTTGATACCAACTTCGCCAAAATTCAATAACT
>Ga0307984_1000880_pt1 | contig 12778 bp, 26 predicted proteins | sample EllFjometageno78_FD_203169 | JGI IMG/M metagenome (GOLD analysis project Ga0307984, IMG submission 203169) | Marine microbial communities from Ellis Fjord, Antarctic Ocean - #78 | ecosystem: Environmental > Aquatic > Marine > Unclassified | place: Southern Ocean | collected 2014-10-09 | reverse complement strand
CAGTAACAGCGGAAACAGAACCTACAACAGTTGAAGTATTACTTGTTAATGAGCCTGTAGGTACTGTCACGCTAAATACAGATTTGACGATGGAAGTCTCAATAGATGGCGGCGCAACTTACGATGCAGTTACTTTAGTTGATAAAGGTTTGTTTGCGACAGGGCAGAATCTTTTGCGAGGTAGTGCAGATGTAACAGCACGAACCGGGACATCAATCAAATATAAGCTGACAACGCTTAATACGAAAGAGCAAAACCAAATTGGAATTGTTTTGGCTTGGAGCTAACAACTATCGGCAACCCGTTTTAAAAACGAGGGTATCATGTGGGGTCGGCAAACGAAATTTCGACATTGGTCCAAGAAATCGGAATCCCGATGGCAACGGCCCTGCTTTTTGCGTTTGGTGGCTGGTGGTTGATTCGCTACATACTTACAGCGATTGTAACTAAGATAACAGATCAAGGAAAACAGACTGAATCCGATATAAAACAATTGCACGGAATTGTCGTCTCATTAATAGACAAAACAACAGTTGCCCAAAGCGATTTAATACGTTTGGACACTATGATTCGGGTGCGATACGGATTAGCCCCGGACGAAAGACGAATTGGAAGAAACCCCGACAACAAAGTGAAATAATAGCCGACGTTTTTATTAAATGGTGAAGATGTGGTTCATTAGGCGGTTCACTGGTGAGAATTGCCTACACCTGGGAAAGAAAATGCTTCATTCATTTTCTGGGACCCGCCCCGATGTAATTCTAAGCTCCAATACCCGTAATGTGGCAAGCTATAGAGCAAGAAAGCGAGCAAGTGCAGCCAATTACCGAAATTTTCTCAACAAACCCAGCGGCGTTGTTCTTGAGCCGTATAATTTTCAGATTGTTAGGCCGGGGCGTTACTTTCCGCCCCCCTTCCTTAAAGACGTAGGCTTTCCCAAGCGGTTCAACTCAATCAAGGTTTTATTCTCTTCCATTAGCTCAATCACCTTTTCCTGTAAAGCCGCAATTTTTCCGAGCATTTCTTCTCCTTGGGTTGTGTCGCGTTTATCCAAAGTATCCGACCGCAAGGGGTCGCCCCCGCCAGTCAACATCCAATCCAGCCCAACGCCGTAGACGTTAGACATTGTAAAAAGTAGTTCAGAGTTCGGCGATCTTTTGCCCGATTCGTACCGACTTAAACTTACCGGACTAATTTTCAGGGCCTTCGCCGCTTCCGCTTGGCTTAATTTACATCCATTCCTTGCTATTTTTAACCGATTGTGTAGTAAAACTTTCATATATCACTATATTTCTGCCTTAATGGGTCGTTTAATGGTTGCAATTGCAACCGTATGGTTATATTATTCGTTTTGTTACTAATGGAACTCGGAATCTCATGCAAACCTCAAATAAACAACCGATTGCGAGCGCGTATGTCAATACCGCTAAACTCGCGCCGCTGGAATCTCAGGCCCCTTCACTTCTCCGAGTTTCAAGGCTTGGGGTTCCAGCACTAATTCTATTTTCCGTCCGCATATATCGAAGATAAAACCGTATGGCCTGATTGTCAAGGGCTAGATGCGGTTTATTTCTAACCAAGCGGATGGGGAACCAAACGGGAAGGCGTTTTTTTATGTGCAAAACCAAGATTGTCGAAGCAGTAAGGGCAGAAACCGGGCTAGGGAGACAGGAATCAATTGACGCAGTCGCAGCAGTTTTTAATGCGCTGGTCGAAGGATTAAAGCAAGACAAAATTTTTGTGGTGCGCGGCTTCGGGACTTTTAGAACGAACGTAACAAAGGCCCGCACCGGGCGGAATCCAAAGACAATGGTCGAGTGCGTTATTGAGCCGAGGGTAAGAGTCAGTTTTAAAGCGGGCGATGGTTTGCGGGCGAGCGTGAACGAGGTCAGACAATGACAGCTTACTTTTACGAATTAGCTTTAAACCACCCGATGCAGGCCGCGTTTTTCGCGGTTGTGCCGGGGGTCGTGGGGGTTGCTGCTTTGCTGGTCGGATACGTCAAGGAAATGGAAAGGGGGACCAATGGATAATATCGAAACGGCAAGTAAAACATTGACCATATTTTATGCGGGACTCGGGTTTTTCGGAGCGTCGTTTGTTTGCGTTTTTATTGCGTCGATCGCAATGCTGCCATTTTTGTGGGTTTTGTGTGCGTTCAAATTCCTAACGGTCGGGGGTATTTAATGATCGAACTGGAAATCCCGAAAATGAATATATACCAGCGTTTACACGGAATTATGAGCGAGGTCGGGAGTCTCCCAAAAACTAAAGAAATTAAGAAGGACGGCAAAACCTTATACAAGGTCGTCGAGTCTGAAAAACTTGATTCAGCTTTGCAGCCGTTACTCAAAAAATACCGCGTCTTTATTGAACCCACGACAAAGCGACTCAAAAGCGAGCGGGTGACGACAAAAAAATCTACTTACGAAACGACAGAACACCACACCACAATTATCTTAAAAATTAAATGGGTGAACATTGACAAACCCGACGATTTTGTCGAAGGGGAGTGGCCCGGTTTTTCGATCGACAAGGGCGATAAAGCAATCGGCAAGGCCGGGACTTACGCTTTCAGAATTGGTCGAACTAAGACGCTGGGAATTTCCACAGGGGACCGGGAGCCAGAAGAAGACGAGATCGAACCGAAAAAAGAAGAGAAAGCGAAAGCCACTATCGAGAAAAAAGAACAGAAGCCAGCCCCCGCCCCTACCCCGGAAAGCAAACCCAGCAGCGGCGATTTCGCGACAGAAGCGCAAGCAAAAAGGCTTACAAATTTCGCTAAAAGTTTGAAGGTTTCAGACGCGGACCTTTCCGAATATCTAAAGAAAAATAACATTAATTCAACTTTTGAAATCCCGAAGGACAGGTTCGACGGGATACGAAGTGGAGTAAAGCACTTGCCGGGGCTTAAATGAAAATTTCATATATCAGTTGCAAAAATATCATGGGCGTTGAGCTTTTCGAGTTTATGCCGGGAAAGATAAACGTCATTGAAGGGAAGAACGGCAAAGGGAAAACCAGCATTTTAAAAGCGATTCAGGGTGGAATCGGCGGCGGTCATAGTGGGGAACTTTTACGCGAGGGCGAGAAAGAAGGCGAAATTGTTCTCATTTTTGACGACGGTCACAGACTCAAAAAGACGATAACCCCGCACAAGTCAAAACTTGCCTTCACGGACAAGACCGGGCGCGACGTTCCAAAGGCCGCGAGTTTTTTAAAGAGCGCGGTCGATTCCATAGGGGTCAACCCTATCCAGATTTTAACCGCGTCACCTAAGGACCGGGCGAAACTTTTGCTTGATAGCGTCCCAATGTCAACCCCTTTCGAGGCGATAGATAAAGCCATAGGCCGGAGACTTGAACGCAACGACGAACGTCACCCGATGCAGATCATAAACGACGAGCGGGGCAAGGCATACGACGACAGGACCACAAACAATCGGTTCTTAAAAGAGAAAATTATCACGGTAAAAAATCTATCGGAATCAATCCCGTGGAAAGAATCAAAAGACGACTTAAAGAGCGAGCTTGCGGCACTGGGGCAAGCTAAAGAAAACATTGAGGCCGAAATTCTGGACGGGCGCGAAGCTGCGAAAATTCTATTCGACCGGGAAATCGCAAGGCTAGACGAGGAAAGCAAACCGAAACTTCAGGCGTTGTCGGAGCAGATAGGCGAAGCGCGGGCAAAGGTCGAGGCAGCAGCAAAGGTCGAAGCGGCGCGGGGATTAATCGACGAAGGGAATAAAGAGGTCGCCGACCTTGAAGCGGACGCGAAGGGATTTGATAACACAATCGCAGCCCTTGACGCGATCAGGGCCGGGTTAATGGAAAACCTACCTATTGATGGGCTAGAAGTTAAAGACGGCGAAATATACCTCGATGGGGTCCCATTCGGCAGCGTAAACAAAGCGAAGCGGGTTCAATTCGCTTTATCAATTGCAGGATTAAGGAAAGCGGGAATCCCGGTCGTTTGCGTTGACGATTTAGAAACGCTTGACGCGGAATCGTTCAAGATTTTTCAGGAAAAAGCGCAAGCGACGGATATGCAATTTTTTGTAACAAGGGTCAGCGACGGGAACGAAATTAACATTAAAAGTCAGGGGGAATAATGGCGAGTTTTAACAAAGTTTTATTGATGGGGAATTTAACGCGGGACCCCGAATTGAAATTCACAGCAAGCGAGCAAGCCGTTTGTGGTTTCGGCATGGCGGTAAACAGAAAATATAAAAGCGGCGACGACTTGAAAGAAGACGTTTGTTTTTGCGAAGTCGCGGTATGGGGCAAGAACGGCGAAAATTGCGCCGAGTACTTGAGCAAAGGGAGTCAGGTTTTCGTCGAAGGGCGACTCGATTATCAGTCATGGGATTCAGACAGCGGGAAACGTAGCAAATTGCAAATCGTAGCGAACAGCGTTCAATTTTTAGACAAGAAAAAGGGGGACGAATGATGCAAGAAGCTAAAGAACGAAAAGTCGCAGCATTGGATTCTAGAATCGACGAATTACGTATGGAGCTATACAACCTCAGGCCCCCTGTTAAACCTTTCAGCCGTCCATTTACCTTTAAATATCAGGACCCGAAAGGCCGCATTAGAAAAGCCACAGAAATAGGCGTTGTCGAGTTGAGACTTTTTGGAGCGTCGGAGCGGATAGAGGGTCGGGCTTTAGAGATCGGAGCAGAAATCAAGGCCGCAAGGGAACGGCTTCGAGAATTATATAGGGAAAACCCCGACAAAATAATCGCGCAGATGGGGCGCAAAGCTGCGAACAGATGTTTCGACACAAGGGCCGAGGGCTAAAAAATGGCTAAATATAGGCCAGTCTATACAAAAATTTGGAAGGACAAAGACTTTTTAAATGCGGGTAAAGACTCGAAGTTATTATTCCTTTATTTCATTACCAACGAGTCGATAACGAACTCGGGAATATATGAAATTCCATTGAAAACGATCGCTATGGAAACGGGCATACCTTCCCCAACGGTTAGGGAACTATTGACCAACGGTTCAATTAAAAACATTGAATACGACATGGAAAACGAAATTGCGTTTGTTATGAACTCTCGAAAATATTGTTCCGGGGGAAACCCCGCGCAAGTGGAAAAGGGGATTTTGTCGGAATTTAAGCAAACTAGCAAAACTTTTTTGTGGAATTCCTTTTTAGAGATAAACCCCCAATTTAAAACGAAACTTTCAACGGTTGGTCAACCCTTGGTCAAGGGTACATTACCCTTACCCTTACCCTTACCTATAGAAGTTGAAGTTTCTTTAAATAAGAAAACACCTTCCCCCGTAAAAGACGACAAGAAAATCGAAAAAGAAATAATGGAGTACTTCAATAAGGCAGCCGGGAAACGGTGCGAGCCGACCGCGTTGAACATGGGCTTTATTTCCGCGAGATTAAAAGAGGGATACAAAAAGGAAAGATTTTTTCACGCGATAGATTGCAAGGTTGCGGACTGGAAAAATGACCAAAAGATGAATGAATATTTACGACCTAAAACGCTTTTTAACGCCTCGAACTTTGAAGGGTACGCGAACCAAGTAAAAGCCAGCACTGGTCGAAGCGGTATTTTTTCGGGGGTAAGTACGGAACCAGTGGAAACCGTGAAGCGGTCCCCCGTGTCAGCGGAGGTTTCAAGCGTCTGGGAAAAGACAGTCAAGAAAATCAAAATGGAGTTAAGCGAAGAAGACTTTTCGTCGTGGTTCTCTAAGCTTTACCCCCGAGGCTTGGACAGCGGGCTTTTATCGGTCGCAGCACCTAACCAGTTAACCCGGAAACGAATGATTGAGAATTACCGGGGGACTATCGAAGAAAAATGGCATTCGGTCGCGGGGGAAATCGTAATGGTCGATTTTTGCGTCGAAAATTTAGAGGTCGCGGTTTGAAAATTAAACGATTGAGCCAGTGGGAAGAGACTTTCGCCTTGCAATTGAGGGCGGCGCGGATTGCAGCCCCGGCAAGAGAATACGTTTTCGACCAGCGCGAAAACCGGAAATGGCGTTTCGACTTCGCGTGGCCCTACCAACGTATCGCCGTGGAAATCCACGGGGGAACCCACATAAAAGGCGGGGGTCGACATAATCGGCAGATAGGCGCGGACGCTGAAAAAGCAAATTCGGCGCAATTGCAGGGGTGGGATGTCTACACTTTTACGTCGGACCATGTGAAGTCGGGCTACGCGCTCGGAGTGATCGAAGAGGCCATTTTAAATGAAAAGAGGTGCCACGGTGGGGGATGATAAAAAGGACGTTCTAGACCCCTATGCGGGAGCCGGGGGCGGACTGCCACTATTTGAAAAGGAAAAGAAGGAAGACGTTAAAACCCCGGCAAAAAAAGGGGATTCTAAAAACAAAAAAAATGAGGTCGAGAAATGATGAAGGATAAGATTCGTTCAATAAAAATTCAAATAGGAAAATTGACGGCGGACATTTGGGAGCTTGAAGAGATGGCGGAAGAAATTAGTTCTCCCACTATTCTAGAGTTTAAAAAGGATTTATCGTACATAAAACCCCGCGACTGGTTAAACGACAACTATCGAGGCGGCCCGGTTAGCGCAGCAGTCGTACAAGCGGCGCGGAAAGCGAAAGGGGATTTCGGCTTAAGGTGGCTAGAAAAGGAGATATATAAACCGGGGGTTGAGAAAGCGGGTCGACGGCCCATGCAGGCGATACAGTCAGCATTGAGCCAGTCGGACTTAATTGAGCGCGTCGGGTATGGGTTTTATAGATATAACCCCGCTGGACAAAAAGGGTTAAAACTTTAACCAATGCTTTTATCCCTTCATAGTCAAAGCGTGTTAGCCTTGAGGCGTGAAAACCTCAAAGGTGAAACGCCTATGTATATGAAACTTGTCAAAGGGAAATGGTATGCAAATATTCCAGACCCCAAGCGACCGGGATATAAAATTCAAACGCCATTGGACGCATACGAAAACGAAACTTTCAAGGCAGTTAAGAAACTGGGGGAGATCGCGGCGGACATTGAAAAAGGGGTCGACCCAACATCGGCCCGACATAAGATTTCAAAGCTTAGATTGACCGGGAAAGTTTCGGATAGAAGGACCCAAGCTTTAACCACGCATATCTATCCTTTTTTTGGTGAACAAAAGCCGCGAGACATACGGGACAATGACCAGATAATCGAGAAATATATCGTCCATCGGTTCGGGCGCGGCAAAGACGGGGAATTGCAGGCCGTGGGGGAAACCCTAGAAAAAGAGCTTCAAGCCTTGCAAGCGCTATTGCAAACCGTTTATGGGCGCGACTACACCATTCCGAAAGTAAAATACACAAACTTAAAGCGCGAAGCCTTGGAGCCTTTGACGTATGCCCAGATTGAGCAAGTGTCGGGTTTTGTCGCTGAAAAGTATCGCCCTATATTCTGGGGCATGGTTTACACGGGAATGGACGTTTCGGACGTTGTCTACTTGACCCCCGGCGATTTCACGGATGGGTGGATAATCAAGGGGCGCAACAAGACAGGGGTTGAGATAGCCGTTCCAGTTTGCGACCCCCTAGCGGAAATTCTAAAAGGTTTCCCGTGGCCCTTGGATAAAGCAGCGCGAATATTCCCGGTAGAAATAAAGCCGAAAGCCGTCACGACCGCCCTATTACGGGCTTTTAAAAATGCGGGGATGCCCGGTTATGGGGCGAAGTACTTGCGGCGTTTTATTGGGGCAGTTATGCTCGACAACGGATACAGCGAATCGTGGATTGCAAAAGCTCTCTCTCATAGCGAGGGGTCAAAGGAAACAAAAAAATATACGGCGGTTTATAAATCGACACTCGAAGAGGCGTTCGGAAAAATCAAAAATAAGGCCGCCGGGTTAACTTTGGGTTAACTCCATTATCAAAAACATGATAACTCTTTTAAAAACAATAGCTAATGTAGGTGGTTTCCGACCTCTCACGCCGGAAACAGGGGTTCGATTCCCCTTGGGGCTACTCTCCCGAATCGCAACAAAACCATTTAAAACCAATAGTTTAATTAAACTTCGCGACGATTTTCTTTTTGAGAATCAAGCGAAAAACCGGGTTAACTTTGGGTTAACTTTCAATAGGGGTAATTCTAAAGGGTCGTTCCTTCAGGATTTCCCCTTTTTACGTTTGGGGGGTCCAATGCTTTGTTACCAAAATAAAACTTTTTGCGTTCTGGATGATTGCAGAAAAGCGCGAGATTGCCCCGACTCTTTCACCGAAACCGTTAAGTCGGGGGTTATAGCTTCGGGGCTATTAGTCGCAATCGGGAAATTTCATAAATGCTTTGAAACCGAAAACCGGGTTAAGCAATGGGACAAGTGGAACCACCATTGGTCAGAGCCTTACGAAAAAAGAAAGAAGCTTTATAAATACAGATAAACAGGGGGCGAGGTCGGTCTTAAATATGGGGATATGGCCGCCGACCGAACCTTCTGTTTTTTTATAAATCTTTGCGTCGTTTCCGTCACTTGCTAGCACTCCTAGAAGTTGTGACTACTTGAGGGCGGGCCGCGACGACGCAAAGTTCAAAGCTTGAAAAATATTATAAAGGGGGTTTTATCTTAAGCATAGACGACGAGGTCGAAAAAATCCGGGCAAAAATAAAAGAAGCGGAAACGCTAGGGATTGAGGGTGCGCCGAAGGATTGGCTTTTTTTGCTAAAAGAATTAATGTCCTTACAAGATGAAACTTCGACTATTTTAAGCAGTTGGCGATGTATCGCGGGGGAGCGTTGCGTCGAAAATGTAAAGCTGAAGGAGTTGATCTACAGCATGAATGAGAAAAGCGACGAGTCGGAGCAGCGGGTGGTTGTCGAGGTAAATCTGAAAAATGATTTGCGGCATGAAATCGCGGCGGCGGAAATACAGGTTGAGCGGTTATCACGCGAACTAATAACGGAACGGGAAAGCAAAGCGAAAATTTTAAAAGCGATCGGGGGCTGCTGATGATATACGAAGTTAAGGTTTTCACCCCCGCAGGGGATCTGATAAAGGTTATCCCGCCGGGAAAAATAATAAATAGAGTGTGGCGGTCAATGGGGATGTCGACAGCATCCTATCGGGAGCCAAGCGAAGGGGAATTGAAAGCGGCGAAGGCGAAATTTGAGAATAAAAAACGGCGTTGCAAATATTGTCCCGAGTACTTTATTCCGCGATATGAAAACTCGAATAATTGTGGGTCGGGGACTTGTAAACAGAGGCAATATCGCGCCCTTGGAGCCGCACCAGTGGTGGAGAAAATTTGCCCCGGCTGCTCTAAGCCCTTTAAGGGCAGCGCGGCGCGGAAGTGGTGCAATAATCCTTGTGACTGGGAAACGGGGAAAACCCAGAAGAGAATGAGGGGGGCGAATGAAGCCAGAAAAAGATAAATCGATATCGGGCGCAACGCGGAACCGGATAGAGGGCTTTCGCTTCGACCTTATAGTTTTTGAGTTTTTAGCGGCAATGGCGGGCGTACTTGCCGAGGGCGAAATTAGCCACGGGGAGAACAATTGGCGCGGGGGCTTTGATAATAAGGAGCGAGATATCGATAACCATATTTTTAACCATTGGAAGCTATACAAGTCAGGGGACCGGGCAGAGCCGCATCTTGCAAAAATGGCGGTCGGGTTAATGTTCTTATGGTTCTTCGATGATAAAGAAAAGAAGGAAAAACCGAAGGGGGACGAATGACGGGAACGCCGCAAGCAATCAAACTCAATGAGATAGAAAAAGATATTCAGCCGAGCGACTTTCCCAGAGGGTCAATCTGGCGGGCAATGGTTGAGCAATGCGGACCCCGAGGGGTGATATTACTAGCCCGCTACCGGGCGAACGTATCCGAACGACTAACACTCCGAGACTATGGGAGTTTGACGAGAAAAGCACAGGCGCGGAAATTTGAGCGCGACCAAGAGGAAAACAAACCTACCTTTTGAAGGGGTTATCCCTGAAAAGGGCTCTTTTCATAACCCACTACAAACAAAGGCTTTAGAGTTAATCGTACTTTTATTTATTTTATTGTGTTGACATTGTCACCAGAGTTAGGTATTATATGTCTATGGATAACAAAAACACAAACAAAGGGGCCGAAATGGAAAACATGAAATTAACCCGATTTAGCATTAATTCAATGACCTTGACCTTCACCGATGGGGTCGCAGTCAATTCCTTAGACGTTGAGGACGGGCGCAAAGCTTTGGGTATGGTTTTAGTAGCAGAAAAGACGGAAGATTTCACTTTCGTTGATTATAGCGAAAACATTCTAACCGGAGCCGATGCAATTAAAAAAATAGAACGAGAATACAAAGAAACGGACGCGGTCAATTTCAGAGTTTAAATATCAATCAAGGGGGCTTTGTCCCCCTTAACCGAGGTGGGGAAATGACACAAATGCGAAGCAAAGCGGAACAAATGGAAAACAAAATTTTATTAAGGGCGGACGCGATAAACGGCATTCTTCTGATTGGCTCTTTGATGGAATGCGACGGGGCAAAACTGATTGACGAAGAGGAATTTTTATCGGGGTTGTCTACTTTGCCGGAAAACAAAATTATCGCGGCATACGTCACGGATCGGGTTTTTAGTAAGGTCGAATCAGAATACGGGGTGAGCCAATGAAAAAGAAAACAAAGCCGGGGCCTAAAGCGTCAGGCGGACCGCGTGTTCAAGTACGATTTAAAACCGATGCAGACATAACCGCTATTGAACGGGCCGTCTTGAAAATCAACGAGGCGGCAGAATACGGGCAGAATGTGACGTTCAATTCATTCGTCGCAGCGGTAGCAGTCAGCGCAGCGCGGGAAGTATTGCAGGGAAGCGCGTAAACTAAAGATATAATATCTATAGCAAAACTCAAACAAGGGGAAACGAGATGACTAAAAATAAAATGAAAAAAGTTTTAGCAAAAGATTTGACCAAAGAAGAAATGGAAAAAGCGAGGGATGCTTTTTGTCATGGAGATATCGGAACTAAAACAGAAACAGGCTTCAAACTTTTGCATAAAGATGAGGACACAATTAATCTTATCGGCAAAGTCCTGACCACTTTAATAGAGGATAAAGTTAAAGAAAAGGAAGGAATGGACTGCGATAAAGCCTAAAACCCCCGCCGTAGTGTAGACCCCTCCTCCTCCGAAGTCACCGACGTTAAGGTTTCCTTTTGGATTCCTTAACGTCGGTAAATTTCTTTTACGCCAGAATAAACGGCGTTTTTCTACTCCCTAACTTTTAAGCATTAATTTGATACGGTCAAGGCGACTTAAACCTCCCAAAGGTTTTTATGCGCCATTTCTCCGACCACTCACAAACAAACCTTGACACTTGCGACCCCATACTCGGGGCCGTGTTTACAGACGTTCTAGCCTTGATAGATCATTCCGTGATTGAGGGCTACCGACTTGAAGCACGACAGGCGGAGCTATTCGCCAACGGCAAAACAAAGGTTGAGTTTCCACACTCCAAACATAATCGGCTTCCGTCAATGGCAGTTGACGCGGTCCCCTACCCTATCGACTGGGACGACGTGGAAAGAATGTGTTTCTTCGCTGGGTTAGTCATTGCGACCGGGATCAAGCATGGCGTGGATATTAGATGGGGCGGCGACTGGGACCGGGACGGACAAAGGAAAGACAACAACTTCGACGACCTCGCCCATTTTGAATTAGTGGGCCGATGTTAATAAAAAAAGGCGGCTTATGTTAGGACTTGGAAATTTATTTGCGGGCGGTATTGGTCAGGCAATCGGCGGAGTTGCGAACGTCATCGACCAGTTTGTCGAGACAGACGACGAGAAGAGAGTCGCAGAACAGATTAAACAAAAGATGCTAATGGAACCAGTTTTAGCACAGACAGAAATAAATAAGATTGAAGCAGCGCACCGTTCTATTTTTGTAGCAGGATGGCGGCCCTTTATTGGCTGGGTTTGCGGCGCGGCGTTAGCGTGGCGGTTTATATTCTTTGACCTTATGACGTGGGTTGCTTTGGTATTCAATCCAGCTTACACCCCGCCAAAGCTTGAAGGGACCAGCGATTTAATGATGATTGTCTTGTCGCTGCTTGGGCTTGGAGGTCTAAGGACCTATGAAAAAATGAAGGGCAAAACGTCTTGAGCTTCTTATTCCCTAAGGGAAAAGGACCGAGAAGCAACGGCTTGTTAGTCATGTTAATGGTTTGGTTAGCGTTAGCCCATGTGTGGTTGATGCTTGCATGGGGGGCTAGATGGTAGGCGTTAGCATCCAATCGAATATCGATCGCGTTACCAAAGAGATGGGGAAAGCTTCACGTCAAGTCGTGGTCCCATCGACGAACGCTGCATTAAACAAAACAGGTTCAACCATAGTCAAGACATTAAGACGCGACGTGGCGAAGGACACAGGCTTAAAGGCTAAGGTCATAAGCGAACGGTTGAGGGTGAAGAAGTCGACCTTCAATACTTTGGAGTTCGGCGTTCGTGTATTCGGCAAGTGGTTCAACCTTGCGCGTTTCGGAGCCAAGCAGACAAAGGTGGGAGTCAGCCATAAAGCTTGGGGCCGTCGTCAGGTTTCGGACGGAGCGTTCATTGCCAACAACGGGCGCACAGTATTCGCACGAAAGGGAAAGGAACGGCTGCCTATCAAAGCACTGCCCGGACCGAACCCCGCAATAGAATTTGGAAAAGAATTAGATAAAGAAACGACCCAAGCATTTATTTTTAGACGGTTCGACGAAGTGTTTCGGAAGGAAATGACCTTCAGGTTTAACAAGCTGCTAGCGAGGGCGAAGTGACCCCCAGAATTTTTTTGGGTCCTTCCTAGAACTTCCTGATACGGGTACGCAGCAG
>Ga0307984_1000878_pt1 | contig 12799 bp, 11 predicted proteins | sample EllFjometageno78_FD_203169 | JGI IMG/M metagenome (GOLD analysis project Ga0307984, IMG submission 203169) | Marine microbial communities from Ellis Fjord, Antarctic Ocean - #78 | ecosystem: Environmental > Aquatic > Marine > Unclassified | place: Southern Ocean | collected 2014-10-09 | reverse complement strand
CTGTTACCTAAAGTAACAAAGCCAATCTACTCTTGCGAGAAAGACGACCGCGTACCAGCAATCGTCGAATATCCGCTTTCCGAAGTATGCACCGAGGGCAAATGCGCCTACCTAAATACCACTGCGGCGTACAGCGTAGCTTTTGGTTTGTGGGCAGAAGTTGCCGAGATGGATCTTTTTGGCATGGACTTCAGCTATAAAGAGAACATTCACTTCGCCGAGGCTGGCAGAGCCTGCCTAGAGTTTTGGATTGCCAAGTGTATCGGAGCAGGCATTAAGATTGGTGTGTCTCCAAGATCGACTTTACTTGATTCAAACGTGCCTGTCACTGAGCGCCTGTATGGTTACCACAGACTTGATGATCCGCTTGTGGCTATGTCTAGCCCCGAAGGCGATTGGATATTGTGCCCTAGATCTCAATTGTCGAGTATGGTCAAAAAGCACGATCTGACCACAATTACCTTGCCAACTTCGCCGGAGCCATACAAAGGATGATTGATGATAATATTGGGTTTTCTATGGGAAAGATTACCGTAGCGACCACGAATAATAAGGGCCACGACGTAGAGTTTTGGGCGGAAGACGCCACAAACAGAATTTGCGGCATTTCAGAACAAGCGGCGCCCCACATAAAAGAGCAGGCGTTGGCTTTCCGTAGGGCGATTTACAGTGTTATACTAAATGGGATGAAGAGCGCAATTGCCTCTGATCGCACTACGGCGTCTAATAAGTTTAACAGCATTGGGCATCCAGAAATAGCAAAAATTCTCAAGGAGATGTAAATGGCTATAGCATCTGCAATCGCAGTATCCTTCAAGCAACAGTTACTTGTTGGAACGCATAATTTTACGCAAGGCGGAAATTCGTTTAAGTTGGCGTTGTACACTAGTAGCGCCAACCTTGGGTCTGGCACTACGGCTTATGTAACGACGGGTGAATCTTCTGGCACTAACTATACAGCGGCTGGAAGCGCCTTAACTAACGTAACCCCGTTCGCCACAGGCACAACCGCTGTCTGTGACTTTGCCAACCTGACGTTTTCTAACGTAACGGTTACGGCTAGGGGCTGCTTGATTTACAACGACACGAATAGTGATAAGGCTGTTTGCTCGGTTGACTTTGGCGAAAACAAAACCTCCAATGCTGGAGATTTTACTGTAGTTTTCCCAAGTCCAACGGCAACTGGCGCAATTATTCGACTGGCTTAATGCCATATGCCGCTGTCAAAGGTAGATTTCCAACCGGGCATTAACAAGGAAGAAACGGACTACTCAGCCTCGGGCGGGTGGGTCGATGGAAATCTTATACGCTTCAGAAAATCCAGAGCCGAGAAAATTGGCGGATGGGTCACGCTCGGGCAAAATACCTTTCTTGGTATTTCGAGGGCCCTTCATAGTTGGATAACTCTAGGCGGCACGCGGCTTTTAGGCACGGGCACGACTTTCAAGTATTACATCGAAAGCGGAGACTTATATTACGACGTCACGCCAATTCGATCTAGCACCAATGCTGGAGACGTTACATTCAGCGCCACAAACGGATCAACCACTCTGGCTGTTAATGACTCCAATCATGGCGCCGTTAGCGGAGATTTTGTTACTTTCAGTGGCGCCGCAACTCTAGGCGGAGCAATCACTGCCGCTGTCCTGAATCAAGAATATCAAATCCTTTTGGTGACGGGCACAAACACGTATACGGTTACAGCGAAAGATACCAGCGGCAATGCGGTCCAAGCAACCAGCGGTGACAGCGGAAATGGTGGTGGAAGCATTGTAGGGGTCTATCAAATCAATGTGGGGCTAGATAATTTTGTAGCTGGTACGGGCTGGGGAGCAAACACTTGGGGCTCCGGCACGTTTGGATCTTCTTCTCCTATAAGCTCTTTGTCACAACTGCGCCTATGGACTCACGACAATTTTGGTGAGAACTTAATAATTAACCCTAGGGGCGGGTCCATTTACCGATGGGTCGAGAATAACGGGTTAAGCGCTCGGGCGTTAGATCTGGCTACCTCTACTGGCGCCAACTTGGTCCCCACTGTGGGGCTTCAGGTAATAACATCTGAGACTGATAGGCATTTGATTGTCCTCGGCGCCGATCCGATATCAAGTGGATCTAGGACTGGCGTTCTTGACCCCATGCTTGTAGCGTTCTCCAGCAGTGAAAACGAATTAGATTTTGAGCCGCTGGCAACGAATAGCGCGGGCAGCGTCAGGCTTTCCTCGGGATCACTGATCATTGGCGGCTTAAAGTCGCAGCAAGAGACGCTGATCTGGACAGACACTGCGCTGTACAGCATGACCTTTATTGGGCCTCCGCTAACCTTTGCTGTAAATTTAATCAACGAAGGCGCCGGTCTGATTGGACCCAAAGCGGCAGTGGCATCTGCGGCTGGCGTTTTCTTTGCAAGCAAATCTGGCTTCTACCTGTACTCTGGAACAGTTACAAAACTCCCCTGCTCTGTGCAAGAATACATTTTTGAGGACATAGATCTAAGCCAAGCATTTAAATGTCACATGGGGCTTAACAGTCAATTTGGTGAGATGTGGTTCTTCTATCCTTCTTTGACAGACGCAACGGAAGAAATATCTCGTTACGTCATTTTTAACTACGAAGAAAATACTTGGTCTATCGGCTCTCTGGTCAGATATTCTTGGATAGACTCTGGGGTGGAAGATAACCCCATTGCGTCAGGCATAGAAGCTGGAAGCTATGTAAACTATCTGCAAGAAAGCGGATTCGACGACAACGAATCTGCAATGAGCGGCGTCTTCATAGAGTCGGCAGATATAGCCATTGGCGATGGCGATCAATTTGCTTTCGTTAAGAAAATAATTCCTGACCTAGCCTTTTTTACCCAGACTGGAGTAGGAACCACGCCAGCAATGAACTTGGTGTTAAAACGCAGAGACTACAACAATCAGACCTTAACCACAGACTCGACAACTCAGGTTACCCAGAGCTCGACGTTCAGTAACGTAAGGACCAGAGCTCGTCAGATTGTTTTGCGGTTCGAGAGCGATGATGACGCCACACAGCAATTGGGTTACAAATGGCGCCTAGGCTCTACAAGGATTGACATTCAGCCCAGCGGAAGGCGCTAATGAGCAAGCTGCTTCAGACCCGACTTCCAGTTTCTTCTGGGGTTTCCGTAGATTCTGCAACTTTTAATCGCCTAGTGAGAATACTAGAAATCAACTTGGGATCGGTAGATTACACGATTTCCCCGCATTTCAACGCAGACGAAGTGGCTAGTTTACAGTTCGCTACTGGTGCTATAATCTTTAACACGACTCTTGAGGTTCATCAAGCTTTTGATGGCCATGTACTTCGAGATCTGTACAGTCATCAAATTTATGTGTCCGGCAATAGTGTTTCTTCGGCAGTCGGCGCCCTGACAGTGAGCATTTGACCAATGAATACAGAATTAGAAAACACGCTGATGGGCATTATAGAGGCACAGCCAATGATGCAGGGCGGCGGAGTTTATCCCCGAAGAATGGCTGACGGCGGTGGCGCCGAAGCCCCTAGTCAAGAAAAGCTTGCCATGATTGCCGAAGCCCAGCAAGCGGCTAGTGAACCAGTTGCAGACCCCAATGCCGCAATAGCCCAAGCAATAGAGGAGCTAATGATGCAGGCGGGGATGACTGATGACCCAGCAGAGAAGGCCAAACTCGAGCATCTAGCCGAGGCAGCTATAGTTGGCTCTCAAGCTCCGATGGCCGAGCAAGCAATTCTTCTGGCGCAACAGGGGCGCGGTGACGACACCGCCTTGGCTCATTTGCGACCCGGCGAAGTTATACTTCCCCCAGAGGCTTTTGAAGACGAAGACTTTGAGCGCATTGTGCAGAACAAATTTGCCGAGCTTGATATTGACCCAGAGCAAGCGGTTGTGGGTGTTGGCATTGCATCTCTAAATCCAATCACCGGCCTTGAAGAGTTTGGTTTCTTTAAGAAGCTGGCCAAGGGCGTTAAGAAGGTTGTGAAGAAGGTGGTTAAGCCACTGGCTCAAGTAGCTCAGTTTATACCCGGCCCATGGCAACCTATCGCCGCATTGGCGAACAAAGCGTTTACTGTTTACGACGTAGCAAAAGGCGGAAATCCATTACAGCTTTTAACTGTTGCGGGACCCCTTGCGTCTGGCGGCAGCTTTACTGACAACATATCCAACATATCTAAGGCAGGCGGCGGTAGCTTTCTGTCGGGCATTGGTAAAGGATTAACTGGCACTGGGTCAGCTATATCATCTGGTATTGGCGGCTTGATGGCAGATCCTCTCGGAACCTTTACCGGCTCTGCGACTGGCGGGGGAATACCCGGTCTTCTCAAGACCGCAACATATTCTGGTCAAGCTAACCCACTCGCTGTGCCCAGCGCAACAAGCACCGTATTCAATCCAGCGAGCTTACCCGGCGCACCCCAAGGTGCATTCCAAAAAGTCGGTATGCAAATGGCCGGAATGGGCGGAGCGCCAGCGGGGGCAGCAGGAGGCCCAACAGCAGGCACCAGTCCAGAAGATTACGCATCACAATATTATCAACAGCTTATTGCTGGGGGAATGTCTCAGGATGAGGCGGGCGCTTTGACCGAGCAGGCTTATCAGGCATATTTGGCTCAACTTGGACAGACCGCACCCGGCGGCGGGGTATCGGCATCAGGCGGAATATCTGCGCTGAACCGAGCTCTCAACCCATTTATTAGCGGTGGCGCCATAGACAACGCTTTCGACACGCCTCAGTGGCTAAAAGATCTTGGCAACAGCTTTGGCCTTGGAAGCAACAACCCAACGCCGGACATGATAAAAGGCATAACCAACCCCAACGTGCAAGGTGGATTTGCTGGAGCGATGCAGGGCCTTACTGGCGGTGCGGGTGGTGGTGGAATGGGTGGCCTTGGCACGTTAGCCGCCGCAGGAATCCCCGCCTACCTTCTTGGTAAAATGGCTTACGACGAAGCGAAGAATGATCGCGGCGTCGCGCAGACTCCATTGACCACCATGAATGCGGCGGGCAGATACAACATTGAAGCAGAGATTGCTAGAAGAATGGGCGATCAGGCTCCGAATCCTACTGAGTTTGGATTGTTGCCTAGCAACACCCTACCTCAACTTGCTGGAGGACAACCCCCAGCGGGAATGGCGTATGGCGGCCCAGTCATGGCTTATGCCGATGGCGGCAACGTCAGTATGCAAGAGTTCCAGAGAATGGTTGGCGACATTCAGGGCGAAGGCACAGAGATATCTGACGACATCCCAGCAATGCTTAGCGACGGCGAGTTTGTAATGAACGGGCAGGCAGTTCGTGGCGCTGGGGCCTTCACAATGAAGAAGGACGGAGGCATCATCACCTTAGAGGCTAGTGGTAAGGAGTCCAGAGATAAGGGCACTGACTTGATGTATCAGATGATGGAGCTCTTTAAAGAGTTCGCGGGAGAGCCAGCATGAGTGTAATGTTTAGTACGGACGCAGGCAGGGCTACCGGAAGCGGTGACGTCGATGGATTTGCTATGCAGTATAAGAAGAAATTTGGATCAGAGCCCGACGCCTCCATAATTCAACAGTTTGAAGCCGCGATGGCAGAATCAGGCAAGGCTCTCGACGACTACGGTTTTGAGGGCGACCTTAATTCTCGCCTGTCCCAAAAGAACGCCCTTCGAGATCAATTGTTTCAAAGCCAGCTTGACCAATACGGTTTGGAGAAAATCAACTTCGATGATTCAATATTGAATATCCCTCCGCCGACAACCAGATTAGATGGCACACCATTAGAAAATACAACAGACCAAGGAATGCCTGACCAACCCGCCGCTCAAACAAACGAACAAATAATGCAGAGCGCTGAGTATCAGGACGCGCTACAAAGATTTCAGGATTCTCAAGGGCAAGATGCAGAGGCCAAAGCAACCCTTGATGGCTTTCAGTCGCAGATGTCCGCTAATGCGGGAGATCAGGCGACTACATCAACGGGGCCAGCGCCCAGCGACAGCCCCTATGTTAGCGGTGTAAATTCTACGCAAACCTCGATGGACCCAATTACCCAGCAGTTGCTTTATGGGCTGGATGGCCAAGGTGGTTTCATACCCGGCGCAATGCAAGCCGCAAATCGCACGTTCTTTGATGAGCAGGGGCGCCCAATTGTAATACCGCAGGAGATTGCTGGCTTTAATCAAGATCAATTGGCGGCCATGAACTTGGCTAGAAGCAACACTGGCTCACAACTTCCATTTCTTCAGCAGTCGGAAGCGGAGATGCGTGCCGGACTTGGCGCACTTGATCGCGGTCAAGCCCAGCAGTTGGGATCTCAAGGGCAGTCTTTACGGGAATTGCAACGCGGTTCTGGTCAGTCTGATTTTCAGTCTCGCCTTGGTCTTCGGGACGCGCTACGCGGAAACGATATTAATGAAGCAATTTCGAGGGGAGCCACATCTCGATTTGGCAGAAGTTTGGGCGGATTAGATTCACTCTCTCGCGGCGCCGTTGATCAGTTTGGTAACATGACCCAAGGCGCCACAGACAATCTGTCCACAGGAGTGTCTGCATTAGGTTCTGGGTTAGAAAGGTCATTGGGTTCAGAAAGAGGATTTTTAGGCGACCTGAGATCTGGATTATCTGGAGCAACAGACACGCTAGGCTCGGCTGGTAAAAGGCTAGGAAGTGGATTGTCTGGAGCAACGGACACGCTAAGCACTGCCGAAGAAAGGTTAGGCGACGAACTTTATGGCGCTATTGGCGCAGAGCGTGGCGCCGTTGATCGGTTTGGGCGAGAGTCAGCGCAAGCGACCGGAAGCCTAGCGGGTTCTGTAGATCGCTTCGGCAATAGAATAGATGACGTTGAACAATTCGGTATAGGTGCTTTAGGTAACTTTACTGGAGATCTTGGGGAGTCGCAGGAATTGTTGCGCGGCACCACCAATCAATCTTTTGATCCATCATCTATAAACAATTTTTACAATCCTTATGAAGACGCGGTTGTTAGCCAAACTATTCAGGACGCAACTAAGGGTCTTTCTCAGGCCGACATGCAGGAGTTTGCCAGCAATGTTGCCAGAGGCGGAGAGTCAGCGTTTGGCTCCCGTGCTCGACTGGGGGCCTCAGAACGAGCAGAAGCCGTTGGTCGGGGTTTAGCAAAAGAAGTTGGCGGCATTCGTGCGTCTGGATTCCAAAATGCACAGACTGCCGCAATGAACGAGTTTCAGCGACAGCAAGATGCCCAGAGGCAGGGCGCCACAGGACTGGCTTCTTTGAGCGGCCAGAAACTTGGCGCATCCGAGCGACTGTCTGGCCTTCTCGGGTCTGGCGCCGGTCAACGCCTTGGTGCAGAGCAAAGCTTGTCTGGACAGTTGTCGTCAGACGCGGCACAGCGCTTGCAGGCAGAGCGAAGCATTGCAGATAGATTGTCAGCCGCAGGAAGCCAGCGCTTTGGCGCAGGGCAGTCTTTGGCGTCAATGATGGGTAATCAGGCATCACAACAGTTTGGGGCTGATCAAGCCCTTGCTTCAATGATGGGCAATCAGGCATCACAGCTTGGCGCCGCTGGGCAATCTTTATCTCGCAGAATTGGCGATGTTGCTCAGACAAACTTTGGTGCAAATCAGGCGATGACTAACCAGCAAATGGCTCAAGCTCAAGGTATGTTGGGCGCCAACCAGAACATGAATACGCAATTGAGGAACAGCGCCTCTCAGAATCTTGCGGCTCAGCAGCAGCTAGGCAACACAATGGCTAACATGGGTCAGGCTTCAAGCAACGCAAGAAATATGTATGGCCAAAATACCATGGCTAACGCGCAGGCTGTTTCTCAAGGTTACGGTCAACTTGGCAACGTGCAGAATCAAATCGGCCAGCAGCAACTGCAAGCCCAGCAGAATTATGGCGGGTTCTTGCAGAACTTAGGCGGTCAGGTTTCAAACGCCAACAATCAAGACACCAACACGCTGATGAATATGGGTAACATGCAGCAGGGTCTGACTCAGCAGCAGCTAGACGCACAGCGTGCGGGATTGCTGCAAGCGCAGCAGGCTCCTTTAGCTCAGTACCAATCCTTGATGCCATTTATGCAATTGGGCGCTGGCGCTGGTGGATCTTCCCAGATCAGCACAAATTACTCCCCAACGCCAAGCGCATTGCAAGCTGGTTTAGCAACGGGCTTGGGCACCTTGGGTGCAGTGGGCAACTTTGTTGGTCAGACGAGCGGTAACAACCAGCCGTCGCAATACTACTATCCTCAACCAACGGGAACATAGGTAGACAACATGGCTGTTAATCCAACAGAAGATTACTTTAAAAAGCTAGAAGAGCTACAGAAGACTCGGTCTGCACCGACTTACGACGATATTAGTAAGCGTGCAAGCGAGCTATCTATGCTTATGCCCCAGCAACGTCGGGCTAACTTTTACGACCTTGCCACATCTTTGTCTCAGGGCCTAACTCAGCAAGCGGCAAGCGGTCGCCCCTCTTCGGTTGGATATGGCCTAGCGGCTGGCTTTAACCTGTTCAGCGAAGCGGCGCAAAAGCGCAGGGCAACCGCCGATGAAATGCAGACCAAGCTAATGCAGATGGCCTATACGGACATTGAGAAGAAAAGAGAAGACAGCAAATTGATGCAAGAAAAGATGCTGGATTCAAATTTTGACTATGAAATAGAAATGCTCAAGCAGAACAATGGTTACTTTAAAGGAAAAAGCGTAGAGTCTGCGGCCTTGAACCTAATCATTCAGGCAGAAAAAAATCCTGAGTTGAAGGAAACCCCAGAATACAAAATTGCTTTGGCGATCATAACGAAGCCACGGCAATCTACGGTTCAAACTGAGCGCGGCCTTGAAAGCGTTCTGATACCCGGCCTTGATCTAAGCAACGTGATCTCTGGAGCTCCAGACGGGCCTGCGGTAGATACAACCCCGCCAGAAGGCGCAACCTTCACCGGCAGGTACAAAGATGGGCAGCCAATCTTTGAACGTCAGGGCATAAATGGCCCAGAATACTTTACAGGGTAAGTTGAAATGGCAGAAAGAATACTTAGTTTAGATGAATTTAACTCGGCATCTATGGAGGCTCCGGCACCAAAAGCACAGACTTTTGGCGTTATTGAGGGCACTGAAAAGAAAAAGGACCCCTTCTCTGGCGAGCAAAACAAGGCGGCGGGTTTCGCGCTAAGAATGCTGGAAGCGCAAGAGAATATGAATGCTGTACTTGATTCTGGATTTAACCCAGTCAACTTTAAAGACAAGATTTTAATCGAGCAGGGGCCCTTTATTCCTGAATTTGCTGAAAACTATTTAAAGTCTGGGAAGACTCAGGTATTTGATAACGCTGCCACAGACTTTGCCTTGGCTGTTTTAAGAAAGGAATCTGGTGCCACGCTAACCGAAGAAGAAACAGAATTAATGTTTCAGCTTTACATTCCGCAGTTTGGGGACAAGGCCGAAGTAATAGCCCAAAAGCAAAGAGCTAGAAAGCTACAGGTAGTAGGTATGAAGTCTATGGCTGGCAAAGCCTTTAATAGAGCCGAAACAGACTTGGCTGAAAGCGATCAGGGCGGATCGCCACAAATAGAGGCTCTGGAATTATTAAAGAAAAGAGCGCAAACTAACCCCGAACTAGCAAAGAAACTGCGCGAAAGGGGCCTTATAGAATGAGTCAAACAGCACTCGACACTTTAAATGACGACCAGCTTTTAAGTATGGTTGATAAGGAAGTTGCATTTCCAGACGTTCCGACGTATGACGACGACTTTTTGATGAACATGGCTCAGCAGGAGCTTAACGCCTCTATTGACACTCAGTCGGGCGCCCCCGCCGGTATCAGGGCTCAAGTTGCCGCTGCGCAAAGCACGGAAGACAAGCTGGCAACAATTAAAAAATTCTATCCAGATGCCATACCTGTGGAGGTTTTTGACCCCGAGAGTGGCGCGGCTAATTTTGGTAGGGGCAACTTTATCATTACCAACCCAGAAACTGGGGGGCTGAGCCTGTTTGACGAGGATGTTCGGTTGTTTGGTATGCCAATTCCAACGCTTGCAGACTTTGCTGATGCAGGACCAGAAATTGCAGAAGTGATTGGAGGATTGACTGCTGGAACCCTAGCCGCTGGTGCAGCAGCCACAGCAACGGCGCCCACAGTGCTTGGAGCGATTCCTGCGGCAACTGCGGCATTTGTCGCTGGAGAGGGCATCGGAAGTGCGGCAGCAAGAGAAGCATATATTGGCATCTTGGATTATTTTGGGGAGACCGAAGATAATCGAGGGGCTGGGGACAGGCTTTCTGACTTTGCAACTACGGCAGTTTTTAACGCGGCGGCTGGTCCCATAACCTCAAAGGTGTTTCAAGGCGTAAAAATTGGCGTTGGCGCTCCAGTAAGGTTTGTGACAAGAACAATGTCTACGGTGGCTAAAGAGGCGCTACAGAAGATGCAGAGCGTTGGGATAACAAATCCCACCGCAGGGCAGATTACAGGAAGCCCTCTGGCTAACCTTTTTGAGCAATATCTTTCTGCGGTGCCCACATCAGTTACCACCATGAAAGAAAACGCCGAGCAAACGCTGTTACAAATTCAACAAGAGGCCGCAAGACTGGCACAACAGTACGGCGGCGCAAGAACAACCTCTGATGCAGCATACAGAACAATGGATGCAGCACAGGCAGCAAGATCTCGTTATGACGAGAAAGTTACTGCAATGTACAATGAAGTCGGCGAACTGGTTGGAAACGTAAAGTCTGACGCGCCCTCTACCAAGGCGTTTGTCGATAAATATTTTGCGGCCAGCAAAACAGCCACCGGAAGCCCCGACGTTGATCCTGCACTGGAGCTCGCTGCAAAAGTTTTGCGAGATGCCGGAGAAGGAAAACTTGGGTACAACGAACTAAAAAGCTTTCGCAGTAGTTTAATGGCTACGGTGCGCAAAGCCGAGTCTCAGGGCGCACTCAATGCTTCTGAGAGAAAGGTCAAAGAGCTTATTGGGTTTGTCACTAGTGACCTAGACAATCTGGTTAAGAGTGCAGGCAGCACCCAGATGGATCTTCTTGGCGGAAAGGCGGGCAAAAAAGCACAGCAAACCGTTTTAGACAAGTACAAGGCGGCGAACAATTTCGTTAAAGAGAATATGCGCAAGGGCGGCGACATAGCCTTTATAGATAAGGTTATTAAGTCTGGAGAGCAGGAGGCGACTGGAGCCCTGCGTTTGGTTCTGGGCGGTTCCAAAGAAGGCGCAGAGCGTTTAGAGAAGATGCGCAGGCAGTTTACCCCCGAAGAATTTAATGTCCTGTCTGGGTACATGCTTGGAAGGATGGGTATGCCCAACGCCGGATCTGCTGGAGCTTCCGAGATGGGTGAGCAAGCCCTCAAGGAAGGCGCCGAAGCTATAACCGAGGCTGGGTTTTCTCCGAACACCTTTATTCGTAATTGGAACAACCTTTCAAAAGAATCCAAAGAGGCTCTTTTTGGCGGCACAGAATACAAAGATCTGGCGCCCGCGCTAGACAACCTAGTCTTTACCGTAGATAGGGTTGGAAAGTCAGCCAGCGACATGGCAAACCCTTCCGGCACAGCAAGGTTGTTGGGTGCAATGGGGACATTTGGGCCCATCGCTGCCGCCAGCGGCGCTGGCATGGCCGGAGAAGGATTCGAGTACGGATTTGCAGGTTTGATTGCACCATATGCATCCGCAAAACTAATGACAAACAAGGCGTTTGTTAACTGGCTTGCAGAGGGCGTGGAGAAGGCGGCATACAATCCACAATCTTTTGGCCAGCACATTAGGCGGTTGGGGCAAATATCTGCGGTCAATCCAGACATTCGAGATGAGATTCGCGCCGTTATTCAGGGATTAACTCAAGACTCCATTGAGCCAATCGAGTGGCAGGACACAGAGACGCTAAAAGAATCGCCAGCCGAAGGAATACCAGTTAATAATGAAGCTGCATTTCGGCAGTCGGTCCCAAAGTCTACGGCGGACAAGGTTTTGCCTAGCAGAGAAGACTTGATGGCGCAGATGCAATCTATCGATATGCCTGACGTTGGGGCTCCAATGTTTGAGCCGTTGCCATCTATGGGGTCTGGATCTTTTTCTGGGCAGTCGGGTATGTCCCCAACTATCCTGCCTAATGACGCAGATAGGGAGTTGGCTTCTAGGCTCCAAACAGGCGGGGGTATTGCCGGGTTAGTCTGATTCTTCTACGGACTGAGAGACAGATATAACAGCGCCCTCTACCTCGTAATCAAACTCATAGCCCATATATTGCTCGCCATTGACGTTCAGCACGGTGTTTCTGCTTAGTAATCGCATTAATGCCGCTTGCTGATATAGTGTAAGACGAGCAAAAAGATCAATAACCTCACTGCCCTCAAGCACAGGCTTGTAGGATTGCGGTAAAGTTTTTTTCTTCGCAAAGTTAATCATCGAGAGACGTTCCGAGGCAGGAACAATTTATCGTGCTCATGCTCGATTAACATCTTCAACTGATCAATTTTTGACCGCCGTTGGTCGAAACATATCTCGGCCAGAAGGTCATATGTGTGCTGATCTACCGCTAAGCTTTTACGCTGACGGTCGGGGTGGCTTTTTTCTTGGGCGCCTAACTCAATCTCAATCATTTTTGTGTGCTCTTTATCTCATATAAGTTTGTACATGGTATAGATTTGTGCAACAATTTACAACTATGAAATATACCCTAAAAAACTACATGCTCAGCATGAAATCTAATTGGTTTATCAATCAGCCGCTATATCAGGCTGTTGAAGAATCGATCCCTAGCATTGCAAAATATCGGGTCAGCGAGGGCACCGAGAACCTTGAGAAAACCCCCG
>Ga0307984_1000874_pt1 | contig 12859 bp, 7 predicted proteins | sample EllFjometageno78_FD_203169 | JGI IMG/M metagenome (GOLD analysis project Ga0307984, IMG submission 203169) | Marine microbial communities from Ellis Fjord, Antarctic Ocean - #78 | ecosystem: Environmental > Aquatic > Marine > Unclassified | place: Southern Ocean | collected 2014-10-09 | reverse complement strand
AACAAACAGCTTTTCACGAAGCTTTTAAACTCGGACAAACAGCTGCGTTTTGCGAAAAGAAAGATTTTCAATACGTGTGTTTATCGCAAAGCAAAAAGCGGCACAAAGGAGGAGTAAGTCATTATGTATAATATTCTGGGATAGATATTTAAATAACCAAGTTCCTTTCACGATATTCACACCATGATTAAAGGTCCATTTAATAATCCGTTCCTCGTTGCGGTTATACTTATTGCTGTGATTGCCATAGGATCAGTATTAGTGCCTAAGATGCAGGTTGATATTTTACCTGTGTTTCGCAAGTCTGCAATGCAAATCTTGACGCTGTACCCAGGGATGCCGACAGAAGTTGTCGAGAAGGACATTACCAGTAGGATGGAGCGGTGGACAGGTCAGTCAAACGGGATTCTTAAGCAGGAGTCGAAATCGCTGATGGGTGTGAGTTTGGTCACGAATCACTACCGTGCAGATATTGATCCTGCAGAAGCAATGGCAAACACTTCTGCATACGCGATGAGCGATATGTACTACCAACCTCCCGGTACGCTGCCGCCAATGGTTCAGCCCTTTGACCCAACGGCTTCTACTCCTTTAATGCTGCTTACAGCATCTTCAGACACGAAGTCTGGAAAGGAGCTTTATGATGTTGCTTATTACGCATTGAGACAAATGCTATCAGGTGTAAAGGGCATCATTGCGCCAGCTGCTTACGGCGGTTCAAAACGACGCATTCATATTTACGTTGATCCGGTTATGCTTGAGGCGTACAATTTGTCCTCCACAGTCGTCAATGATGCGATTAAACGCAATACAACGATGATCCCATCGGGTATTGCGGAAATTGGAGATATAAATTACAGCATTGACGCTCAAGGAATGATTAAGGACGTCGAAGATTTTAATGACATTGTTGTTGCGATGGTTGACGGCAAAGCGATTCAAGTAAAAGACATCGGTTTTGCCGCAGATGCTGCAGCAATTCAAACCAACATTGTTCGTGTTGATGGAAAAAATCAAGTATATCTGCCTATTTTTAAAAGATCAGGCAGCAATACAATCGAAGCCGTTGAAGCCGTTCAGGCAGCATTGCCTCAACTTAAGGAACGTCTTCCCAAGGATGTAAATCTGAATGTTATTTTTGATCAAAGTTCTTATGTACGCCGTTCAATATCTGGATTAATGTTCGCTGGGTTGGGGGGGCTTATTCTTGTTGCGCTTGTGCTTTTTGTCTTTTTAGGAAACATACGGTTTGCGTCAATCGCTGTATTTATAATTCCTTTAAGCGTTCTTACGGCCCTTGTCGCATTGTACGGTTTTGGTCAAGGGCTTAATTCGATCACTCTAGGAGGGATCGCCCTTGCGCTCGGTCTGCTCGTAGACAATTCCATTGTCATGCTTGAGGATATTGACCGGCGAATTTCGTCTGGTTTAGATTCGATGACGGCGGCAAAGGAGGCCGCAAGTGCAATGGCTGCACCCGTTTTGGCATCGACGCTCGCCATCGTTGCTGTATTCGTTCCGATTTTGTTTTTTGAGGGAATTGCGCGTGACCTGTTTGGGCCTTTGGCACTTACTGTGACAGCTTGTATGTGTGCTTCTTATGTGTTCTCTATTGCTGTCGTTCCACTCTCTGCAGGACTGTTGATGAAAAACAGAGCGCCGAGTGCTTCCTCTAAGGACTCCATTTCCGGTTTTAATCGCGCCTTGGGTTCGCTTGAATTGAAGTATGAGAAGTCGCTTAAAAAAATGATTAAGCGCCCCATGTTTGTCGGTGCAATCATGATTGCTTTAACAGCATTGATGCTAATAGGCATAGGGGAGACAGGATATGAGTTGTTCCCTAAAGAAGATGTCGGACAGCTTGAAATTCAAGTGAGAATGCCTTCGGGAACGACATTAAGTGCTTCAGAGATGAACATCGCGAGTATGGAGGGAATCGTGAGAGAGGAGCTGGGAGAGGATTTGAATTTGGTCATATCGAATATCGGTGTTTTCTATGATTTGCCTGCCGCTTACACCCCCAACTCGGGTACTCAAGATGCATTTATAGGTGTGCAATTAAAAGACAACGCGACGACCTCAACGGATGAATATGCGGCCAGACTTAGAAAAAGAATTACGCAGGCGTATCCTGGAGTAGAGTTAAGTTTTTATACGGGTGGACTGATGACGGCAGCCCTGAATGAGGGCAAGCCAGCGCCAATAGATGTTCGAATTAAAGGAAACAAACTAGAAGTCCTCAGAGACATTGCAGAGCAAGTCAGAGACGAGATTAGAAAGGTAGATGGAATCGTTGACGCTCGTGTTTTACAAAGACTAGATCAGCCTACAAAAGAGGTCGATATTGACAGAGAAAGGGCCGCAAGGATGGGCGTTGATCCTGTTGATGCGATTAAAAACATGGTCGCAGCCTTTAGCTCAACGGCTACTTTTGACAAATCGTTTTGGATTGATGAGGGAAATGGAAATCATTATTATGTCGGAGTAACTTACCCTGAGTATGAAATTGATGGTGAAGATGTTCTCGGGAGTGTTTTGGTTTCAAGTAGTCTTACAGACAAACCCATTCCATTTAGAAATTTTTCAATCGTTAGAGATAAGAATACAGCGGTAGAAATAAATCACCACAATCTGTCTCGCGTTTACAATGTGTATGCCAACGTTGAAGGAAGAGATGTAGGTCGAACTTCTGCAGATATTGAAGAACGTTTATCTGAGATTAGGTCTAATCTTCCTGCGGGTTACACGATGGTTCTTGACGGAGAAGTAAGTGTGATGCGAAGCTCATTTGCAAACCTTGGACTGGGATTGTTTCTGGCGTTGCTTTTTGCATATTTGATTGTGGTGCCACTTTTCAGATCATTCAGACAGCCTGTCGGTATGTTGATTGCTTTTCCTCCAGCCCTGGCAGGGGTCGTTGGATTGCTTTATGTCACAGGAACGCCTCTGAGCATCCAAGCGCTTATGGGATCTATTATGGTGGTAGGGATCACGGTTTCTTATGGCAATTTACTTGTTGATCGGATCAACAAGTTGAGAACCGAAGGAATGTCTCTTGAGGAGGCTCTGACTGAGGGGTCTCGTCAACGACTTAGACCGATTATCATGACAGCACTCACAACTGTTCTAGGGTTACTCCCTACAGCCATTGGGTTTGGTGGCTCTTCTATCAATGAGCCGCTGGCATTGGCTGTAATAGGAGGGACGTCCATGGCCGCTTTGTTGACGCTGTATGTGGTTCCAGTAGGCTATCGCTTTTTCTCAAAACCAGAACTTAAATAACAATGAATAAAAGATATCTAACACTCATTTCTATTTTTCTTTTGATTGGGATTGGAAGCTGTGAAACGAAAGACCCCGACAGTCAGCAGGCACAAGCTACAAGTCAGAGTCAAGAACATATTTTAGTAGAAACTGTTCTGCCTTCGATGAAGAATTTTCAGAAGGAACTAAGAGTGGTCGGTACAGTTGAGCCACTAGAGTTTGTAGATGTGCTTCCTTTAGAATCAGGCCAAACCTCAAGAGTGCTTGTCGATATAGGAGACCGAGTCACAAAAGGGGATTTGCTGGTTGTTCTTGACAACCCCATTATTGAAAGAAATGTAGAAGCGCTTAAAGTTGAAGCTTCTGCTGCTGAAAAACATTTGGTACGCATGAATGCCGCCTCAAAAGCTGCTGCAGGTCTTATTTCTGCTTCAGAACTAGACAATGCTGAAGCTTCCGCTGCAAGGGCAAATTCTGCGCTAAATACAGGCCTTGATCGTCTGCGTTTCCTCCAAGTCAAAGCACCTATTTCTGGCGTGATTACCCAAAGAAACATCCATCCAGGTGCCGTTGTTGAAAATGGTCTGACTTCTCCAAACCAAACGCCCATGCTTACAATTGTATCCTGTGCTGATATTCGAGTCCTGTTGCCATATCCTGAGAGGGATATGCGATTTATATTCAAGGACGCCGACATAGAGCTAAATTTTTCCGATATAGATCTAAAGCTAGATACGAAAGTGAGTCGCGTGTCAGCAGCCATTAACCCTGATTCTCGAACTGTAGATGTGTTTGTCGATATTTCTTCACCAGATTGTTCTATACGACCTGGGATTTATGTTGAAGGAACGCTTATGGGCGGTTCTCGTGACAGTTTAATGTCTCTGCCTGCGGGCGTTCGTTTTGTGGAAAACGGTCTCCCGTTTGCCTCCGCAGTCATTCACGGACTTGTCAAAAAAATTCCCCTTACCATTCTCGCCGAGGATAAAAACAGCATTGCATTTTCTGCTGATGGAATTGACGCTTCTACTCAGTTTATTATTACAGGTCGAAATCTTGTAACCGAAGGTGAAGCTGTTTCAACGAAGATGAAGCAATGAACTCGTTCCTCACTTCTGCCCCCTCAGTAAATACTGCAAAAATCGTTTGTATTTGCGCATTAATCTTTGGAGTTTTATTTGCCGCAAATCATTCATTTGGGCAGAATTCATCTCCGCAGATCTCACCTTCGAACACAGTACTTACTCCAGAATATGTTCTTGAATTGGCCCTTTCTTCGCCTGTTTTTCTCAATGAATCGACGGCTAGACTTAAGTTGGCAGAAGGAGAACTGGAGTCTGCTCGAAGGTGGTGGATGCCTGTCACAACATTCGGGGCAACGCGTTTTGCTCACAATGGCAATGCCCTTAATGCCAATGGTGATATATTCTCCGATGTTGAAGCACGCAGTGCGGAATTGGGTATCGGTCTCTACTTTAATGCAGATGCAGGTCGTGGGTTTACAGGAGTAGAGACGGCCAGAATTTCACAGAAGGCCACCATTCAGCAAGTGAAGGCTGAGCGTGATGCATTTGTCCTCTCTTGTATGAACCTCTTTATTTCTGCTGTTTCTGCGACCAAAGAGCATTCTGATTTCTTGACGGCATCCAATGAATTAAGTGAAATAGAAAAGCAGTTTGAAACACTTGCCGGATTGGGTTTGCGACCCTACTCAGATGCTTTAATGATTCAAGCAGAACGTTTGTATTTAGAAAGTCAAACGTTGCTGTTCCAGTCAACTCTTGAACGAGTGCTCGCTGAATTGCAAGGGGCATTGGGTTTGCCAGGGACGGTAGGAATCCAAACGGTTTGGCCCAGTATCGAGGAAACCTTAGGCGTTTCAGTATCGACGAATTCTTTGTCCGGAGCGTTTTTATTGGCAAACCCTCCAGCCCGACAGGCCATTCATTACAGAATTGAAGAGGCTGAGTCAGAAAAAAATGGATTGTCTAGGGAGGTTTGGTTGCCTGAATTGAGATTCAGTCCCATGCTAAGTGGTTTCGGCAGCGATTTTGCTTCCACCTCGCTTGCTTCTACAACGGAGTGGGTGGCAAGTGCCGTCTTTTCATTCCCCCTTGAAAACATCATGCCTGGCGGTCAGCGCAAGCAAGCAGACGCAAAGATCGACCTCGCAAATGCAAAACTCGCAGAGTGGGATTTACGTCATTCAGCTTACGTGGATGGATTGATCTTGAGAATTTCAACGATTGAAAAAAGTTTAGACGCCGCAATTTCTTCATCTCATGCTGCCGATTCGGCGATGTCAGATGTATTGCTTCGTTCTTCTCATGGTATTGTTGACCCCGTTGAGCTATTACAAATACACTCTCGAAGATTGCAAGCCCATTCTTACTCAATCTCATTAAAAGAGATGTTACTTAAGTTACAATTCGAATTGATTTCAGAAACCAATCCAAGTTGGACAAAATAAACCGCATGCTTAAAAATCACATTGTTACAGTTTTGCTTCTGGCCTCGTCATACATGGTCCCGTTCTCAACTTCTGCACAATACTCGCTCATCGTTTCAGAAGAGCCATCTGTCCATGATGGGATGACGAAGTTCCGTTTGCACATTAAATTGTCAGACCCTACAGATCAAATAAGTGCCATCTTCGGAACAGATAAGAATCCGATGACTATCGAAGCCCCAAAAGGAGTGTTTAACAGTCTGTTTAATGCCAGTTGGTCTGCGTCGGGACTGAACCCGAACTTTTTTGAAGCCATGCCTTCTATGGTGGATGATTCATTTGCAACGATCGGTTTAGATGGCCCAGCTTCAAGTGGCAAGCCCAATTCAGAAGACCCCATGATGGTGGATGACCGTTCAAACCCTTGGACTCAGTTTTTCAAAGAGAACGAAGCTGTCAAGCTAGAGATTAGCACCTTGGTAGGTGGGTCCTGGTTTGTCCTTAAAACGGCATCCAACGGTTTGGGGGATGAGAACCTTCTTGTCCTGATCGCCCAAATAACAACTGCCGGTTCAATTAGTGGGAATATAAATGCCCAAATCTTTCCATTGGGAGATGGTGAAAACAGTACAAAAATGAATTTCACTTTCGATGGTCTTGGCACAACCCTTGGTGAGATTGTCTTAGAGTAATTTACTCAAAGCAGATTTCTCCGAAAGCGGCAAGTATATCCAATACATCTGCTACAGTAACACTGGCGTCTCCGTCAACATCGTATTGGCAATTCAGAATACATCCAAATTCGGATAGAATAGCAAGTACATCAGCGACAGTAGTTGATCCATCTATATTTAAATCTGTAGGGCACTCAATCCCACATGATTGCGGACCGTAAACGGCGTTTCCTAAAAAGAAACTGCAGCTTGGGTTGTCTGCAAATGAAACATCTAAGTTGAGCCAGGATCCAATAGCTGGAGTTGTTGCTGTGTATGTCGCACCAGAAGGAGAGAGGGTGTATGGATCACCATTTACGGTCAGCCCACCTCCTGAAGATGGAGCTCCAGTATAACTTACTGAAAATTCGACAGAATAACTTCCAGTTAGTGGATCACAGGCTGTCGCAGAAATCACGGTGACCTCAGAAATGTCACATGGGATATCCGCTCCAGTCCAAAACTCTGCACCATGTTCACCCGCTCCGATGTACTCAAAAGGAGGCAATGCATTCACAAATGTTCCTGCCTCCCAAAACCCCAATTGCACACTCGATGATTCATCTGTGTTCCCCGAGCCACCCCATTGGATGTAGTCCATTAACTCGTTTGTAGGTCCGTAAAGCTGAAGATCACCATATGTTGGGTCTGCTTCCCAGCCAATCCATGCAAATTGAGCCTCGCCTCCAGAAGGGATCATTAAGTTTTGCCCAGCTCCGATCTCGGAGAAAGAATTATAGACACCGTTTGAGTACACTCCCCAATCACTGATGTCGCCTTCACAAGGAGAAGTGTTCCTTATTTTAATGACATTAGAATTAGGATTGATGTATTGCAACCTCAGCAAAGCGCAACAAGGATCAAGCTGCGTATAGCATGATGCTTGAGTTGCTGCACATGTTTCGTCTCCAGTAAAAAAGGCTGTGACATCTATGGTTTGACTTTCCGCAAGGACATTTACAAGAGTGAGTGTTTGAGGACTGAAGTTGATCGTGTGCAATGTCCCATTTAAATTTATAAGTCCCAATTCAGGAGCGTTTTCATATTCAATGACAACTTGCTGAGTATAGCTGCTTGTTAAAGGATTGCATGCAAGTTGAGTTCCACCTTGAATCGATAACATCGCACACACTGGGGGTTCGTATCCGTCACATCCTGTAAAGCAAGATCCACTGCCCTCAATAGCTGGTTGTAAGCCATATGTTTTTACTGTGGGGTGAAAATTTAAATTGACTGATCCGCCACCGATGGCATGACAGTAGCTCATGATTGTTCCTGATTGTCCTTGAGGATTGTTTGTATAGCCACTGCACGATCCTTCTAGACTGCCGCAATTGTCAATGGGTCCTCCTGGCCATCCACACCAATGTGTGTGGTTTGACCCAAGATTGTGACCAAGTTCATGTGCAACTACATTTAGATTCCATGAGTAACTGGAAATATTATAGCTTGTAGTCCCCGACAGATAGCCACTAAAACCGTAAGCATAAGAGCTACATACAACATCTAAGTATGCGATGCCTCCCGTGCCAGTATCTCCACGTTTTGTGAGCAGGTGCGTTTCATCCCTTTGAATGGCACTTAAGTTGGGGTCCGACAGCCAAATGTCTCTAAACGCGGCCAACATTTCGCTTGCCTGTCCAGTATAATTTGACATCGGGTCAGGAGTGTTCCAAATATGAACATAGGTCGTTTGTAAGAAAACCAAAGCGCCTATTTCTTGCGTGTAGATTGCCGAAACTCCTGTCATAAGTGCAAGCGCCCAATCTGTAGCACTCGATACACTTGAAAATGTGGAGTAGGTATATGAATCAATGTCAATGGCTACTTCAACACATCCAGCCATCGATTTGTTTTCACTCGTTTCTACTTTACGTACTTCGTGTCCGTCTCCTGTACCGACTTCTTCCATCCCACACTCAAAAGATCTAGATTCTACAGTGTTATTTACGTCAAAAAGCACATGTTTTCCTCCTGTGTTTCTAGCGTTTTCAGATTCGGGTTTGATTTCGATTTGTAATCCTTCCCATTGAAATGTACCCATCACATGATCTACCATTAAGACCAATGTTCCGGTTCCACCGATCACTTTGTAGGTTTTAATACGTGGCACGTAATCGATCTCTTTAAATCCATCAATTGAATGGATTCCTACCGTAACAGTTGCTGGAAAAGCATCAAACTGCTCAAATTTGATTTCAATTTCTTCTCCATTAAAATCAGGAAGTCTCAGATTTATATTCTCGGGGTTGTTCTTTCTCAGGCTCTCAAATACATCCACATCCATATCTAGCCCTACTGTTTTGTTCGGGTCAATAGTAATAGATCGTATGTCAGAAGTAGGGGAGAAGAGAATCGTGGGTACGATAGGAGATTGTGCAATCAGTTGATTCTGAAACAACGAGCCAATTACAAAAACAACGATTAAAAGGAAGTTATTTCTAAACATGACATTCATTTAACAAGGGTTGCCGAAAGCAGCGAGCAACAAAAGTAGGTCTGAAACGGTCACCGCGCCATCGCCATCCACGTCTGCAGTACATTCAGAAAGACAATTGAATTCGCCCAGTATAACTAAGATGTCTGCAACGGTTACGATTCCATCACCATTAAGATCTTCAGGACAAGCACATGATACAAATTCACATGATCCATCATCTAGAGTAGCTGTCGCGTCGAAATTACATGCTGTTGAGTCAGTACATCCAGCACAACTTGTGTATTCACATGATCCGTCATCTAGAGTAGCTGTCGCGTCGTAATTACAAGAAGCAGAGTCGGTACATCCAGCACAACTCGTGTATTCGCATGATCCGTCATCTAAAGTAGCTGTCGCGTCGAAATTACAAGAAGCAGAGTCGGTACATCCAGCACAACTCGTGTATTCGCATGATCCGTCATCTATAGTAGCTGTCGAGTTGAAATTACAAGCTGTCGTGTCAATACAACCAGGTGTAGCTGGCGCACCAGTACATACTCCACCAAGGGTTGCGGTCATATTGTAATCGACACTTGCAGAGCCTGTCCATCCATTGATGAGTCTCAGCGTCCAAAGCCCAGTGCCTGAAAGGCCTGATGATGTAAAGTCTACCGCCGTTGTGTATGTGCCACTTGGAGTCACGTTCCATCCTGCGGGCCATGCAGCGGTGCCAGCAGCACATGAAGAGGCAACATCATATCCTCCAACAGAGACACACTGTCCACTTGGACTCTCCAATTCAAGAAGGAGATCTCCAGCCCAACTGCTTCCTCCACTTGTGTTTGTGAAGACAAGATTCAAATCTATAGTCGTTAATGCTCCAGTGGCCTCTAAGGTAGTCTCAGCACTTTCTGAGGCGGTTAAAGAAGCAACAACGTTGATGTCTGACTCGCAGTTGCAGTCAAACCCGACAGGAGGATAAACACAAGATCCGTCATCATAGATTGCTTCTGTCATGTAGTTACAAGCAATCGGATCAGTGCAACCAGTACAAGATTCACCACCACCAGCACATATGCCACAAACATCAACAATGCCACAAGAGCCATCATCTATTTCCGCAACAGGGTCATAATTACAAGCAGTTGTATCTGTACAACCATACAAAGAGCCACATGATGCGATTGTTCCAGCACAATCCCCAATACATGATGCCGCATTTGCACCTGGAATGAGGGCGTTATCTATCACTATTGGATGGAAAGCTAGCGTTACTGATCCACCGCCTATTGCGTGACAGTAACTCATCATGGTTCCGAGTTGAGGCGTAGGATTGTTTGTATATCCATCACAACTTCCTTCGAGACTTCCGCAGTTGTCAATAGGTCCCCCTGGCCACCCACACCAATGTGTGTGACTCGCGCCGAAATTGTGCCCGATTTCATGCCCCACAACATTTAAATTCCAATTGTAACTTGGGATATTGAAATTGGTGTTGTTATCCATGTACGCACTAAATGCGACTCCGTAAGAATTACATAGACCATCAAGCCATGCAATTCCACCAGTTCCAGTATTGGGTCTTTTCGTCATGAGGTGAATCAAATCGTGATTCGATGCGTTTAGGGTCGCATCGTTCAGCCAAGTTGTTCTCAAAGCATCAAGCATCGCGCCCGCATTCTCGACATAGTCGTTATAAGGGTCAGTTGTTAGCCAAATATTAATATAAGATGCCTTCAGAGTGACAGCGTCATTCAAGGATGATCTGTAAATCTCATCCACACCAGCAAGAATAGAAAGTGACCAATTAATCGCGGCATCACAGTCCCCGAAAGTATCATACGTGTACTTGTCAATATCAATGGCAATCTCAACACATTCTAACACCAATGATTTGTTAGATGATCTCTGAGATTTAATCTTGTCTACTTTTTCTTGAGCAATATCATCAGCGGCACAACTAAAGTGGCTATCTCCTCTGCTGTCATTCACATCAAATAAAATATAATCTCCAGCAGAATTCTTTACATCTATAGGTCGCAATTCAAACAATCTATTGTTGTAGCGTATTGAAGCTAGAATTTGATGCTTAAAAATAACCATTGAACCACCTATTCCAGGTCCAGTGATGTCAAATGTTTTAAGGTCCGTACTGAAGTCTCTCTCGTTCACTTTTACGCCACCAGATCCGTCATCAATTCTTTGTCCAACAGGAATGTATTCCGGGAATGGGCAGGACTCTAATAACGTAAGTTCAACCTGACCTTCACCCGGCAGCAAAACAGACCATGAGACCAGAGGTGCATTAATCATGCGGATTTTGGCCAAATCAGCAGACGCCAAATGAAGCCATGTTGTATTCTCTGGATTGATGGTAGGTCCGTTGACTGATTCTTTTGAATACTCAAAGTTTTCACTGAAATTTGAAAACGATTCTTGGCCTAACACCATGGCGGTAAAGCTTGCAAGAATAATTGTGAATGAGAGTCTCAATAAAATACGGGTCATAAGTTCAGGGATAGGTTTGACACATTGACGACTTAACACTATTAATGGTTGCATTCAGATTCGTTAAAACTGAGTATTCTTTCTGTGACATTTGACCTTATGTTTTCCCAAAACAAGTTATAGTCACCTACATGCCAATTTTTTTTGTGGATTAACGCGCCTCCAATGATGTGAGGTTTGTCTAGCCAAAGGATCCCCCCATTGACTCTGGCTGTCAATGTATGCTCGTATTTAAATTTATTTTTATCGGTTAGGATTCCCAAATGCTCTCTTTTGTTACTTACCTCACTTCCGCAACTCCATGATATCGGATTTATGCATGAAGCCAAATTGCCTTCTCCATTTCTTGCCAATTCATCTTTATACCAATCTGGCGTATAGCCAGTCGCAAAAGTCCTCCAACTACAAAAGCAATTTGTATCCTTGTTGGTTTTACAACTTGCAATTTTTTCAAAATCACTTTCATAGATGTCAAACCCAGGTAGATATGCAGCCACGAGCCTTTCGCCTAACTCAGTATTATCAAAAAATTCCTGCAGCAACAGGCGCGCATGAAAAGTACCTTGACTATGTCCTGCAATGATGATCGGTCGTCCCTCATCAAAGTTCTCCAGCCAATAAACAAATGCAGATTTCACATCTTCATAAGCGAGTTTAATTGCCGGTCGACATAAACTGTCTTCGACCATAAAGACTCTATAGTGAGCCTGTCGATATCTTGGAGCAAAGACACGTCCAGCACCTATAAATACTGAAGCTTGATGCTTAATTGGCCACAAGTCAATTTCTCGATTTAAATCCGAATCTTCTATTGAGGCAACCCAGGGTTCTCCTGTATCATACATTGTCGGGTAGATGTAAAACACGTCAGCACCCAACTCCTGTTCACCGTTTTTAATGTCACCCATTAAAGCCCAATGATTTGTTTCACGAAAGTCGGGTGCGAGTGGTAAAGGATCTAACGAAGTTGGAAAATCATCCTTTTTTTCTTTTACATAACCGTCATTGACCGGTGTTTTCTGGCAACCAAAAAACATGAAAACACAAGCCGATATCGCAATTGAAAATTTATATGACATGGTCGTTAAAGTTATTTATGTTCTTCTCTTGCTACAAATATTTTTGATTTTTTTTCCCGATATTTTTCAACTTGATTTTTACTTAAACCATCAATTTATAAATATGTTATTAAGTATCACTAAATGAGTTATTAAGAATAGTTAATATGCATAATTACTGCCACCTAAGATTTAGAAACTTGTCGATTGTTTTATGTTACTCGTCGAAGATATATCAAGTCTTGACTATCTTTTGGGCCTATTAATGCGCGTAATAACACACCCATGACTCGTACGTTTAATTTCCTATTAGCTGCAATTTGTTGTAGCTCAATGCTTTTTGGTACTCAGGCTACAGCCCAGTACACGCTAACTGTTGAAGCAAGTACTCCTGTTGCTGCACCTGGAACGACTTATCGTTTCTATGTTGACATGTCGGATGCTTCTG
>Ga0307984_1000871_pt1 | contig 12918 bp, 12 predicted proteins | sample EllFjometageno78_FD_203169 | JGI IMG/M metagenome (GOLD analysis project Ga0307984, IMG submission 203169) | Marine microbial communities from Ellis Fjord, Antarctic Ocean - #78 | ecosystem: Environmental > Aquatic > Marine > Unclassified | place: Southern Ocean | collected 2014-10-09 | reverse complement strand
CCTGAGCAAGAGGGATTCCCACACACAGTAGTATGGCCCGCTGCATTATAAGGAATAAAAGAGAATGGAAGCCAATAGATTTGATAGGCTGGAAGCTAAGATAGATAAACTGGCTGAGGCCATGGTTAAGCTGGTTGAGATAGACACTAAGATTGATGGTCTTGTGGGACATAATGTAACTCAAGATAACCGTCTCAATCGTCATAGTGAAACCATTGACCAACACGCCATACTACTGGCTACAGTGGCTAAAGTAAGCGGCACCAACGAATGGTTCGTGAGGGTGCTTATAGCTGCTCTAGTCACAGCAGTGGCCTTTATGCTGAGGAGCTAACATGAGCGTATTTAATGTACTGAGTCTAGTCACAGACATCTTTAAGCCAGCAGCAGACCTTATAGATAACCTGCATACGTCTGAAGAAGAGAAGATGGAACAGAAGTTTAACCTTCTTCAACTTCAGGCTGCTGCAGTGGATAGTGCTACTCAGTACAATCAGAAGCTCTTTGAAGGTCAAGCTAAGATTGTCAACTCTGAGGCTGCAAGTGGTAACTGGCTAGCAGCTAGTTGGAGACCCATCACAATGCTCACCTTCGTTGCTATTGTGGTTGCTAAGTTTCTAGGTTACGACTCACCTAATATGTCTCCTGAAGACTACTCACATCTATGGACACTCATAGAGATAGGGCTAGGTGGTTATGTCGTAGGACGTAGTGTAGAGAAAGCAGTTAAGACTTGGAAAAACTAATAAGGCAACAAACAAATGAAAACATATTTACAATTGGTAAACAATATACTTATACGACTACGTGAGCGTGAAGTTGCCTCTATTGACGAGAATAGCTACTCAAAGCTAATTGGTCTATTCGTCCATGACTCTATAGAGATGGTTGAGAATGCTTGGGGCTGGTCTAACTTACGTGAGACACTAACGCTTACCACAACAGCTGATGTATTCAACTATGCACTCACGGACTCAGGTGACAAGTCTACAATACTTGATGTAATCAATGATACTAGCAATAGCTTCATGCAGTACAAGACAGCACATTGGTTCAACCAGACATTCCTTAACGGAACACCAGCACGTAGCGCACCCAACTCTTATGTCTACAATGGCTTGAATGCTACTGGAGACACACAGGTTGACATCTACCCTATCCCTGATGGTGTCTATACAATATACTTTAACGTAATCAAGCGTTCCCCAGACATATTAGCGGACTCAGACACAGTTAAGGTTCCATTCTTACCTGTACAAGCTCTAGCCTACGCTATGGCACTTGAGGAGCGTGGTGAGGATGGTGGTGTATCCCCTGTATCAGCTAAGGCTCTTGCACAAGGCTACCTATCTGACGCTATTGCCCTTGACGCTGGTAAGCATCCAGAGGAACTAATCTGGGAGGCACCATAGGATGGCTAAACCTTTATTAGCACACACTATAGCAGCACCAGCGTTCTTTGGGCTTAACACTCAAGAGTCTGGTGTAACACTTCAGGAAGGTTTTGCACTTGCAGCTAACAACTGTGTCATTGATAAGCAAGGACGCTTAAGTTCACGTAAGGGATGGTCTACTACAAGTAATAAACTAGACACTGTAGTGGATGATAACGTAGGTCTCAACCTGCTAGGCTTATCAAACTTCAAGGACATCACAGGCACAGACACTGTATTATCATGGAATGCTACTAAGTTCTTCAAAGGTACTACTGAACTTGTTACGCTTACACCTACCACTGCAGACACTATAGCAGCTGGTAACTGGCAAACAGCTACACTCAACGATCATCATTACTTCTTCCAGCGTGGCTACTTACCACTCGTCTACACTAACGAGACTACAGCTGATACCTTTGAATCTGTATCAGTACACACAGGCACGACCACAGGCTCACAAGCAGCCAACACAGTCCTAGCTGCCTATGGTCGCTTATGGACTGCAGACACTACAGCTAACAAGACTACAGTGTGGTTCTCTGATGTGCTAGATGGCACTGACTGGTCTACAGGCACAGCAGGCTCTATTGACATCTCTAGCGTACTAACGCAGGGTATGGACGAGATAGTCGCCCTAGGTGCCCACAACGGCAACCTAATCATCTTCTGTAAGGATAACATCATTGTCTATGGTGATGGTGATAACTTCCAAGCAGGTATGACTACCTCAAGTCTTACGCTAGTAGAAGTAATTGAAGGTGTAGGTTGTGTCGCTAGGGATTCAGTACAGAACACTGGTGAGGACATCCTGTTCTTAAGCAACACAGGTGTACGTTCACTGAATCGTGTTGTACAAGAGAAGTCTCTTCCCATGAGAGACATATCTAAGAATGTACGTGATGACATTATTGAAGCTATCTCTTATGAAACTTTAGCTAATGTCAAGTCACTTTACTCACCCAGTAATGCTTTCTACTTATTAACCTTCCCTGAGACACAGCAGACCTTCTGTTTTGATACTAGGTCGTCAATGGAAGATGGTTCCTTCAGGGCAACCCTTTGGCCTGTTATATTGATTAAAGGTTTCTTAGCTAAGGATAGACAAGTGTACCTAGCCATGCCAGACGGTGTTGCAGAATACAAAGGTTATACAGACAATGGTTCATCTTATGAGATGTCTTATTATAGTAGTTACTTTGACTTAGGTGCCCCCAATACTAACAAAATACTTAAGAAGATAGTAGCAACGACTGTAGGAATCTCAGGTCAGAACTTCACACTGAAGCTAGGCTATGAATATAACGCCACTTACTTCAACAGCACTATCACACTAGACGAGGGTACTGTGTATGAGTATGGCGTAGGTGAATACGGAGAAGCAGAGTATACAGGTTCAGTACTAGTCAATAAGCAGACCAGTCCAGCCCAAGGGTCAGGTGATGTACTACAGGTTGGCTTTACTTCAGAGATCAATGGCTCCTCTCTCAGCTTGCAGAAGCTATCAATATATGCTAAACAAGGCAAGGTACTATAAACATGACTACATATACAAAAGCAACAAACTTTGCTGTTAAAGACGCACTGGTGACAGGCAACCCACTCAAGACTCTTAAGGGTGTTGAGTTGGATGATGAGTTTAATGCAATTGCAGTGGCTTCGGCTACTAAAGCTAACATAGCTGCACCTACCTTCACAGGTATCCCTGCAGCGCCTACAGCTACCGCTGGTGACAATACTACACAACTAGCTACTACAGCCTTTGTGACTGCAGCTGTCGGTGGTGTTGACCATACCACTTATCTACTCAAGTCAGGTGGTGCCCTAACTGGCGCTTTGACTACCAATAGTACCTTTGACGGTGTAGATATAGCCACTAGAGATGCTATACTTACCTCTACGACTACTACAGCAGGCGCGGCATTACCTAAGGCTGGAGGAGCGTTGTCAGGTGCTGTGACTACCAATAGTACCTTTGACGGGCGTGACGTAGCAACAGACGGTACTAAGCTAGACACTATCGTCATAGGCACCACTGTTGGCTATCAGAACGTACCACAGAATAGCAAGTCTGCTGCCTATACTCTAGTCCTAGCTGATGCTGGTAACCATATCTTACATCCAGCAGCTGACACAACGGCACGTACGTTTACGATACCAGCCAATGCTTCAGTCGCCTACCCCATAGGCAGTGCTTTAAGCTTTATTAATGAAACAGCAGAGGTTGTGACTATTGCCATAACTTCAGACACAATGATCTTATCCTCTTCTGGACTCACAGGCTCCCGTAGTCTAGCCCAATATGGCTCAGCTACAGCAATCAAAATAACAGCAACTAAGTGGTATATATCAGGGAGTGGCTTAACATGAGTAGTGTTGAACAGTCAGTCTATATGAACCTAAGGGACTTTGACGAAGGTGGTCAGGCCGCTTATACAACAGCAGGTACTTTTAGCTGGGTTGCCCCTGAGGGTGTCAGTTCGGTGGCTGTTGTGGTTGTCGGTGCAGGCGCAACTGGGGGGTCACAAGGTGTGAGTGCGGCAGGTGGAGGACTAGGATGGAGAAACAACATTACTGTATCAGCGGGAGTATCATACTCTCTTGTAGTCGGTGCTGGAGGTACTGGCGCTAGTGGTAATGGCGGTAATAGTAGTTTCAACACAACATCCGCTACCGCAAATGGAGGCACTGGCAACACAGGAGGTACTTATACTGGCGAGGGTGGTGGTAATGGAGGGGGTACTGGTGCTGGAGGAAACGCAGGCTGCGGTGCTGGCGGGTACACAGGAAATGGCGGTAATGGGGGAGGCACTAGTACTAATGGGGCTGATGGCGCTGGCGGTGGTGGCGGAGGTGGCGGTGGTGGTGGTGTTATAGGTACTGACCCTCAAGCTGGCGGTGGTGGCGGTGGTGGTGTTGGACTTTTAGGGCAGGGCGCTAATGGGCTTGGTGGAAGTAACTCTACCTTGGGAGGAGTCCCAGGGGGCGTTGGTGGTGGTGGTGGTTCTGGGGGTAGCTCAGGAGGTACAGGGAGTTCAAGCGGCTCTACGCCACGTGTAGGTGGTACAGCAGGTGCGTATGGGGCAGGAGGTGGTTTTTCTACCGCTGGTTCCGAGACATCAGGGAGCGGTGGAGCGGTACGAATCATATGGGGAGCAGGACGCTCTTTCCCTTCCACTAACACAGGGGATGTATAAATGTCTAACTTATATATTCAAGTAGAAAACAATGTACCTGTGAATCACCCAGCATACGAAAGTAATCTCATTGAAGCTTTTGGTGAAGTACCTACAAACTGGATACCTTTTGTACGTGTAGCTTATCCAGAACTAGGTACGTATGAAGTATTAAGTCAGCCAGTGCCCACCTATGAAGCTGGTGGTGATGTCTTTACTGACAGATGGCACATTAGAGATATGGACACAGTAGAGCGGCTAGCCAAAGATAAGGCTATTGCAGACGCAGAAGAATTATTAACGGGAGTAACAACACCATGAGCTACGCAGTTATGAAAAATGGAGCTTACATAAGTGAGCCAAAGGGCAATATTAGATGGTCGCCTACACACTTCCAGACAGCAGAATCTTTATCCGCTAGCGAAAGAGTTGACTTTGATCTTTACTTAATTAAGGATGAACAACCAACCCTAGCGGCAACACAGAAGTGGGACACACCTACGTATACCATAAGTGGTACAGAAGTTATCCGTACATGGGTAGCAGTAGATAAGACAGCTGAAGAGACAGCAGAAGCTACAGAAGCCCTTGCTGCCACTGTACGTAAAGAACGTAACTCTCTATTGGCAGCCACAGATTGGGTAGTCTTACGCGCCAAAGAGCTTGGTCAAACAGTGCCTTTGGACTACTATGAATATCGTGGTGACCTGAGACAGCTACCCGAACAAGAAGGGTTTCCACACACAATTATTTGGCCTGAGGAGATTTAATTATGGCTGGCCCACATGAGAGTACACTAGCAGAAGCACAAGCATATAATAGTGGTATAGCCACTGACACACGTAATTCAGCAGGCACTAAAGCAGCTACAAAAGCTACCAAAGCAGGATTATCATACCTTAGCAACAACAGTGGCGGCGGGGGCATGACTGATGCCCAGCGATCAGGGGGTAGTAACGTAGCATCACTATATGGTAGTGGTGTGACAGCACAGTCAGGAACAGGTGCTAACTATCCTGCTGCCTACTTTAGAGAAAACCAAGGCCCTACTACTAAGTCGGGTATGCTCCTTGCCGCCTTAAGCCCAACGAAAGCCATGCTTAAGGAGGCTACTAAGACCTTCTGGAATCAAACCAAGTACGGTATGAATGATGCAGTTAAGACGCATTATGACAAGATGGTTGCCAATGGCCTGCCTACGGGCAAGTCTGTGCAAGATGTGGTCAATGATGCACGTGAAGCTTACTACGTGGATAATCCTAAGGCCCGTGGTGATGTACGTAATGGCGACACAGGCGGTGTTGAGATTAAACTTGAGAATGGTAAGAGCATCTGGATAAGCACTGATGACAATAAAGTTGTGAGTGGCTCAAGCAACTCAGGTAGCCATACAGTTGATCCAGACACTGGTGATATTGTAGAAGATGAAGTTGAAGCTGAAGAAGCAAAGCTAGGTGAGATTGGTCTTACCAATGTAACAGGGCCTGATGGTCGTCCTACTTGGGCTCCTACAGATCCTAATGCTGAAGGTGCTGTGGCTCCTATAGCTGATCCTTATGCTCCTACATGGAATCAGGCAGCCCCTCAAGGTATGTTGTCAAGTCAAGCACCACAGTCACAAGCGTCAGCTTATGAGCTAGCAGCACGACAGAATATGTTGCTTCCTCAGGCTCCTCAGGCATCTCAGGCTCCTCAGGCATATCAAGCTCCACAGGTACAGGAACAGGCTCCACAAGCTGCTCCAGTAGCCACAGGTGCTACGATACCTCAAGGAACTGCAGATGCAGGAACCTTTAGGCCAGTAACCTTTAGGTCTGGTACAGGTACTTCCACTACTGATGCTGATGGTAGCATAACAACTAGCCTTAACGCTCCATATGCAGGCCTGAGTGGTCTTGTAGGTCAAGGCTCAGGTTTACTAGGTCAAGCTGCTTCACAAGCACAAGGGCCTGCTGCTCAGTTTAGCAGTGGTATGGATACTGACCAAAGGGCACAAGACTTATTCAACCAGCGTTCAGCTATGCTTGAGCCTGCCTTTGCACAACAGAACGCACAGGCTCGTGAGAGTATGTTTGGTTCGGGTCGCTTAGGTCTTAGGTTAGCAGGTGAGGGCGTAGGTGCTGGTAGCGGCATGGTACAGCCAGATGCCTTTGGTATCAACCAAGCACAAGCACAAGCACTCACAGGTCTAGCAGCGCAATCATCTACTGATGCCTTTAATCAAGGTATACAACAGCGGGGATTAGATGCTAATGCTTTTGGTTTGAATCAACAGGCACTACAGCAGCGTTATGGCAACCTTATGGGTGCTGGACAAGGTATGCTTCAGAGTGGCTTCCAAGGTGCACAGCTTGAATCAGATATTGCTGCACAACAGATGCAGGCACAACAGAATGCTCAGAACTACGGTTTAAACTCTGATCGTCTAGCCTTAGATACTAAGGGTCAAGCACAGAACTTTGGTTTAGCACAGCAGACTCAAGATCAGAGATATAGTATAGCCAATAGAGGTCAGAACTTAGCTGAGTTAGCTAATAGTCAGAGCTTTGGTTTAGCTAATAGAGGTCAGAACTTAGCTGAGTTAAGTAATAGTCAAGGTTATGGTCTAAATCAACAGCAACAGATGCAGGACTATGGTCTTAACCAACAGAAGATGGACTTAGCTACTCAACAACAGTTGCAAGACTATGAGATGGGTATGCTTACTGGTGATCGTAACTATAACCTACAGCGTGATGTTGCTGCTCAGAACTACGAGTTAGCTACAGAAGGTAATCGTATTGGTTTAATTACTGGACAAGCTCAAGCTAACAAAAATAACTATCAACCTAACTCGTGGCTCACTGCAGGTGTAGGCTTAGGCTCTGCATTCTTAGGTACTGATGCTGGCTCTGATTGGTTGAGCGGTTTAAACTTATTTGGAGGTTCATAACACATGGCTTATCAAGGTTTATTTACACAAGGGATTACAGTTGATGATCTCTTACAGAAGCGTAACAAACGCTCAGCAGATCTACAGCGCCAGTTGATGCAAGGGGCTGCTCAGGGTGCTCGTGATCCTATGCAAGCTCAGGCAGCAAGTCTAATAGGGTCTAGCTTAGGTCGTGCCTTAGCTGGATCCATGGGAGGCCCTGACAACGAAAGGACTAAGCTAGAAGCTAAGAATGCCCAACAGCTGCAAGCACAACAACAGTATGGTCAGGAACTTGCCTCTGGAACACCTGAGAGTAACATCAGGTTTGGTGGTGAGCTCATTAAGTTAGGCTATGTGGAGAGAGGAGGCCAGTTGCTAAAGCAAGGGCAAGCTGATCTAAAAGCTGAGAACATAAGGAAAGCTGCAGTACTTGCTGAGCAAAAACGTAGAGAATCATTAATTAGGGCAGCTACCAACCTTAAGTTAGATTCTACTATTGAGCTACTAAACAACGGCGGTGATTTAGACGAAGCTGCTGACCAAGTTAGATCACAAGAAGAAATAAAAGTTAGTGAAACTAAGGGGCGGAACGGTAAGTTAGCTTTATCAGCTAAGTACAACAAAGGCCCTGAGTGGATTAAGCGAGTACAGGGTGGTGAATTTGATAGCATGGATTCCACCTTATTCGTTGATATGCTTAAGGGTGTGGAGGCTGACTTAAAACCATTTAAGACCTCTACTAATGCTACTGAGTTTTATAGAGTAGACAGCTCAGGTCGTGTATTTGAGCCAACAACTCAGAAGTGGGTTGAAGCTTCATCTCTTAACTTGTCAGTAGCACCTCAGCTTACTCAAGAAGTCACACAGATGGATTACATTACAAGGACTATGGTAGACACTGAGCTCAATACTTATGGTGAACTACATACCCAAGCTACTGATGCTCAAAGGCTGCTAGAGTTGAACTATGTATCACAAGACATGGTAGATGAAGGTATCGTTACTGGTAAGTTTGGTGAGATGGGACTACAGACACGTAAGATTCTTGGATCCTTTGGCTTATCAACTGAAAAACAAGATGAGATGGTAGGAAATACTGAAGCATTCTTCAAGTTCCGTGGTCGTGCTGTTGCTGAGATCATTAAAGCCTTTGGTGCTGGTACTGGTCTATCCGATAAGGACAGGGAGTACGCACAAGGTATAGCTGCAGGTGACATTGCTCTTGAAGAACAGTCAATCAACAAGCTACTTGAGTTAGAACGTACATATGCCAATATGGCTATTGCTAAGAACAATGCTATTGTGGATAGGCTAGTTAAGCTATCAGGTAATGATCAATGGAAGAATGGTACTAGCTTCTACCTTGAGGCTCCTGTACGTCCTGAACGGACACCTCAAACGCCTAGGGAACAGGGGGTTGTGCCTCTAACTCCCGCAGCTCAAGCAATCCTAGATCGCATTAATCCCACAAGGTAGAGGTAACTATGTCAGAATTTGATTTTAAACGCTATGAGCAAGCAATTCAACTAGCGGCTTCTGAAGGTAATAATGCCGCTGTCAACAGTCTAAGTGCTATCTATACTGAAGCTAAAGCTAAAGAGAGGGCTGAGTTTGTTGATTATAAACCTTCCACGCCTGATGACTTACTTGCTACACTAACTGAGGCTCCTGCCAAGGTTGCAAACTCATTGACAAGTGGCATAGCTGAGACACAACAGCTGTATGATGAAGGTATGCTACTGCCTACCGATGTTCCTGCTATAGCCACTACTAGAGCTATCTTACCTGCCGCTGGTGATGTATTCACGACAGGTCTCAAGGTAGCTGGGCATACACTTTCTAATGCTATTCCCGACTCAGTAGAAGAGTACACCATGGAGTCATTGGCATCTATTGCTTATGACATCTCTGAAACTCCTTTCTTCAAAGAAGGACTTGAGTCTGCTAAGGCAGGTTATGGTAGCTTCTTGAAATGGAAAGAGAACCATCCTCAGGAAGCCCTTCGTCTTGGAGCTGGCTTTGATTTAGCTCTTATGAGTGTCCCCGCCACTAAAGTTCCTCCTGTCACAGCTACGTTAGACAAATGGGGATGGGCTGCAAAGAACTCTGGTAAGCTACAAAGCATAGAACGCCGTCATGATGTTATTACTCAAATCTTAGCACCTGTAAAGTTAGAGCGTAAGGACATTAGACGTACAAACACTAATGGCCTCTTAGGTAACATAACTACAACACCTGATGCTTTAGAACAAGAAGTGATCAACGTGGTATCTTTAATACCTAAGGTGAAAGGAAGCAACAATCCAATTGTAAATGCCAATGCAGTCTATGATGAAATTGATGCTACAGCTGAACGTCTTATCAAACGACTTAAGCTTAAAGGCAATCCCGCTATTGACCGAACAGTCTTAAATGCAGATCTAGATGCTAAGGTAGCTGAGTATTTTGCAGGGAATGCTTCCGTTGTCGGAATTGCTTCGCCTAAGAAGATGCAAGCTATACTTGATCAAGCTAAAGACTTCATAAATGCTTCTGATGGTACTTCTGTAGGTATCTTACAGGCTCGCAAGGACTTAGATAAGTGGTTACAAGGTATTGAACCTAAGATGGTCAATGATGAATATATGGACTCTAAGGCTAAAGCTTTAAAGATCATACGTGAGTCAATGAATAACGCAGTGGATACTGCAGTGCCTGATGTTGACGTCAGTGGTTTACTCCGTAAGCAATATCTCATGTACAAAGCTTATGACAACCTAGCTGACAAATCCATTGGTTTGGCTAAAACATCTCTAGCACGAGCTTATGTTAATGCTAAACGTGTCACTGGCATGGCAATACCTACGACTCCTCTAGCATTAGCAGCTACTGGTTCTGCAGCTACAATGGCACTAACCTCAGGGTGGTTAGCCTTCGCTACAGGCACGTTAGCCCTTGGAGCTGGTACGGCTGTTACTGCACGTATGCTAAAGGGCCCTGCCGCTAAGAAAGGTCTTGGTGTCTTATTAGGTAACGTAAGTAAAGCTATCAAGGTCTCGAAGAGTAAAGAAATGATAGAGCAGTTAAAAGCAGATCGCTTAGTTATCATCAGCTTGCTAGAGCAGAAGGAAGATCCTAATCAACGCATACCTATGAAAGGTGCAGCCAATGGCGGGTAATCAAACTCTAGACGATATATATAATAGCTTCCTAGGAGCTCCTATACGGGAGCTGAGGGAAGAGGGGACTAAACTCAAGGATTCTCTGGACAGTAGACAAGCTGAGATGGATGATGCTTGGGAAAACAGTAGTATGTTTGGAGCCTTAGCCAGCACCGCTAAGAACGTCACAGGTGCCTTTGGTGATGTGGGTGGTTCATTAATATCAGCTATTATCCCTGATCGTATCACGGAGCCTTTAGGTCAAGGAATGACCACGCTTAATGATAATGTAATTCAACCCGCTCGTGATGTTATTGATAACTCAACAGTCGGTAAGTACCTGAATGATAACTATGGTAGCCAGATGAAAGTGGCTACTGATGTTCTAGAGACAGGTGCTAATGTTCTTAGTGGTGGTCAAGCTAAACGTATATTCTCTGGAAACACTATCAATCAGGTTGCAGGTAACGCTGATACTAAGATAGCTGGTTTCTACGGGCCTAGTATAGCAGGTAAGATAGCGGGAGTAGCTAAAGTAGGTGCTGTTGCTGTTGGACGTACAATCAAAGAACTTTACTCACCACAGGCCTTAGCTGAGGCCACTGCGTCTGGTATCTCCACAGGTGCCATGGCGCAGACCTTACGCCACCTTAAGAATGTACAAGCTGGACAAGTGTTTGTTAACTTTGATAAGCTAGAGACTAAGATCAGAGCTGAGAAGGTTAGAGGTGGGAAAGCTACGACACCTAAAGGTGCTAAAGCGTCAGCAGATAGATTAGCTATTCTCAACAAAGAGAAGACTAGACAAGTTAAAGAGATAGGCGCTAAAGGTTTCAAGAAGAGAGCTGAGATAATGGAGCTTGCACGAGAGGCGCCTAGCTATCAGGCTGGCTTGGAAGCTTATCAATATATGCTGAATAAACAACTACCTTCAGGAGAAGTACCTCCTATAATCACAGAGCTCTTTGGTTCTCAGGTTATGTCTTTCAAAACGATTGCTAATGGTGGCTTAGATGGTGTATGGGAAAATGCTGTTAGACACAACACAGGTGCAATCTCACAAGGAACTAAGGATGCTTTCAACGCTCACTTAGTCAGAGCTTGGAAGCTGGGTGATGATGCGCCTGACGTACAGATTATGGTTAAGAACCCTGTGGAACAACATCCTCAAATGGGCGCTGAGATCGGTAGTGCTGTCAGTAGTGGCTCTAAAGCTAGTAAGTTCATGCATACTTTAGCTAATGAAGTGGATCCTAAATACTTTGCAGACACACAGGTCATGAGCGATCTTATGCGCTTACGTAATCATGCTTCACCTACAACCTCAGTACGTGACTATCTCAGGTTCCATGAACTAAAGGCTAGTGGGAAAGGTTTGAGTAAGCCACAGCAGAAGAACTTCGATGCTTTAGAAGCACAGTTGGATAAGCTACCACCTGCTAAGTACAACGCACAGAATGATAGTTGGTCGATAAGCAACTCACACACTTCACAAGCTAAGGAGCTAGGTGGTGTTAATGACTGGGCAGAGTTCAAGAGGGACGGTACTTACACTATAGCTACTTCGGATGAAGCGGATATGATGGGGTATAAACCCGTAGGCGGCACTAGGCTAGTTACTGTATTTCCTCCAATCACTGGAACACTTGCTGACCTTAGGAATGGTAAGATGAAAGGTTATGATCGTAATAATCCTGCTTATGTAGATCCTGTAGTGAAGGGTGCTGAAGCTTTAGCAGCGAAGAGGGGCATACCACTACCAACAGAAGGTTTAGGAGGCCTAAGCCCTAGGGCACATCAGCGTATGCTGACAATAGCCGATTCAACTAGAGGTGTTACAGCAGGTGTTGATGATTATGCACAAGTAGCTAAGAACATTGTAGGTACTTCTGCTATCGTAGATAACAAACCTGAGCAAGAACCTAGATACTAAACTCTAGGCAATAAAAAAGGCCCCTTGGTTCACACCTTGGGGCCTTTTGTCGTTCTATAGTTTAGATCTCACACGATCCAGCAACACACGCTAGAGTCTGAGCACCTTCGGTCACATCACTAGCTTCAGTTATGTCCCAGCTAATCTCAGTAGGCATCGTAAGTACTAGAGCCTCATATTCAGCCTCAGAGATGGCTTCATAAGGCGCCTGCTGATACGTGTGCTCACTAATCGGTAGGAAGCTAAGCCCTGAGGCGTCATCAAAGTTATTAAAGAGCCAGTTACCTATCTCTAGGAAGTCACTGTCTCTATAGTAAACCGT
>Ga0307984_1000868_pt1 | contig 12927 bp, 16 predicted proteins | sample EllFjometageno78_FD_203169 | JGI IMG/M metagenome (GOLD analysis project Ga0307984, IMG submission 203169) | Marine microbial communities from Ellis Fjord, Antarctic Ocean - #78 | ecosystem: Environmental > Aquatic > Marine > Unclassified | place: Southern Ocean | collected 2014-10-09 | reverse complement strand
CAGATGGTCTTCGTTATCCATGGCACGATGCACCCGGTGTATTTGAACACGTATCGGGTGTAGAATTCAGTAATGCACGTATTATTATTACAGAAGTAGACTCTATGGAATACGAAGTTACTGCCATAGGCGATGATGTTATTGACACCGACCTGGAGGACTATCTCGACGAACTTATGGAGGAAGACGACTACACATCAGAACTTATCCAAATGGATTGCAGCAATGAAGGCGACGGATATATATGCCAGTTTTACTCAAGTGAAAAAGGTGCATTCTATGAAGGCACCTTTGAAAGCAAGGGGTTGTTTAATCCTCGTAAATTAAAAGTAGTTACTACTGAATATCCTAACGGCGACAATGTTGTTACATCCGTTGAATACGACAAAGTACACATAGAGAACGTTGACGGTGATACTATTGGTAAAGGGTACTCTGCGCATATATGGCAGGATTAATAGTATGTTACAAATAGATTAATTAGAATGAATACACATCCGTTACGGGCACTGCTAACAACTGGAATTCAGTTGTTTGTTATGATGCCATTGTTATTTAATGCTCGACCGGAATATGCCACAATTAATGCCATTGCCGCAACGTTTCTGTATGCTCATGCAACATTTTTTATACTAATAGGGTTGTTTGTTCCAGCGCATTGCGCCATTAAGACAGAAAGCAGCACACTGGCATATTTTATGTCTAGACAGTACCGTTGGAGCAATTGGACAATAGTGCTAGTGAGTGTTGTTGCAGCAGGGGCATTATTGCAGCAGAATCTAAATCAGTACGGTGTTGCCTTACTAATGTTCGGTGTTGGACAATTGTTGTTTGCAAACTGGACACAGAAAGTGGATGCTGCATCCAAGGATGCTATGATAGATGTATTACAAGGTAAAGGCAACGCAAGAGCATAAACTGCTTGCCTCTGTAATAACTATACTGTATAATACAGTGTACCCTAAACAACGGAACAGCAATGACGAACACTGTAATTATATATTTCGACCTAGATGGCGTACTTGCTGATTTTGACTCTGGAGTTAAACAACTGTCCGGTGTAGATTTGTCACAAACATTGACGGACACACTTAGCGACAAATCACTCAAAGACAGAGTGTTTACCCATCCTACGTTTTTCTTGGATTTAGAATTAATGCCGGGCGCACATGACATGGTAAACTATGCTAAGAATTACGGCGAGGTTAAGATACTAACAGCAACAGGACACAGCAACGAAGCCGCAGTAAAAGCTCAAAAGGAAGCCTGGGTACGCAAGCATTTTAGTGAACTGGAAGTACATACTGTGACTAAATCTGAAGACAAGGCCAAGTTTGCCTGGCCAGACATTATACTAATAGACGACAGACTAGAAAAGTCTGTGCTGCCATTCAGAGAACGTGGTGGTATTGGTATACATCATACATCCCCTGCACGTACTAAACGTGAACTAGATCGTGTGTTTGCAACAACGCTAATTTAATCGAATAATATTTTTAACATGGTATTGTTACGTATAAATAATGGCATATAACAACCAGAGGCAATTATATAATGATGACATCCAATGACGTTCTAGTAGACACTGATCAACCCAAAATTATACATGGTGGAGACTACACTGTGGCAGAAGATTACAAATTAAGCACAATGCCAGAGCTAGATCTTTGGACCTTCTTGGATAATAAATCTAATTCGCACTACCTAGACACTGTAGCAGAAACCAATGGCATCTATGCCAAAGATGAACGCACTGCACCTATTGTAGCAATGTCCAACGTAGGCGACATCGAAGCCGCAGCGTATGAATACATCAGCACACATAGAGATCTGTGTCAGCACAAGTGTTATGAAGAGAAAGGATATCATTCAGAGAACATTAGACCTTACATGCGTCTACCAGGTGAAATTGGTTACAATCATCGCAATACGTCCGAGTACAATTGGGGATTGCGTGGTGACAGCAACGAACATCTTAAAGAACTGGCTGGTGGCAGAGAAGGGTTCAAGAAAATGAAACTGGATTATGATCGTGCATTGACACGCATGCTGGTTTATTTGCCCGGGAACAACTGTCCATACCACTTTGACATGATGGAAGGATGGGCTGTTTTATATGAAGATCTTAACCCACATATTGTTCGTGGTCCAGAATTCATACAGGCAATGAAAGACGGTCAATCACGTCACGACATGGCAGCACTTAATACATGTGATCTTGGTCTGGTAGTAAGACGCATGGTCACAGTGACTCCATGGGAAATGGGCCACGTAATTGGTATGGAAAACGAATACTTTCCACGTTATGATTCTGGAGATTGTTTTGACATTCCTGCTTGTATCTATCATTGGAGCACCAATGCTGGCATTAAGCCTAAAATTACATTATTAATCACCAGCGTCGAAACTGATTAATGGCAGAGCAAGCAGGGCAGTTACACAATGATGCTTATTTACTTAAAGATCAGGCTCCAATGGATCTTTGGACCTTCATTGAACAAAATCCTAGTCAAAAATACGCCGACAGGGTCGCAAATGGCGGAGGCAAAGTTGATCCTGCTGAATCATTTGAGATAAAGCCGATGTCAAATATTGGTGATCATGGTGATGGCATCTTGCAGTTTATGCTCGACAATAAAGACTTGGCAACTGTTCATTATTGGGAAGACAAATACTTTCACAGCGAAGGGTACGGCGAGCAGCAACGTTTACCTGGGTCCATTGGATATAACAAAAGAAACACTACAGAATATTATTGGAGTGATAACACAACAGCAAGTGATTCAATCAAACAGTTACTTGGAAAAGAAGCATTAGCAACGGCAGGTATGGATTATGACACCACACAGGTCAGGCTGATTGCATACATGCCGGGCAACGTCTGTTGTTTGCACATGGATCATCATCAATCATGGGCAGAGAAATATGCCCACTTGAATCCACATATTGTTCAATATCCAGAATTAGTCCAAGCAGTATCCCAGGACAGAGAGAATAGATGGAACTTGGCGGATAAGAATATTTGCGATAAAGGAAGAGTTGTCAGACGAACAGTCTGCCTAAATGATTGGGAATGGGGGCATTTCATTCAATTTGAAAACTCGTACTTTCCTAAATGGCAAGCCGGTGATGTTTTTAATGTTCCTCCTTGTATGCATCATTTAAGTGCAAATGTTGGAATCAAATTAAAACTCACAATGCTTCTGACGGGAGTCGAGGCATGAACGTTGATATGGCAGACCTCAATCCTGATGTGTATTGGACAGTGGACAACGTGAACTATGGCAGAAAAGTTGACGCGCTAAGGGCATCCTATCGTAACGAGCAAAGTCATATCACATTTAATTATTATAATTCAGCCTTTGCTCGTTACGATTGGACCACAGAACCCAGTGCGTCGTTTGAGGAATTGAGTGCGCTAAGAGCACATCAGTTGCGCGACAACAACAAGTACATTAGAATCTGGTACAGTGGCGGTGCAGACAGCCATACTATGTTACAAGCGTTTATTGGCAATGGTATACATATTGATGAAATTGTGATAGTAAGGGCCAGCCCCATTGATGATTTTGAAACTAGAGCAAACAATGAATCCAATCTCAGAGCTATTCCATATATTCAATCCATCAGACACAGCATACCCAGAACCCGAGTTTCCATTGTGAATGTCACAGCTGATCATTATTTGGACATGTACAAAAACAACTCAGATTGGCAAACAGAAGTAACCATCCAGGATTTTGCCAACGATCCCTGTATACTGTTGGGTTCACGAGAAGGCATTGACCGTTACACACAGTTGACTATGAATGCCAATATAACAGAACTCACTGGCAACGACAAACCAAAATTGTTAAGAAAGGATGGGCAATATTACATTGGTATAACAGATTCACAGTTTAATTACCTGTATTGGCCATCTGTGAAAGAGTTCTTTCTGACATCAGAAATGCCCGAACTGCATGCCAAACAATGTTATATTTGGATGGAAACGCTGGAACGATTATATCCAGATCAGGCGCAGGACATAACACACACTGTGTACAGCCCGGAATTAATGACCAAGGCATTTCGTAAAGAATGGTATAATTGCTGCAGAACTATAATCAACTATGACATTGATCTAGGCAAGGGTTGGAAACGAATCAGTCCTAAATGCATGATTAGAATAAAAGAAGCTCAGGAACACAACCCCGAATTGCTTCGGTATTACCTAGGTGCTATAAAAGAATTGCAGCCATCGGTATCACATTATTGGGATGATTTTGACAGTGCCATTACAGGTGTACTTGCTGGAATATACACGTTCGGTCCGTATAATAAAAACAACTAGGCTGAGCACAAATGATAAATAACTATATGAAAACTCCCAACATAACAACTATAACGACCAGAGGTAATATTAGAAATAATATTATTCAGGCCTTGTGAGTTAATTGTAACATATAAACTTATAAAGCCTGGATTAAAACCCAGGCTTTTTTTTTGATAAATTAAGTTAACTTAAAGGTAGACATTTGTGTAGTTATATAGTATAATACACAAACAAGTAAAAGAAGTAGCGTATGTGCTGACAATACATAGTCAACTCGGTTCCGAGATTGGCAAGTTCAGCGCCCTTACTACCGATGCTCGATGGGGGAGCACCAGGCCGATACCCTGGGCCATTAGGACAAGTTGGTTCGATTCCAACCGGTAGTACCAAATTAATCCAGCAAGCTGATTGTAATATGTGAAAATCAGTTTGCGATAAATAGTTGTATGAAAGCATCAGAATTTATTATAGAAAGCACAGAGCTAGCATTAGACGATGGTACTCAAATTGCTGTTAGATCTTATTTGGGCAGAGGCAACGGAACAGGCGTTACTATGTTAGTAACAAAAGACGTTTGGAATGCGGTAAAAAACCAATTTGCTAACACGGAGACAATGCAATATGATCTGGCAACAGCAGAAACAATTGTCAATGATTGGGTTAGAACTGGTTCAAAGGTTATCTGGAAGACAGCCGCAGATTTAAATAGAGAGGCGCGAGAGTTAGAGAATCATAGGTTCCGCAATGATCCAAGCGTGTCACGGCATTTTGATAGTGGCATTGCCAAAGCACGTGATCAGGCTAAGGCAACCAGTCGCGCCGAGTTTAAAACAATTAAATAAATATGATGCAATACCAAATACACAAGATGAATCTATATAAATTACATTCAAATCCCAACATAACCGTAGAATGCACACGGTTTATAGTTAAGACATCATTGCAATTATTAACATGAACTTATTATAATTGAATATATGTTCGTTCTATTAAAACTAGGATTAAAGTAAATGAGTCATTGACCGGGTGTATAATATAGTGTATAATACACGTATTAACTAATTAAGAAGATACATATTATGAATAACCCGGTAGCAAAACACGCTCGCAAATATAACAAGTCTGTTGTGATGCGAGACAAAAAGAAAGATTATACTCGTAAGGGTAAATCTAAGTACAAGAACAACGACTAAGATAACTTTATTATGGCAGCAACGACATTGTCTAACAGGCAAGTCGGTGTGCTGTAACATGCGAAAGCCAATTTGCAGATTAGCTGGATTGCTGCCATAACAAAGTTATTTAAGAACTGTGATGACAGTGCGGCCGCAGCATTTACACGTAATCTTTAACGTTTTCGAAGACGTAACTGACAGAGTGCTAATGTAAAACATCTAAGGAGGAATTCAACTGCCTTATAAAAAACAACAGTTGAGCCAAATTTTAAAGTTTTGCCCGTATAGCTGAGCTGGATTAGTACCTGTTTTGTAATCAGGAGACGGCGGTTCGAATCCGTCTATGGGCACCAAATTTAGCAAGTGTACAATCTGCCAAGATGGCGGAGAGGTTTATTCCTTGATAGCTCAGTTGGTAGAGCATTTGACTGTTAATCAAAATGTCCGTGGTTCGAGCCCACGTCAAGGAGCCAATTTGTAGTCGCAATAACGATGATTGGATCGCGATTTTAAAGAAAATAGTAACATTGAATAGCTGACTGTAACACTCTTGATGTTACAGTGCAAAAAGAATGTTATTAAGGATAATGTCCCGAAGTCAAAATTTGACTTCGGGTTTCTACTCAGGCACTATGCAGGTTCGAATCCTATCGGGGTACCATTTTACAATGCAGTTAACAGAAGAAGAAATATATGCCATAATTACTGCCTTGATGCCTAGTAAATTAGGCGAAGTTATGCAATATATGAAGCTCCATTATAATGGATTGTATAACGCCAAATTAGCATCTAACGTGGCTAATCATATCATAGGGTAACTAAATTAATTGGAAAGATGCATGAATAGAAAGCGATATGTGACATTTGGCTGTAGTTGGGCTACCCGTTGAAGATACACATGGGCAACATTAATGTCTATAATGAACACTCATTTAAGCAAGAATGGGGGGACACTGGTGTGTACAATCAACTACAAGATGACTTTGATTTAGTTTTATGGTCCACGCATTTGCTAACGGATATTGGCTCATTTAATAAGTTAACACCCAGAGAGATCAGAGGAAAACGAATTGTTTCGGCTGTGCCTTTTTATTACATTAATATGCTCTGTAACGGTAAACATATTTTTGATATAGGGTGTGGTTGGGATCTGTATTCTCGCTACTACAATAATATCACAGGGCTGTCGGGCGATACAACAGAAGGCCATGTCAATAAACAGTACGTCCGGGAGCACCTGGAAACATTTGATAATATAATGTCGATGAACGCCTTACACTTCATTGAAATAACACAATTAGAACAACGTATACAAGACGTTATTTCAATGACCAAAGTTGGTGGCCGTATATTCTTAATGCTCAATATTTGCCATTTATCAGGATATGTCACAGACCGTATACAATATGTACGAACAATTGTTGGTTCATTAACCGAAAAGATAATTAGTTTTGAACTAGATGATGAAAACATAAACACAAATATGTCAGAAGGATCATTTAGACTAGTATTAGAAAAAACATATGAATAGAAAGCGATTAGTGACATTTGGCTGTAGTTGGACCTGGGGCGTTGGCGCACATTGGACACCTGCCGACGGGGATGATAAAGACCTGTACGATAAATATGCATGGTCTTACCGAGCCGATTCAATGGCAGCAAGGTCACTTATATCTGACGAACTAAACTTGAATAATATTAACTTTGCTCGTGGTGGACGCAGCAATCAATACAACTTTCGTAAAGCAAGAGAATACTTTACTACACCTATAAAGACGGATGCTGTGGTATTATGGGGCATCACTTCAACTGCCAGAACAGAAGTGTTTGATATAGAAAAGAATGGTTATCAAAATATTAAATTTGATATACACGGAAAAGATTATCCGAATTTGATGGATGCGTATGATCATACCAACGAAGTTAAGATATTAGCAGAAAATATGTTATTATGGAATGATTATTTTAAATTCCATAATATACCAGTTATATGGTATGATACATTTAACTCGCATGATTATCCACACAAAATAGAAAATTTAATACCAGACGATTTGCTATCAACTATGCTAGCAATCAATAACATACAATATGATACAAAATGGTACCATCTGAGTTCCTGGACAAACGATGATCCTAGGATAACAAAAGGAATTGATAACAAATTACTCAACCCAATTTCATTTCATCCTAGCAAACTAGGACAGGAGAAAATAGCAAGCATTCTAATGCCATATGTAAAGGATGTAATGTAAGTAAAAAGATATAGGGCCTGTAGCTTACCAGGGAAAGCAGCGAACTCATAATTCGAAGAGAGAAGGATCGTGACCTTCCAGGCCCACCAAACATCGTTTAATTACAGCATTGCTAGTAATTTTAATAATTCCAAGATAAATATTATTTTGGAGATAACAACATGTTACTGAAAGTCTTATCATTAATGGTGATAGTTACCGTTGCACACGCACAGGTACGTTTTACAGACGCACCAGATCGGGCTATATCATTAAAGAAAGACAATTATGTTTATTTTTGTACATTGCCACTGGAACAGCTAACAGATACTGAGTTTAAACTTAATCCTGTAATGTGTGTCAAGGTACACCAGGATGAAATGTCAGAGTGTACACCATTGTTATCAACCGAAGGCAACTTGGATTGTCCCAATGAAAAATTTTAATACGCTTATGGTTAAACTGTATATCACACAATTAATTGATACTAAATATTAGCATGAATAAAGTTCTTTGCGCAGCACCATGGAAATCGTTACATATTAATCCCACTGGGCAGATACGCACTTGTTGTGCTGGCGCCGATATATTGGGTAGTATTAAAGATAGCACTGTGCAAGATGTTATCTTTGGAGACAAGTTAAAAGAAGTACGTCAGACCATTATGGATGGTAATTTACACAAGGAATATTGTAAATATTGTATAGCTAGCGAAAAGGAAAGTGGTACATCAGAACGACAATGGCACAATGATGTGGCAGGCGATTTTGAATTACCAGAAGATCATCAAAATTACCACGAAATAAATCTACTAGATGTACGTTGGAATATCACTTGCAACATGAGCTGCAATTATTGCGGTCCGTTTGCCAGCAGCAAGTGGATGAAAATGATCGACGGTACCGAAGTAAATCCCCCAGCAAAACACATAGACGCTGTACTGGCAGTGATTGAACAACAACGCGAACACGTCAAGCAAGTTTGTCTAATTGGCGGCGAGCCTTTGTTATTAAAGGACAATATACGATTGCTCGATATACTGGACAAGAACACAGAGATTGGGCTGATAAGCAACCTTAATGTAGATTTAAACACCAACAAGGTATACCAAAATCTTCAGAAGTTTGACCATGTGAACTGGAGCATTAGTTTTGAGAATACTCATGAAGACTTTGAGTATGTACGGTACGGCGGGTGTTGGGACCGTATGGTGCATAACCTAACACAATTACGCGAGAATAAAAACTTCAATGTAATACTTGCACCAGTGTACAATATATACAGTGTCACGAAATTAACAGCATTTTATGAATGGTTACTGTCTCAGGGTTTAACAGTAAACTGGAGCTATTTAATGGAACCACATTCGCTGTCAGTTGCAAATCAAACAAAAATACACACAGCAGCGTTGGATGAAATTGAACAAATTCTTAAACTTCCACCGGTTACTCGTAATGAACGCGAGTTCTTTGTTCGGTTACTTGCAACATTTCGTAATGCAGAGCCTGTAGACATGTCCGACATATTCATAAACACATTTACAGACGACATCGAAAACAAATATCATCCGGACAAAAAGGGGCAGTTTAAACGATTATGGCCACAATTATATTCATTGCTGACCAGCTAAATACAGTATGAAATCATTAAATGAAGGCGTTAGTTCTGTACTATATCACTCTACCAATATCCATAATTTACGTGATATTGTTGTAGGTAACACCATTCGTTTAACGCCGGACATCGGCACATCATCAGAAGAAGAGCAACGCAAAGGCAGCAAAATATTCTATCTATCCACAGCACGATCTAAAACTGGATCATATGCTTATCCAGTTTCTAAACACAAATCTCAGGGCAGTATGATTGTGTTAGACGGTCAGGCACTAATGGCAGACGGTTACACTGGTGACGCAGTAAGTTATTGGGGACCGGACTTTAGAACAACAGGCAAGGATGAAATGGAAGATCGTATATTCAGTGAAAAGCCATCAATACCTAATGCTAGCAAGTACATTAAAGAAATACACGTATTAATGTCATACCCACCAGAATCTGCAGACTATCAACGGCACGGCAGAACAGTTAAAAATTTATTATCAAGAGCAACGCACTTAGGAATTGATTCTTATTGGTACAACGATAATCAGGCATTCGCTTTATTAAATAAGACTCGATCTCTTCCTATTAAACAACTAACATCTCCTGTACACCGACCCGCACTACCTGGCAGAGCTGACAGCGACGATCCATTGTTCACCTCCGGTAAACGCAGAAGTTCATTCTCAGAATGGATGGAATTATTGTATGTAGACGATTATGAAAAATTAACTCAGCGTGCTAAGGATCAGGAACGTCGTGCCACTGGCATGGACGGTGAACGTATACTAGCAAATGACATACACAATTCCCGAACAGGTGTTCAACGGCCAGCATTGGATAAGTTTATAGCAGCAATGAAACAATTTAAATTACGCAGCACTGCTGATGTAATAAAACACATAGCTGCTAAATTTTAATAGTAACCATCGAGTCAAATTGTTGTTGTACCTGTTGTGCTATTGCCTGAAAGCTCTTCCGATGTAAATGAATAGGATGCGCACCTTCCGCATGCTCAGGATCAGCAAACGCCAACGGCTCAGTATCTATCCAAGTCCAACCAGGTGACATAGCAGGCGATTGACACTTGTTATAAAATGCATCAATCTGCCTTTTAATATATTGATAATTAATCAACGGATCCAATTGCCCTGTTCTATCCACATTTAGGAAAGGTATTTTATTATTGTAAAAAGATAAGTTTTCAACAACAGTGTTATATTCGGAGTTGTATACTCGATTAGTGTAAACATTGCCCAACGCAACAACAGGCTGATTAGCAGAGTTAACAGTATCCACCATCTGTTTTAGTGCGTGATGCCGTTTTATGGTCATTGTTTGATCGTACATGTCAAATTGATATGTGTTTTTATGCACTACATCACAAAACCACCCTGGGAAATATTGTGCTATTTCTGTCCAGTTGTTCTTTAATAAAAATTCTTCATCCTGTGTTATAACACTCGGCAATAGTTCATTAGTTAGGTCCACATATATCACAGCATCGGGCATTGACTTGGATGTATTAATTGTGGATAGGATTGAATTTTGCTTTACAACATAATCAAACTGTAACTTAATATCCAGTTGTATTCCTGTGTAATTATAAGATGGTCCGCGTAACATCATCCCTATTTCATCATTTAACCGATCAGCTATATTGCCGGCAGGTGTGTAATCAGCTGATATCTTAGAACGAAAACGTGTGTCGTTGTCTGTTGGCCACATTGTGTACGCAGTGTTATAGTCTGGCATATGTCGCATAATGTGGTTAGCAACACAAGATCCAACGATAGTCACAGGAGTTTTTATCATGCTAATATTTATATTATACATTAATAGCCAAAATAATTGTTGACATTTTCGCGTATATAGTGTATAATACTTGTATTAAATGGTTAAGAGATTACTATGATTTACTTTATGTTACACGGTTTTGCTAGTGCTACACCCAATGAGAGTTCTCAGTTCTTTGAGGAGAATGTACTTGGACCCGGTGATAGATTGGTTAATTTGAACTATAGATTTAACGAATATGCTGCTGAGGATTTAATGGATGGAATTGATTCGGTTATCGACTCTATGACCGATGAATATACCTTTGTTGGTTGTTCGCTGGGTGGTTATATGGCGCAGTACATGGCTCGTATGTATATGGGCAAGGCAATTGTTATCAATCCAGCAGTTATTCCCTATGAAGACCTTAGCCGGTTCCTGGGCGTCAACACCAACTACCGTACAGCAGAAGTATTTGATCTGACAGACGACGATGTAAAGAGTTTCAAGCACTTTGCAGTTAAGCCCGGTATTGTGCCCACATTGGTACTGTTGGACATGGGAGACGAGTTGCTTAGTTCCGCTGACACTGTAAAACATTTTGCTGGCAAAGCTGTTATTCGGACGTTTGAAGGCGGCAGCCATAGATTTGAACATATGCCAGAAGCAGTGGGCTTTATACGCGAGTTTGCCAACACATTAGTATAAATACTAGCATGAAAGCAACAGAATTCCTAACAGAGCGTTTCTTTAACGCCATTAACACTAACGACAAAACAAAGTATGCTCAGGTAATATGGGATATGATACAACGATCATATGCAGAAATTGGCGGTATACATGGATCGGGCTTTAATAATATAGAAGATATGATCAATTCCAATTACATGTTTAAAGTTGGGTTGTCGGCCGGAACGCCGGTAATGGCAACTATATACAAAAACAAAGATGGTTCTCGCAAGAAAGTAGCAATGGGCACAGATGGTTCCGAGGAAGGGTTAGCAATGGCCAAACAAACATTAAAAGCAGAATTGTCGACAGGACGCGCATATGGTGAATTTAGTGGGGCAGTATTTGGTGCGGCCAAGAAACTTTATCCTCCAGATGTGTTAAAGCCCATGCTGGTTCCAGCAGCCAATGTTGCTGCTATGATAGGCAAACGAATTGTACCAGGTGCCGGGTCGGACATGCGAACAACAGGCGCAAATGATCCATACGAGGCGTATTATTATCAACGCATAATAGGGGGCGAAATGCATACCAAAGTGGCATATGGTGATCCAGTCGCAGCAAGATTCTACACATAACAGTTGCCATAATAATTTAACTCTTTTCTGATATGTCAATCAGATAAATAACAGTAAATAAAGAGGAATTTTTAAATTATGGCATATACAAAAGTAGGTGTCGGTACAGTAGCAAACGATGGTACGGGTGATCCAATTAGAACATCATTTCAGACTATTAATGCAAATTTACTTGCTATGGACACGAAGTTCACTAGCAGCAGCACACTGATCATCGGCGATGATCCTGCTACACTGGGTACACCAGCAGGGTTTGAAAATACAATTAGCACAGCAGACGCGTCAAACGCAAGTATTACTATTGCACCCAATGGCACTGGTACACTTATTATCAATGCTGCAAGTATAACAACACCAACAAATACAAGTCTTACTGTTGCACCTAATGGTACTGGCAATCTTATTATAGATGCTGATCTTGTTACAACAATAACAGACGCAAGTCTTACTATTACACCCAATGGTACTGGTACTATTATATTGGGTACAGCAACACGAGTTGCAGCAGCGTTGTCCGCAGA
>Ga0307984_1000867_pt1 | contig 12928 bp, 17 predicted proteins | sample EllFjometageno78_FD_203169 | JGI IMG/M metagenome (GOLD analysis project Ga0307984, IMG submission 203169) | Marine microbial communities from Ellis Fjord, Antarctic Ocean - #78 | ecosystem: Environmental > Aquatic > Marine > Unclassified | place: Southern Ocean | collected 2014-10-09 | reverse complement strand
CAGCAGCACGAACAATAATACGTCCAACAACACGTCCAATAATACTACTAATAGTACTTCCAATAATACTTCTAATAGTACCAGTGATAGTACGAATGACTCCAATATTGTTTCTAATAACAACAATACCAACAGCAATACGAATGTGAACAAGAACGAGACGGTTCAGCAAGTCGAACAGACAATTATCTCGCCTCCTCCGTCTGCTATTGCTCCATCTATTGGCTCGTCATATTCACAAGACTTATGTTCGACAGGTGTTTCTGGTGCAATACAAACTCAGATATTTGGATTCTCTGGTGGCAAGTCTATCACGGATGAAAACTGTGAGCGGATTAAGTTATCAAAGACATTGTATGACATGGGCATGCGTGTAGCTGCTGTGTCCTTAATGTGTCAAGATGTCCGTGTATGGACAGCTATGAAAATGGCAGGAACACCTTGCCCATATCAAGGCATGATTGGTGACGATGCGGCATTGGCTTGGGAAGATAACTTAACAGACGTACCGGGTGTATCAAGGAGAAGAGCTAGACGGTTAGACGAATCTCCTAATATGCCGCGGCGATGAAAAGATTACTGTTAGTTTTACTTCTTCTCAGTGGATTTACCCACGGACAAGACGCATCTGTTCTCGTAGACTTACGGGATGATGCCGATGCAGTAAAAATCGACATGACTGATTTAAGTCAGGCGCAAGTGAATTTAGGATTTCTTTTCCCTCTGTACGATGAGACTTTTGATACCACGTGGATTACATATACTGGTGTCCTTAACTTCCAATCAGTTGTTAATGGGGGTAGCTTCTGTTGTGTTGGTCAGGATATGACATCAGCTGCATTCCAAGACGGGGTAACAAATAATCCGGGCGGGTATGACAAATACGACTATTCAATATTTGCACTGTGGACGGATTTGGATATAGCGTATAATGCTAACCCGTGGTATAAAACAACAGACACATCTGCAACTTTTGGTTGGTATGACATACCCGAATTCTATAGAAACTTGAACGATCTATCAAGTTTCGAAATAAAAATATTTGATACCGGAAACATTAAATTAAGATATGATGCGATTGATGTAGACGATCACGCAATCACAATAGGTGTCACTGGAGACATATCAGCGGGGCAATATGCTCAATTTAAATACAAGCCCAATGGTTGGCAAAAAGACATTCCGTTTGTATGGCAGTTCAATTCACAAACTGGTATATTCAAAGATCAATACAACAATGTAACTACATATGCGAACGGGACAGCGACTATAGTTGATCCATGTGATATTGATCCAATGTCTGATCCTAGTTGTGCTGGATATTATGCGGAAACTATAGGATACGAAATATTTGGTGACAGTCCACTTGACTTTATACCAGACAATGAGGTTTATGTTGCTGACGATACGATTGATATGGGATTCGATGGTACAGAAGACTTCAATAGTTTTGACGGCACAGAAGACTTCAATAATTTTGACGGTACTACCACTAACATAGAAGATACATTTTATCAAGAAACAATTGACTATTCTTTTGCTGACGGATCAGGATCACCAGACGAATTTGGCGCATCAACTGAAAGCGCATTTGATGGTAGTACTGGTACAGTTGACACGTTTGCTGACACGGGATTTGATGATTTTCAAGAAGACTTCAGTAACTTCGAACAAGTATTTGACGTGCCAATTACAGAAGATTTATTAGTTGTAGAAAAGGGAGCGCTTCCCAGTATAGATATACCAGTAGAAATTATTTCACTAGAAGAAACTGAAATAAATGTACTAGCAGAAAATCCACTGGGCGCTTTAGTAGCAGCAGTAGAAGTTGTTAGTGTAATTAACTTACCTGCAAGTATTGGTGGACCTGATGAATATTTTGAAGAGGCGTATCTTGAAGAAGTATTACCCAAAGAGATTATTGAAGAAGAATTGTTTCCAGAAGAAGCAGAGTTATTAGAAGAAATCGAAGATGCTCCTATCGAAGCAATAGCAGCTGCAAGCCCGCTGGAGGCAATAGCAGATAGACCAACAAGAAGACGCTCCGGTCGAACAGCAAAAAATATCTCAATTGGAATATCTCAGTTACGAAAAGACTCTGCAACAATACAAAATGCAATTACTAGTTCATCCGTTACAACCTCGACAAGTGGTAGCTCATCATCAGGATCAAGTTCATCTGGATATAGTGGATCTTCTGGTTCAAGTTCATCTGGTCAGAGTTCGGGTGCGAGTGGTGGGACTGATTCAGGACAAATGTTTGGTGACAGTGGACAAGGATTTGGTGACATAGGTGGTGGTACGTTTGTTAGTAGTTCTGATCCAGCATTTGCTATGTCCATATCAGAGACATTCACTGAACAAACAAACGAAGCCCAAGAGACAATCGAGTCAGCCACACAAGTGACTACAATAGATCAGAATTTCGAGAGTCAAGCAGACCAAGCGTTATCAACTGGTGGGTCAATCACTCAGGCAATTACTGCGGTACAGCCTGATTTCTCTCGCTTCAATGTTGCACCACCGAGTCAGCAAGAACAGCAGACTACAGATAGAGCAGACTCACAAGCAAACAATATGTCTGAAGAACAACTAGAACAAAACTTAGACGAATTTGCTACTAACATGAAAGACACAGGTGGATTCACTGACCAAAGCCTAACAGTATTCTTAATGGGAAGAAATAGTAACTTCTCGCAGTACGCCGGACAGTTGCAAGACGTAAGCTTCTACACGGACAGGGGGATGCCAGGTGGCTCTATACAGAGTGACAGAAGCTCTATGCTAAGAATGATGGGTACAGACAACAAACATGAGCAATTGATTGCGGAACAATACAAATGATACACTATAAATAGTAGATTATTGAATAGGAGAATATTATGACTTGCCCTGTACTAGCGAATACTCTAACTGATGTAACGGAGATTTTAGAATCTTCCGCACTAGATTGGATGATAGATTTAAAAAATAATAATGGACTTATGGGTAATATTGAAGAGATATATCCAGAAGGTACTATCGTTTCAAATAATGCTTCTAGTTTAGTAACAATGAATTTAATTCCTGATGAAATTTTTAGAGTAAAAACAATATTCTCAACTTTATATCCCGAGGCAAACACTGCAAGAAATTTAGTAGTACAAAAACTAGCAACATTGTGTTCTGTTCAAGCTACACATGCAGCTAATGGAAGTGCTTGGAGTCAAAGTAGAGGCCAGCTGGACTCCCTTGACTCTGATTATAGTTCTGACTATTCTTATGCTTCTGGAAAAATTTCAACAAATCAAACATACGTTGATAATAAAGAAGCTCAGATGGTAGCGCTTAGGGATGCGGCAGATATTATACTTTTAGAAATAGAGTCACAGTTTATAGGATTAGCTAAAGGAGTATTGAAAACTAGATATAAAATTAATACTACTGTCGGCTCTTTGATAGATGGTGAAGTTGATAGTGTTGACGCTTACTATATCACGAGAAATGCAGGCAGCGCTACTGCACATGTTTTAACAGCACTGAATAAAATAGGCAAGTGGAGTGAGTTTTCTCAGAGTCTAGAAATAACTACTAAATTAAAAACATTAAACTTCACTGCTAATGTATCAAACGGAACTGGATCATATTCTTCGGTTATAACTGCTTTGTCAGCAAGAGATGCGGAATTTAATTCTGAAAGCGAGCTAGTAGTTACGAGTGAGATGGAATACAAGCCTGCTTTGATAGCTGCATATGGTCCAGAAATGATAACCGCCATACAGCTCTCTAAGAATAAAATAGATACTGAATATACATTTATGGACAATCTTTTGGTGTCTACTGTCTCTGACTACACAGTGTCATACGATGGAGGCACCTGGTCGAATCTTGTTGGTCATACTTTTCAAATTCCAGCTTGGTATACAGGCAAAAACACTGAACTAGATGTTCTACAACAATCGTATGATCCGTACGATGATCCTTATGTTCCATTAACAGCATACCCATAACAGTAAATAGGAGTCAGTAATGGCCGAAGTAGAATTAGGAGAAATGAAAGTATCAGGGGGAAAGGCATTAATCCTTATTCCATTACTTGGTACTATCATTGGCGGTATGTGGGGAGGCTTTGAGTTGTATCAACGTTTGTTAGATGCTGAACAGGCAGTAACAGAATATATAGCACCTGATATGACAGGTATTGATCAAGAACTCGCAGTACAAAAAGAAATGCTAACGGCATTACAAGAAGAAGTTTCTATACAGTTAGACACACTGACTTTACTTCTAGATAACCTACAAGAGGATATTGATAGAATCAGAGAAGATACGGATGAAGTAGATACTTTTGTTCGTAGTATTGACGAGGCAACAAACGAAACCCAACGAGACTTGCGTAACGATGTGTATGCAATGGAGACTGAGTTGAACGACCGTCTAAGAGAGCTGGATACCGAGTTGAGAGAAATGCGTGACGGTCTTGAAGAGAAGATTGAACGTATTCTAGACAACCCGCTCAACGATTCAGAGTAGTTGCTTATATTCTTCCTGTTAATAAAAAATCATATTCTTTAAATAATGGTCTGATACCATCTGCTGTAAGAACAATCCATGGATACCAGGTGTCTATTGCTTTTTCTCCTAGCCATTTTCTACAGATGACTCCCTCACAAATGTTTTCAGTGTAATAGAGGCTTTCATGTTCATATAAAATAGTAGAAGTACCAGACACCCAATCGACTTCTCTCAATGCGTCACCCCAATAGTAGTGTGGCTTTGAGTAGTCTACGTCAACAGAATAGATATACATCTTATCTTGAATATAGATCATGTCCATTGCACTGTCATACTTCTCGTCTTGTGGAATTTCGACAATTCTTTGTGTGAAGTCTCCGGTTCCATTACCAAATAAAATATATTGCAATTTGCTACCAGCGACCCAAATGTCTAAATTACCGTCATAATCAAAATCTAGAATCTCAGTTGCCCAGATTCTATCTGCAATATTTGGAATTCCATCATGTGATACTGTAAAATTTCCTTTACCGTCGTTGATAAGAAAATAAGGATTAAGTCCACGTGAAGGAACCCAATCACCCTCTGTATTTTGAGCATATTTAAGAGAGTCTGGTGCGAATATATCTATATAACCGTCACCATTGATATCGGCTGCTGCTGCACTGTGACAATAACAATCTAGTGCCAGTGTAACTATATCATATCTTCCCTTCTCGTTACTCATTACAATTTTCGAATCCTCACGTTCATCAAAACCAAAAGTGCCATCTGGCAGTAGTTCTTGTTGGTCTTTTCCAGTACAGGCCAAATAAACATCTGGTAAATTATCACCGTTAAAATCTGCTACAACGGCCTTTCTTGCAAGAATACATCCTTCTTGTTCATCTAATAGTAAATCTGTTATGTCTATCCATCTAGTTAGATTTTCATCGTATGTCCAAAACTGAACAGGAGACTTGGTTCCCCAAAATGGCCCATCTACTCCAAATGCTCCCCATACTGGATTTGTCATTAGTTGCATAGAACCATTACCTAGAAAATCAGCGAAGGCGACTGCTTGAGACTCATCGATAGGAGCCTCAAGATTCGTAAGTTCTATTGGTTGTCTGAAAGGTATAATTTTTGAATGATTTTTGTTTTCGTAAGAAGTAGCAGCAGGTGATATAGTCTCTTTTTCTGTATGGCATTCACTTGCTGCCACCCAGTATTCAAAATATCCTACCTCTACTATCTCTTCGCTTGTATTGGGAGCGTAGAAATAAATCTGGCGCTCTTCTCTATCTAATGCCAGATAAGAGTTGGTGATATCATAATATCTGTATTCAAACTTTCCTTGTGTTTGATTTACTGCATTAGAAGAATGTTTAATTAGAGAAGGTGCACCTCTTTCTGCCCAATCCATCAAACAATCTACTTCGGCTGCATTGCAAAATGAAATAAGTGAACTTAAAACCAAGAAAAATCTCATTATTATACCATCCCTATTGATACCACAACTAGTACTAAAAATACTATTCGTCTCTCTCCATTATAGTTCATCGGCACACTGCCTCGTGAGCCACATAGTAAGCGCCGCCCACGATTGCAGCGATACTAATTCCAATAGGCGTAGTAGCAACAACAATTATCGGTACGCCAGTCAAAGCAGTAATTGCTAATCCATCTGATGTGGGATTTCTCTCACATTGTGCGTCTGGACCAGATAAGACATTCGCACAACTCACGAGAGAGACACTGCACAGGACTAGAAGTAGATTCTTCATTCGTCTAAATGTTCAAGTGGATTTAAGTCACGGTTACGAATGTCCTCTGCACGGTTAGTTTCTTTGTAAGAGACTCGTTCATCAGTAGGGAACAAATGCTCTAGTGAAGGTAAGACAAATCGCTTGTTGGGATCAATATCTTGTGTAGTCATGTACCGATTCCACTTGCTTCTAGTGTTTAGCTGTAGATTGGTCAATGTAGTAGCACCCGCAGCCTGCGCCGTCCATGGACGTAGATATATCGAGTTTGTGTTGTACTTTGCACAATGATGACGTACTATGTACACTGGTATTTGGTAATTAACTTTCAACTGCTGATTACCCGTTATAGAGACATTCAGACTCTCTGTGTTATCTAACTCCCGAATCTTGTTCTTAAGGCCACTCAGTGTGATTTCGTTATCCATCTTACCAGTGTGATTTCTCGGTGAAGCTGTTAATGAGATTGTCTTAGACATTATCGATTCCTTATATAAAGTGTAATGGCGAATGATTAGTTCAAGCAGTTCTCTTTCCATTAAGAACTGCTCCGAGCAAATTCAATTTATAGTATCCCCTTAAGACAACATGTCAATTATAACACTACGGTAAAGGATTGTCAAGCATTATCTCACGTATTCGTTCTATCACTAAAGAGAAGGGCTCTCCGTCAAAGCGATGGTCTGCTTTCGGTACTAATATCGGAGATCCGGCCGCCTTAAGTTTTTCGTTATCCAACACCTCGTCATGCTCAGCCAAGAACACCTCAGCATTGTCCGGGATAACCAGATCGCTATACGCCCTTAGAATAGAGACAGGAACATCGTATCGTTCGAGAGACACCCTAGGAGTACAAGAAGGATTAATCAGAATAGACGGCAAGCCGTAAAGATTCGCTAGATGTCCTGCGTACCAGCCGCCGAGAGAGGTACCGACAAACAATACGGAATCTTCACGATGGAGGTCTTCTAGTAAGACAGAATCGATCCTCTCGCATAGCTCAGGAATGGCGACACGAGGGTCAATGTTAATGGGGAATGCATGGATCTCACTGTCCGGAAGAGATTCTTTAAGACGGACTACTTTACTACTATCAGGAGAAGAACCGTAACCGTGAAAATAAAACACTAATTTTGACACAAAAACCCTCACATCTCAATAATATACAACTATTATAGCAAATACTCATAGCAATGTCAATAGCCGGTCTATGATGTTTTAGGATGACCGACTATCTTCTTCGTGTGTATTGTATCACCTATCTTACGGTCATAGTGTACACCATCTGCATGACGCTTAACATCCTTTCCGGTAAGCGCTTTCGCTCGTGAAGAAGGGATATCAGGAGTGCCGATCTTCTTGTGTATAGAAGCAACTTTACCGGAAACTTCTCCCCATGCTCTCTTATGCTCGTGGTCTTCTACCTTAGTCTTTACAAAGTCTTTTTTACCCTGTTCAGAACCGTTTGTAGCAGAAGCAATAGACTTACGACCGTGCTGCTTCTTATAGAGGGCTATTGCTGACAGCTTACCGTTACGCTTCACTGCTTTAATGGCTGAGTGTGTAATGTCATGGTGTATAGACTCAGACTCCTTCTTAGAGCCAGACTTCTGCCCTGAGTAACCACCTAGGGACTTATATGCCTTGTGTAGCATATCATGCATCTCGCCTCTGTGCTTCTCTCTGTGATGCTCATGGTCTTTATTAAAGCCGGGAGAGATTACTCGCTCCTCTAAGACTTCTTCTTCTAGGCATTCGCTTAGGTATTCTTTGAATGATAGCATTGATTGTGTGACTCCTTATGCTGCTATTTATGCCAGCTTTGCTTTGTGGCCAGCTTTGCTTTGTGGCCAGCTTTGTGGGCTACTTTTTTGCTGCCAAAAAATTTCTGCGACTTTTTTAAAAAACTTTTTAGAGAAGAAATAGTGGTCGGTGCCATATACCGCTGTATAGCACCACCTCCCATTAGGAGTCCATACCTCGGATCCTGGGATAGGGGGCCGCTCAGAGGCTGAGGGCCAATACCACGAATAGGTAGATCATTGGGATAAGTGCTAGTCCACTCAGGGTCTCTATTAGGATCATTTTCTTGCTCATTTTACCACTCCTGTTACATTAGCCCGTGTTGCGTGTACATACTCGTTGGAATCGGCCAACTGTGTCCATCCCGTGTTTTCACACAACCACAGCGCTCCTAAATCGTTTACTAGGATGTCGCCTACTGATAGTGAATGCTGAGGAGCATATCGTGTTATCTGTGCCTCATTTTGCATATTGTGGAAGTGGAATGCGTCCTCTAATGTGCTGGCGTCTATATCTGCCACGTGAGAATACTGCTGGATATCATCGGAGAAGAATTTACGTGATCCATGAGAAGTGACTCTCATATGAGTATCCACTCCAGGTATAGTGCGAATAGCCTCATCCCAACCTAACCTATTGATTTCGTTGTGGTTGTCTCTAAGTGCTTGATTTTGAAGTAGTTTGTACATATGTGTTTCCTTTTTGTTTCTTGATTGTATAAGTACATTATACAGGAGATTTCCGGAAAAGTCAAGGACTTTCTTCTCCGGTAACCTATTGATATCATTGGATTTGTTAAATTAGTTTCTCCAATGATATCAATGACTTAGATAACCTCGTATTCCGAATTCCATGTGCCGAGATTAATAGAATAGTAATGGTCACAGGAGAAGTAATCGATCATGGCGTCCGTATCATCACGATACCCTTCGCCTTTCATAGCGTCAACCAGCTCATTTAAGAATGACTGAGTTTGGCCCGTATAGTGGTCGTCTACCCAGAAAGGATTTACTTGATAGTGGAGCCCTGCGTCAGCGGTAGCATCCTTACGGACATCCAATGCGCCCTTCTTAATATTGACCACCAGGGTTGAATGATTTTGGACTCGGATGCTGCCTTTCATATTGTACTTGGCCAAGACCTTCTTAATACCAGGAGCCAATGCCTTTTTCTTTTCTTGTGATACGTAAGCCATGATTTTCTCTCTTTTTCTCAGTTTGTATAGTACATTATACAGGATGTTTCCGGAAAAGTCAAGCTTTATTTCACCTTTCTTTTCCGTTACATATCAATGACTTAGATGCCTGCGTAGCCATCTATTACGAATCCTGAAGTGTCCTTCTTGGCTGGGCCCTTAGCCGTTAGACCTACTACAACATTCGCTAAGTCTTTGAAACGTAAGTCATTTTTGTCACCGTTGATGACCTTACGTCCTAAGAAGAATTCTGGTAGATCCTTACGGAAGACCACTGCTATATTGTGTGGAGTACGTGCTACCTTAGAGGCGTATGCTAGGTTGGCCTCAGAATATGACACTGTAAGGTGATAGTTGGCCGATACCTTACGACCAGGTAGCTTGGTGTAATCATAGAATTGGATTTCAGGGAAAGTCTCCATCAGATTCAAGCCATTTGAACCTACTTGGTTCTCCCATGCGATATCCGAAGTACCGTTCAGACGGACAGCTAATTCTACGCCCTTCTTGGTGGCCTTCTTGATACCCTTCTTGATATCGTCTGCCAGCTGGTCTACAAAGGCCACTTGGTTGTCACGGAAAGCTATGGTCTTATTCACTCGGGCCTGTTGGACATTGGAGAACGATCCCATGCCAGCCTTATATAAGCAGGCAAGTTTACAACCAGCAAGCTCAGCCGTTGGACATACGTTAATGCCATCTACTATATCAGCAGGAGCCAAGTACATGATAGCGGTTAGGTACTCTCCGCCTTTGTCTGATTTGATTGTTTTAGCATTAGAGCCGATTGATAGATATTTCATTATTCGCTTCCCTTTTTTCAGTTTATACAAGTATTATACAGGGTCTTTCCGGAAAAGTCAAGCTTTATTTGAACATATCCTCCCAGTATTCCTCGGTGATCCCGGTCTTGATAAACTCCCGATCCCCTGCGCTCAAATTGGGGAATGCATTCTGGAGCAATTCTCCAGCATAATAGGATTCTAACTGTCCATCCAATACGTCTATCTCCATACTGTTTACTGCGCCATTGAAGGGATTGGTTCTTGTGATTTTCATTATTCGCTTCCTTTTTCTCAGTTTGTATAGTACATTATACAGGGTCTTTCCGGAAAAGTCAAGCTTTATTTCCACTGATTTGCCTTAAAACGTATGTTATTGATACTTAAGGAGTTTTGGACTAGCCTATGTACTTGATTTCATTGAGGTTGCCTAGATGGTGTGAAATAAGTGTCAAACAGGTCCTGTAGGCATAAAAAAGCCCCGTTTCCGGGGCTAAAATGGCGGTAGAAAAAGGAGGTAAACTACCGCCACTGAGAAATCGATCAGACCTCGTAAATCTTAGGGCCTTCGCCGGGGTTGACCTCTACAATGGCCATTGGCTTCGAAGGGTCTATTGCCAGATCCGCCCGTGTGATCGTGATACCGACCTGTGTTGGTATATAGGTATCATACTTACGGATCCGACTCGGCCGTGACTGGTTTACATAGTCAGAGAATTTGGTCTCCAAACCCTGCTTGGTGCGAGCGGCCACGAATACTGCTATATCCGCATCCTGTTCCAAGTAGACGTTTTTGCCTTTCTGGAATGAGAAGCTGGATATCTGGTCTGCTACGCCTGCTTTAACTATTTCAGCCTTCGGTACTCTTGCCCAACCGTGACCGGCGTCTTGAATATGTGGAAATGTTTTCATTATCTAATCCTATTTTATCAGTTTATACGTACATTATACAGCCGGAACTCCTAGAAGTCAAGCTTTATTTTGCCTAATTAGAAAATAGCACCGTAGTATTGAGTGCCTTCCTGAAGGAAATGGCTGTCTTCCACTACTAGGTGTTTCTGCTTACCTGCGAAACCGACCCTACATGCTGTGGTGTGGGTCATTCCAGCTTCCTCGAGTACATTCCGAGCTAGGAGATCATACTTGAGGAACTTAGGATCGCTCAGGAGCTTGCCTATTGTGATATCATGATAGGTATCGACCTGCCTGAGTACCATTTCCTTGCGTACCAGCTGACCGTCGCTGCTTAAGGTGTGACGATCCATGCCTAATGCCTGCTCTCGGGCGCTGAGGTAAGATCCGTTGATTGAGGTTACTGCGTTAACTGAATAATCCGACATAATTGCTTCCTTTTTTGAGTTTGTAAGTACATTATACAGCCTACTTCCGGAAAAGTCAAGCTTTATTTCAAGTATTTTGGGCCAGTCCAGGAGATATCGTACCCAGTAAACAGGTTTCCACGTGGTTTGTTCCGTGCTGGTGCTGCCCAACCCGCTGCCATCAGTATATCACCCCTCAGGAACTTCTTATCCGACTCGGTCTTGACAATAAAGCCCCACACTGACCGCTGGCTGCCGTCATTCCGGATGATCTTGATATACTTAGATCCTTCAGACACTTCCATGGTGCCAGCGAATGCCTCAACCCGGTCTTTGGAGTATTGGCTCTGATCACCCTGTTGTGTCATCGCTGTCCAACTCTTAAAGTCATCCGAGATTGCTGTAATTAGACCTTCTATTTCATTTTTCATGTTTTCTTTCTCTTTTTTCAGTTTATACAAGTATTATACAGGGTCTTTCCGGAAAAGTCAAGCTTTAATTCACCTTTAACAGGTCAGTGATTTCTGAAAAACGAGCCGTCAATGAGGCAGGAGGAATCTTACCTTGAAGGCGGATCTTGTTAATCTCATTTAACAGTCGATTGGTCTCCTTGATTAGAATATTTTCAAAGAATTGTCCGGCCCGTTTCTGATTCTTGGTTAATTTTCTCATTTCTCTTCCTATTTCTTTAGTGATGCTACGAATTCTTCAAATAAGTATCCATCCTCGGCGGCACAGAGGAGTGTATCGCCATTACATATCACGACCTCGGAATTGTCTCCGTTGTCCATAATGTATTCCTGGTACAAGTCAAATTCTTGGTCATTCAAATCGGTGTAATCATTCATATTTCTTTCTCTTTTTTCAGTTTATACGTACATTATACAGCCTACTTCCGGAAATGTCAAGCTTTTTCTTTCCGTTGCATATCAGTCACTTACAGCTCCGGGAGGCCTAACTCATTGATTATAAAGTAGTTTTTAATATCTTTCATCACGTTTTTAATTGAACTAGAATCTGATGAGGTTTTCGAAGTCACCAGTTTCCGAGTGCAATTCTTGTGGGAATATACATTGTGATTTCTATTCCGAATCAATTCGAAGTCATTGATTTTTAACACTTTTTCTATAAGCTTATCTGTTTTCATTAGTGTTTCTCTTTTGATCAATTAAGTATACTATTATACAGCATTTATCCGGAAAGTCAAGCTTTATTTTCATTTTCTTTTATGTGAAATAGTGCTTGACATTTGGAGATCCTGGCTGTATAATGTATTACATAGAATGAAAAAAGCGGGAACACTAAAACCGAAGTTCAATACACGGCGAGAGCCTGAGATTCCGGAAGCGAATAAGGTGAGAAAAAGGTTGACATTCGAAATCAATCATGCTAAACTGTAATCCTGATCCTGAGAAAAGCAGTATTTGATCAGGACCTGTAAGTGCTTGACATTTAAGAAGTTTTTCAAGTGCTTGATATCCCAGAGGTTTCCGGAAGACCCGCTCCACCCACTGGCCTCCCGGTGGCCCCGGAGGATTCTTCAGTAAATATGTGTATAGAGGCTTCAAGAGGCCCAGACCAAACACATAT
>Ga0307984_1000865_pt1 | contig 12944 bp, 12 predicted proteins | sample EllFjometageno78_FD_203169 | JGI IMG/M metagenome (GOLD analysis project Ga0307984, IMG submission 203169) | Marine microbial communities from Ellis Fjord, Antarctic Ocean - #78 | ecosystem: Environmental > Aquatic > Marine > Unclassified | place: Southern Ocean | collected 2014-10-09 | reverse complement strand
CCGCCCAGTTTGATCATGGTACTTGGCCGGTCATTGCATATTTTCATCAATTCCTCTTTGGAATCTTCAATACTAGAAATCGCTGCTGGAATGTCATATAAATCTAGAATCTGTAATTGTCCAATCATCATTGGGCCGTCATTATTTGTCCTGAAACCGCCCCTAGAAAGGCAACGCTTAGCCATATTGGATGCTGCGGCAACAACACTAGACTCCTCTAAACAGAATGGTATTAGGTAGTGCTTTCCATCGATAACAAAGTTTGTTGCTACTCCGACCGGTAAGGACATGGTTCCAATTACATTCTCGATCATATTGTTGGCAGCATCTTCAGATAACTCTCCATGGGCTGCCAGTGCATCGATTTGCTCTTGGCTGAGGTCTGCTGCTTCGGCTACGATTTGCCTACGTTCGGCAACAGTTAATTGGAAAAAACCACTGAGGCGACTATTTTCAACTGACATATTGCTTCCTCTGTGCTAAGCCACTAATCTCAATCACATCAAGACATCGCTTGATTCGGTCTTGATGTATTGTTTTTACATTTCTTAGATTGCCCGGTTGTTAACGCGTTTAACACTTCGCCTAACGCGTTAACAATGCGTTAATGCTGCGTTAATTTGGCCTTGAAAGCCTCTATCTTGGCGCTATGGTGATTTGATTAGCGTGTCTTAACACGTCTTAGATGTCTCTTGAATAGGTCAAACAATAAATACCCATTGGGGATTGCTCGGGATATGCGGGTAGAAGGTAAAGAGATTGAACTACCGCTCTTATTGCAGAACCCATTTTCCACAGCACCGCTCGAAGGAGGGCAAAAAAGCCTGTTAGTGGGGCGTAATGAGGTATTTGATGGCCTAGCCCAACACATCCATTTCCGCTCAACTAGGCGTATTTTGATGGTGGGTAGTGTCGGTTCTGGGCGAACTTCATTGTTGAGGTGCTTGGGTAATGAGGCGCCACTTTCGCTGCACTTAGACCATATTCATGCATCTACTCCTGCTAAAAGCCTGTTGGAATCATTATATCGCGGATTAGTTGGCCCGAATATTCCTCCACACTACTCAGCGATCGTTTCTGAAATGGTTGAAACGAGTAAATCTTTCACAGATAAACTTCCACTGGTGGTAATCGATGTGCCTACCATTGATTCTGCAGTTCTAAACGTGGCACTAAGAGATACTTTACCCGTAATAGAAAGACTGCAAGTCTTGATGGTAGTGGTGTTGGATCATAAACAAAAAGTGCACTTGCCCGAAGAGGTGTCAAAGAGGTTTGAGATTGTCAATACGCTGAATTCACTAAGTGTCGAATCGGTTCAAGAGCTGGTCAATCTAAGAATCCGTTCGGTTTGCAAAACTCCATATTCATTGCTAAAAGAGGATGCTGAGCACCTACTGGCTACAACTGACGGGCTTCCTGCCTCGATTATCAGGGTGATGAGGGATGCTGTGGATAACAATCGAATGGCACAAAACCGAGGGGCCCAGGGTAGTGTGAATTACATTTCTCAAGATAGAAGGGGATTCGATACGAGTGCAATATTGCCTACGCAACAGCCCGAAGCATCTACAACGGGAATTTTCACCTCTATACATGACCTATCTGCTAATACTTTGACACCTGAGTCAAGTATTGTAGAAAACAGTGATGATGCCAAATTAGACGCCTCTATGGCAGATAATCACCAAAGCGATATTTATGACGGACAAATGGGCGAATTAGGGAATAGATTAGGAGACGAATACTTCATAGCGGACGAAAAACCAATAGGATCTTCAGAAGATGATGATGTAGAGATCATGGATGCTTCTAACGATTGGCAATCTAGGCCTCAAACCGATGAACCGGATAGCGAAATAACGCAAGATGATAATTTCCAAGAAATACATGGCCCGGGGGGTTCACTTTCCGGATTCGATTTGGATTTAGATGATTTGGGCAGTTCAAAGGATAACGACGACCCTCTAAAAGAAACGCCATTTGATGTTTTTGATAGTGAGGAGATCAATAATGAAACAGATAGGCCAATCTCATTGGAAATGGCAGGGATGTTCGGATCACTGGTTGGAAGAATGAGAGGCGCACCAGCGAAATCAGTTCAGAATCCGAATGATTATGAAAAATCAGATGCTGAAGATGGGGCGGAATTGTGGATGGCGAAAGGGTCTAATCTGCTCGATGAATCAAGCGATGAGGAATTAGAAGGGGATGGTACAGCAATGCTGCATGACGAAACAGGCTTCATAGATGACGATTTAGAAGATGCTCTCGAGGACGAAACTAGTTATTCGAATGATGAAAGTAATTATCAAGATACAGAGAACATGGGATTAGATTCTGGCTTTGCCTCAATAGGCGATATGAAAACGTTCTCAAATCTAGTCAATGCACTTCAAACTGCTTTACTGGTACCACAAAAACAAGATGGTACTATTGACCGAAGGAGATTGATCGATGCTCTTACAAGTTTGAGGCAACCAAAGGCCGGGGAGCGAATTTCCCACCCACTAAATGCGAGCGTATTATCGAATTTATCACCGCATGAAGCAGTTGTTGTCGCAACAGCAAATGAGAGAAAGTATTCTCCATCGGACCAAGAGTTACTCCAAGAATTAAACATAAAACGGGCTAGACTGTCACAAATAAGTAACCGCTTACATAAGGGTGGAATCCTTAATGCTCGTAAAGTTGGAAAAAGCCGGCTGTTCACATTAACTCAATCTGCAAGAGCCCAATTGAGTGCATGGAATATGATGGGAGGTGAGTCCTAATGGCTTGGGAAATCACTTGGTCTAAGCAAACACCAAGCATTATTTCGACCATCGCAGCAAGCGAAGGCGGATTAGTTGTTAGTAACGGTCTAAACCTATCTTTCTATGAGCATGATGGCAGTGAAAGATGGTCTGTCGATATGCCATTCAAAGTTCACGCAATAGATAGCGGTCAAGGTCTTCTTGGAGTCTTAGCTGCTCATGGATTCTATGTTATGTCAACGAGAGATGGTTCATTACTCCACGAAGGCAGAAGTAGCCCTGGAGGCTTTACTGGAATAAAAGCGAGACCAGGCGGTGGCTGGGTCTTATCTGGTAGAGATGGAAACATGCATCTTTTCTCGCAGGAAGGAAGAGGAATCCGTCGTATGGACAGTGGAATGGTTAGGAGATTACTTGGCTGGCTGGATAGAGAGCATTTGATGTGGCAGGCCAGCGATGGAAAAATTTGGTGTGGTAGATTGACCGGTTCGGACAAGAAAAGGTGTCTTGAAGACAGAATTTGGAGTTGGTCAAGCGAATTAGTAAATGGCAGAATCATATTACAATCGAGCGATGGCAGTTTATGGCAAGGTATTCCTCATCCATTCGGATGGGATGATTTGATCCGACTTGAACAAGACTCCATAGAAGCCATGGAAGGAATAAATAGTGCTGATGGCTGGTGGGTACTAGGCATTGAAGGGCGTCTTTATCATCTTTCAAGGACTTTGGAAGAAGATGTTGAAACTCTCGGTGAGTCTATGGATTTAGGAGATATACTCGTAGGTCTTACACCAGATTCGATGGTTACGGCAACACGTTCAGGCTTGATTCGCAAATGGTCTGCACCACATCTAGCACAGTCCGAGCGCAAAGGGCGATTTGAAGCTGCAGCAGAGGCTGCAATGGCAAGAAACTGGGAGGAAAGAAAAGATTTATTCATCCGAGCCCAAAATGCGGAAGATGAAGGAAAATTATCGATAGCAGTGGAATTGTATGGTGCTCTTGGACGTAAAGAAGATGTTCGTCGCCTCTTGCAAAGACAAAAGGAGGGTGGCGAATGAGTGATGAACTTATTGAACTGACAGAAGAAAGGGTATTGCATTATCTTGACGTTACAAAAAGAGCAAGACAAAAAGCAACACCTCTCCATTCAGAAGGTAGCGACCAGTCCGCCCAATTAACGATAATGATGAGGATGGCGGATGATTATTGTTCGGATGCGCATCATTTTTTGAAGATTGGAGATAGAGTAAGGGCGTTTGGAGCAATAAATTACGCTCACGCTTGGATAGACGCAGCCGTAAAATTAAGATTACTAGATGGGCATGGCGATGATGTCTTATTCACCCTGCCTTAACACTCAAATCTTATCCTTTTGAGCTAGACCTTCAAGCGTTGAGATAGCTGAAACAATAGTTGAGATATTATTTTTGGCTTCTACGATAAATGGAATAATACATTCCTCAAGCGTTCCTGTAAGTTGGTAAATATGCGATGGTCTTCCACGGCCGGAGGAAGTTGAGGAATCAGACTTAACAACTTCTAAGCGTCTTAATTCTGCGATTGCAACACTGACATCGGGCTGTCTAATGTTACAATTTTTTTGTAGTACTATTGATGATGAAGGTCCATGCAGATGTAGGAATATCAAACACTTAGCAGTATGGCTTTGAACACCTAGGCGAATCATGGTTGAAATTAGTTGTTGAACAGGTTCAGATGAACTAATTCCTTTTGTCTCCATCCAACTATAAGATTCGTCCATAATCAGCACGTTCTTATCTTCATATATCAACTGATTACCGGCAAACATCGGATGTATATGATTTCACGTTTTAATTTAGGTTATACAAGACAACTAGATTAGATTCAATCTCTTGTTTTTTGCGACTTCTATTACTGGAATTCCGGATTCAAAAAGTCGACGTTTCAATTCTTTATCAACAGTTAAAACAGGAATTCCTTCATTTTTAGCGAATGAGAATATTTGGTCATCAGGATGGTTTCCAGAATCTTCTGGTGCATCGATAATTATCGTTTTTGCTTTCAACAATGGCAGTAAGAGTGACTTTTTCTTAGAGCGTTGGGAATTCACTTTTTCTAATTCCTTGCCAACATCTGGTAATAATAGAAGTTGGCTTGGTCCCACTAATTGCATCAATGCCCCATCAATATTGATGCCAGCATCAATAACAGCAACCCAGCCGCACGCATCTACAATTATTCTCTGCACATTTCACTGCTGAACATCAATCTTTGATGAAATGTGCGTTTGTTGACACAGTTATTGTATCGTTCCGTAGCCAATTAGTCTCCAGCGTGAACCGACACGGCGTGATAAAGAAACTCTTTGACCTACATCTGCACAAATTGGAAGTCTTAATTCAAGACCAGTACGCTTTTTCTCGGCGTTCTTGGTCACTCCAACCGATGTTGCAGTAGCGACATTTAGCATCAACATTTCGTTATTGCGAAGTGGTTGTATTTTCTCAGGCTTTTCGCCCTCTCCAGCCACCATAGTATCCATTAGATTTACAGAAATCTCGAGTTTTGAGCGTACTTCAGGTAAATCTCCCTTTTTGGCAACGACTTGGCCGCTCAGGTTATCAGCGGTTGTGATACTTGGATCTAGTTTAGTTGCCATACCACAGAGGCCACCAGCGTGCATCCTTTTCAAATTCAATCCACCGCCTTGCATACTGCTAATAACCGCTTCAATAGGTTCCCATGTAGATTTATTACCCTTCTCAATTTTACGTCCAGGACCAATTATTACTTCATCACCGTCATTGAATTCACCTTCAACAATACTTCCTCCAATAACTCCGCCTCGTAGTTTGCTTGGGCGTGTTCCAGGGCGATTGATGTCAAAAGAGCGTGCTACATGCATGATAGAACGCTTGTCCTTTGAACGGTCAGGAGTTGGAATTGTCTGCTCAATCGCATCTATTAGGATATCGAGATTAACATCGTGATGCGCTGAAACAGGAATTACCGGAGCATTCTCAGCGATAGTCCCCTTCAAAAAGGTCTTAACTTCTTGGTAAGATTCTAAAGCACGTTCTTTACTTACCAAATCAATTTTATTTTGAACTATGACGATATTCTTAATTCCTGCTATTTCCAAAGCCATCAGATGTTCTCTAGTTTGAGGCTGCGGACATGTTTCATTAGCAGCAACCATCAACATTGCCCCATCCATAATAGATGCGCCAGTGATCATTATTGCCATCAAAGTCTCGTGACCAGGAGCATCCACGAATGAAACAACTCTTTGTAGTTCATTTGCAATATCATCCCCGCCATCAGGTCTTCGACCTGTTGCGTAGTATTGGCCTTCTTTGGTTTTGTAGAATGCAGTGTCGGCATATCCCAATTTAATTGAAATACCGCGCTTTCTTTCTTCTGAATGAGTATCGGTCCAAATACCGGAAAGAGCTTGAGTTAGAGTGGTTTTTCCATGGTCAACGTGACCTACAAGGCCAATGTTGATTTCAGGTTGGGAAGGAAGCGTTCTTGCCATTCTTCCCTACTCCTCAATTTACGAAATCCCTCTCGGGTTTCACTCCGCTGCTTCTTCGCTTCCAGAAGAAGTTATGTCAGCAAGGCTCTTATTGCCTGCTTCAGTTACTTTCAAATTGATTTGACGAGTGTCCTGAGTGATAGTGTTACCACGGAAGTTTCTACGCTTGCGTAGTCCGTCTAATTTATAGCGGAAACGCTTCTTTTCTCCACCTTTGCTCTTGAAGACGAGAGAGTGACCCTTGAATCCAGTAGATGCAGTGACGAGAATTGATTGGCGAGCACCGCCTTCAAGGTCACGGCGAAGAGGAGTTCCAGTTTTATCTGAACCACCAGTGATTTGCAACTTGAAACCGGAAAGAGTTTTTTCTCCTTCTCCAACGAAAATACCGTCAACGGTATCTCCAATTTTTCTGCCCAATAATTGAGCATGATTATTTCCACTAATTTTCAATGAATAGGACCTGCCACTGTTAGCAGGATCTGTATCATTGACGACGGCGACGAATTCTCCTTGTTGTCCAATTGCCATATTCACACCACTTAGAATAACTCGCCGACAAGAGACCCATATTTAGGCTAACCGCATAGGCATGGCGGTACATTTAGCGTCGTAGTCGCTTAGGAAGTAGTAATTCAAGGCGACTTGAGAGGTCCGCTGGTAGATGATGTGGCATGCTCAAGTGGGTCGTCCTGCCCCTTCCATCACTAACGTTTGAAACCTTAGAATCAATCAACTGCTGCTGTTCTAGGTACTTTATGTATTTCCAAATCGTTGTGTGGCTCTTTTGTTTCTGGTCGTATTCTTCGCAGACTACAGCATAGAGAGATTCAACATCTCCCATCGACATAGTCTCTTCAGTTTTCAATCTCCTGCACAATGCCAGGAGGACTAACATTTGGTGAGCCGACAGGTCATCGACAACTTCTAACTTGATTCCGATTTGCAATGCGACCCCATCGTTGGGTTCATGAATATCTTCAACCAATATCTCTCTTGCACTTTGCGCATCCTGCCTAAATTCACAGCGTTCAACAGCAGCAGAAAGTAGTTCAATTCCTCTTCTAGCATCACCACTTGGACCGGCCTTTTCTGCAATTAATCGGATAATTTCAGGCGAAAATGTTCCACCTACTAGGGAGTATTGAGCTCGCTGGTTGATTATCTGCTCAATTCCATCAACTGTATATGGCGGGATCATGATATGATTTGTACTGCCCATTCTGGAGATTACAGCGGTTTCTAATAGGTCTAGAACCTGCTCTTGACTGATTATTATCAAGGATAATGTGCCTTTTCCAGATTGGTCCTCATCAATTCTTAGAAGTTGGTAAAGAAGGTCGTCTCCAGAGCGTCTTAACATGTGGTCAACCTCATCTAATACAACGATTAAGTGAGCAGAATCCCTTCGAACCAATTTCCTTAGGCTAATCAACAATTCTCCCATTGAAAGGCCTCTATCTGGGTGGCCGGGGTCCAATTTGTGAAGGATGCGTTGGACTACTCGCATACTAGTGGATGCGTTCCTGCAATTTATTTGAACAGACTTTATTTGCCTTTTATTTGCTAAATGTCGTTGAATATCTCTACAAAATGTTGCGGCTAAAACTGTTTTACCACTGCCAACTGGGCCAGTAATAACTGCGCGTCCAGCTCCATCTGGATGCGATAATGTTGAAAATTTACTTGCTAATTGCTTCTGAATGTCATCTCTGCCGACTAATTCATCGGGCATGTAATCAAAATCTAGACCTTCTGGATTGGCTAGGACGAAACCCGCTCCAATTCGGTCAAGGTAGTTACTCATAACAAGGGAAGGCTCTCGTCAACCGTTATTGAACATAGGGGCAGTTGAAGCAAGGAAAAAAGCAAATTGCTTTGAGTTCTATTTTCTTCAACTCAAGGAATTTCGTCAAATTGGTAACCGAGTTCCCATTGCTTTTCACCAAGTACGACCTCTAACTCAAACGGAGTTAGTAATGGCTTTTTATAGCGTACTGCATCATCAATAGCGATTCTTGGGCATGCTGTATTGACAAATGCATCAACAGGATAGAAGTCTATCAATTCTGGGCTGACATGTTCCAATGCCATCAAGTAACCTTTCTTACCATGCTTCTCTAGCATTCTTTTCATCCTTAGGGCAAGAGTGCGACGCATTTGTCCAGGCTTCTCTCCTATCAGGATTCCATAGACTTGCGCGTTATCACAGGCCATAATTAGTCCAAAGCGTTGTCTTAGTATTCTCTCAACACTTAGAAGAGACATTTCTTTCGCCTCTCCACTATATGGGTCTAACATTGCAAGAGGTTTTCCAGTGTGTAATACTAATCCGATCGGATGGAAATCACCACTGCCTAGGAATAAGTAATGTCCAATATCATCTTGGTCACCTGAATAATTACACCCTAGAACCTGTCCTGGGAAGGATAGACGTGCCCCACCTAATGGAATTACTACATCATAACCTGCTTTCTCTAAACGGACCTGGAATTCTGGCAATAAGTGCAGGTGTTGAATTGCACCAACCAATCCCAATTTTGTACCAGTGAGAGGTGATAGGCGGCCAACTGCATCCAAAAACTTCTCTTGAGCAGCTTCTGTACTAAGTTCATTAGTTTTTTCTTGGTCTAAAATACGATTCTTTGCCATTGCTAGGTGATTTTCTAGGAACGGTATCACCGGAGTTAATTCAGGGTCTCCATCATATGTGACATTAATAAATAGTGTTGGCATACCAGATTCAATATTCATTTGACTATGACCCATATGTGCTACCATCTCGACACCCATATTCTTCATCTTGTCATGAACAAGGTCACAGGCACCGTAACACGGGTCTGCTGCAAGTACTACTTTGGCACTTGTTTCAGTTTCAATTTCATCCATCATTTCTAAGGCTTGCATTTTCAATCCTTCCGGAAGTTGAAGAGCGATTAATCGGTGGTCACTGGTACGGATTCTTTCCATTAACTCAGTCAGTTCGAAATTGTGATGGTCTAAGTCCATGATGTTCCCTATTTGCAGGGGGTAATAACCACCTTCATCAAAGGATGCTTTTTTGAAACGGTTAATTCAGTCAAGAATAACGATATTTGCCCCGTCCATTTCAAGACGAACTAAAGATTCAATTTTGATGTTCGGATAATCGGTTTGAAGTAATTTCAAACCAGGCCCCTTTTCTACAACGGTAATGATGTGCATTATTTCAGCGCCAGTTTTTTCAATTCCTTTGATAATCGCCCGAAGAGTCCCTCCGGTTGATAAAACATCATCGACAATGACAACTCTCTCCCCTGACTTGACATCATTTAGGAACATTTCACCCTTTGAATATCCAGTTGATTGATCTATTACCACTTCTCCTTCAAGACCATATTGCCTTTTCCTTACCACCACTAATGGTTTGCCTGAACTGATGCTCAATGGAGCGGTAAGGGGTAAGCCCATAGCCTCTATTCCAAGAATCAAATCCACATGATTCCAATCGATTGCTTCCAAGCATAAATCTGTAACAGCGGATAGGACTTCAGGGTCCAGTCTAGGAACCCCATCTGTAAGTGGGTGAATGAAATATGGATAATCGCCTTTCCAAATAACTGGAGCATTCTGTAAACTGCTTCGGAGTCGTTGCATTGCATCCGCCATATTGGATGCCCACTGATGGTAGGGTATCACCTTTGTCTCAAAGTTCAGAAATATATTCGATGTATTCTTCTGGTTCCAATAGTGTTTCTAAATCGATTTCATGAGGGTCAAGTAGGATAATCCAGCCTTGGTCATATGAAGATTCGTTAACAATATCTGGGTTGATTTCGACTTCACCATTCACTTCGGCGATTTGTCCAGAGAACGGTGATGGGAATGAAAGTTTTTCATCGGTGGTCCAAATTGAGAACATATCTGCTCCAAATTCTTCTACTTCCAATCCGGTTTGTGGTAATACGACTCGCAAAACTTCACCGTGTTCGACAGCTAAATATTCGCTGACACCGATCATTAGTCTGTCGTCTTTCTCTTGATACCAAAGGTGGTTAGTAGAGTATTTTCTATTATGCGCAATGCTAAATTCAACGATATCGTCATCCATTCTGCAATTCTCCTTAAAACGCCGCACAAATTACCCTATATCAACACTTGGATGAATCGTATTTCTAAATAGTCGTGCAACGGATTAAGAAAGCAAGCCCTTTGGCATTGACGGGTAGGGTCATGGATTTCGCACAAACCGATGAACAGGAGATGATTAGGGACTTAGTTCGCGATTTTGCGGAGACTGTATTAGCACCCACGGTTGGAGAGCGAGACCAAAACCAAGTCGCTCCTAGCGAAGAGTGGAAACAGTTCCTAGAATACGGTCTCCAAGGTGTAACCGTTCCAGAGGAATATGGTGGTTCACCAATTGACGATGTATCCGAATCAATAATTATTGAAGAATTGGCTAGAGTCGATCCTTCGTTTGCAGTAATGTACTGTGTTCATGTAGGATTATGCTGTAAAACGATAGCATTACATGGTAATGAACAACAGAAGAAGAAGTATTTACCACGCTTGGCTGAAGGTGAAGTCGGAGCATATTCATTGAGCGAAGCTGGTGCTGGCACTGATGCAGCAGCAATGACATGTAAAGCAAAATTAAGTGATGACGGCACTCATTATATCTTAAACGGAGAAAAAATGTGGGTTACAAATGGAACCCAAGCAAAGATAATTGTATTGTTTGCAAAAGATGTTGACCATTCTGATTACGGCGTAAAGAAGCATGGTGGAACTACCGCATTTATTGTAGAGTCAAGTTTTGACGGTTTTTCCGTTGGAAAGAAGGAGGACAAGTTAGGGATTAGAAGTTCAGATACCTGTACTATCATTTTACAGGATTGTAAAGTTCCTATTGAAAATGTGATCAAACAAGTCGGACAGGGTTTCCCTATTGCTATGAACGCATTAGACAATAGCCGAATTGGTATTGCAGCACAAGCATTAGGAATTTCTCAGGGTGCATTCGAATCTGCACTAAAGTATGCCCATGAAAGAGAAGCATTTGGTAAACCGATAGCCCATCATCAAATGATAATGGCATATTTGTCGGATATGGCTACCAGGATAGATGCTTCACGATTGTTAGTATACAGAGCAAGTTGGGCTAAACAACAGCACTACGAAAATGGTGGTCCAAGGCATTCTAAGGAAGCGAGTATGGCAAAACTATTCGCGGGTGATACAGCAATGTGGGTCAGTGAACGAGCAATTCAAGTCTTAGGTGGATATGGATATACCAAAGAATTCCCAGTTGAAAGATTCTTTAGAGATGCTAAAATCACTCAAATATATGAAGGAACACAAGAAGTACAACGTATTGTAATAGCACGTGCATTACTTTGAATCATACTTCTCTTGCATCGGTTCCAGCCAACTTTGCTATCTTCAAACCGCTTGACCAAGATACTATTTTTGCATCTGCAACAACGGTATCTCCTTTCTTGAATGTTGTGACTACATCATTTTCACTCTTAGGGATCATTATCGCCACCTTGTATGGACCTCCATCGAGTATCCCTAGAACCGAATATCCTCCACGATAGTGGTCGGTTACCATCAAAGTCCTTTCAATCCTTTCAACTTTAATGGTACAAATGCTACTAGTGGCTTTTGCAATAATTGCCCTTTCTTCAGATGATAATCTAGATGAATACAATTCCTCAATAAGTTTTTCATTAGTAGTATTTACATTTCCATCTAAAATTACGCTGGAATCCTCTACAAACTCGATAGTTTCTACAACCGGAATTGGACTTTCAACCACTTGCTGTGGTGGTATTTCCTCCCCCGTATTAGCCATTTCCTCAATATCAGGTTTTTCTTCTACAACTGTAACTGCAGGAATCTCCACTGGAGGGGATTCTGGCGAAACGACATCATTTTCGAAGCCCATTTCTTCTAAGAACGCCCACCATTCTTCAACGGTGACTACACCATCTTGATTTGCATCTAAGATTTTAAAGATTGTTGTGACGACCCACGGAGGAGGGGGTGTACCAGTCATTTTGACAATAAGGAGCATTATTTCTGATTCTGCAATGATTCCATCAGCATCACTATCGAGCATTTGTGTTAGTTGCGGAATAGAATATCCAGCTTGAATTAAAGATTGTCCGAAATTTTTCCTTATCATTTCGACCATAGGATTGTCAGAGGCTTTACTTTCAACCTTTTCTACAACAGATGAAGAAGCAGTTGCGATTTTACTTCTTGCGCTTTGTGTTGCCTTTTGTTGTAATTCTTCCTTTGAATTATGGATTTTAGATGCTACTCCAACAGTACTTGCCGCAGCGACAGCAGCAGCCACATCACCTTTGGAGAAAGACTGGCGCCAAGACGAAATCGATTGATTAGAATCTAAAATTGATAGCGTTTGCATACGGTTTGAAGGATTTATTTCGATGCCATATTGGGCAGCAATAACACCAAGTTGACTATCTGATAAGGCCGATAATTGACCTTGACTTTTTGCAAAAGAATCTTCAATTTCAGCCTTCATTGCTTGTAATTCACTATAACTCATTCCACTCATTGAAAAACCTCGTTGATGTTTTTAGTTTGAAAGGACTTTGTTCATTACCTTGTTGGTATTGATAATTAGATAAAACATGTCAATAATAACT
>Ga0307984_1000864_pt1 | contig 12946 bp, 12 predicted proteins | sample EllFjometageno78_FD_203169 | JGI IMG/M metagenome (GOLD analysis project Ga0307984, IMG submission 203169) | Marine microbial communities from Ellis Fjord, Antarctic Ocean - #78 | ecosystem: Environmental > Aquatic > Marine > Unclassified | place: Southern Ocean | collected 2014-10-09 | reverse complement strand
GGTCTGGCCCAATCGGTGCCTGAGTGTGGCTGCATACCATTTGCTCTGCGATAGGCAGACATCTCTCCATAGTGAGAGGTTATGTATTTTGCGTCGTAAACCAAACGCCAATCTGAAAGTCTTTTAGACATTATTAAATCCCGCCCATGTTCATTATTGCAAATACAATTGCACCAATGCCGGCGGTCAAAGAAGCATACGCTACCTTTTCAATCCACTCAAACTTTGCTTGCCTGACCTCCAGCTGGTTAACTCGCTCAACAATTCCTTCTAGGCTTGACATCTTAGTTGTCAACTCTATAAGTAGATTCTGGCTTTCTATCTGCTTTTCGTAGAGCATCTGTAAAGTTACCCTTGCGTGTGGCTGGTCTGAGTTATCTTCAAAAGGCATTAGCTAACCACGCTCCATACTAGATTTATTGTTTGTGTTCCGCTGCCATCTATACGGTATACGTTTACAGTGCAGCCCTCTGTTGTGCTGTTAGTAACGGTTGGCACATAGCTGCTTGAGCTGCTGACAGGACCCCTAACTGTCACCTGGATTTTGTCAGGTGCAGTCGAAAGTGTTTGCCCAAAAACAACAGAGACAACCTGTGTGGCTGCTGAGTTGCCAGTAAACTGCAAAGAATAGCTGCCGGACAACGGGATAGCTTCATCTACGCTCGTTGCCATTGCTGCAAACACCGACTCTAGAGGTGTAATCTGGTCGCTTGAGGTGGGGTAAACGATACCCTTAGGTGTAGTTGCCATGTGTCTATTGTATCCTATTCAGCTTCTAGGGCGTCGAGGCGAGCCTCTAAGGTTTTGATGGTTGTGTTCTGTTGTTTCATGGCCGACACGAGTGCCGCCGTAAGCTCCGAGTACCTAACACCATCCGGTCTACGGGTTCCATCTTTAAGGGTTTCGTAGTTTACAAAGATATCCAGGGTTGTGCCAGCAATATCTTCTGCTATCAATCCAGGGTATCTAATAGCGTTTTCGGGGTCTTCTTCGACCTCTTCTTTTAATCTAAAAGTCTTTGGTTGGAGTTGCAATACGGCATCAAGCCCGAACTCTGCATCTTCTATGTCGGTCTTATACCTTCTGGAGGAACTTGTGCGAACAAAGTTTCCACCATTAGTGACCGACGCACCAGTTGTGCCGCCACCAATCAATGCGTTTCTTGTTAGCGAGCCACTAACCGCAACAATGTCATTTTCAGAGCTAAAGCTAGCTCCGTACACGCCTGTTTGACCAACAAGGTAATTACCAGCCGTAGAGGCTAACACACAGGCACCACCAGATATATATGTGGCATTGTTACCCCCGTAGCTACTACCGTAGATACTACCCGTCTTGACATTTCCTGAATTCCAGATGTCTATGGTGTTTGTTTCAATGTCAATTCTTTGCCCGCTTGCAGCCGTCTGTAGGGTCGAACCGGTTATCGTACCAGCCGTGATGTTGTTTGCGGAGACCGTCCCAGCATAAACGTATGCCGAACTGATTTCAGTTGCAGTAATCGTATTCGCCGTAATGTTTCCACCGTTAATATCGTAAGTGCTACCATCGGCACCTAAGCTAACAAGCCCACCAAGGGCGTTGTTTGCTACAGCGGCTGCGGCACTTGCATCGTCTGATGCAGCTTTTGCATCATTGGCAGCTATAAGCGCCTGACCCGCAGTAACTGATAGCTGACTGTCACGAGTAGTGTTGTTTATGTCCGAGCTTTGCAGGCTGCTCTCTAGGTTTGTAATCTTTTTTTCGACCTCACGACCCCAGTATTTTGCGTCTGTTGCGAAGTTGTTTCTTGGGTATACCATGTTACTCCTTTACCAATGAGATTACGCTAAACTCATTAAAGCTAATGTCTGTCATCGAATTGTCTAGTTCTTGAAAAGTGCTACCAGACCAGACTGAGTTGAAGTCTGCAAAAGTTACATAAGAGTTGGCGCTTATGTTTACGCCTGAGTCTGTAAAGTTAGTGGACCTGATTCTAAACTTGGAATCGAAGGCGCTAATTATAGAGCCGGTGGCAGTTCCAAAGTCCAGGCCAGAGGGCATCTCCTGAGTCAAGGTAATCCTAGGGCCACATATCTCCTGTGCAATTCTTATTGCGCTGCTCCAGAAGGTGTTGTCATCGGTTATAAAAGGATTGTCTATAACTGGTGCTTCAGTTACCTCTGAGGCTGGCGCACCTGTGTATATTGTGTGCTCAGTTTTCTCAAAGAAAACCCCGGTCCCAATAATGTAAAATGCGGGGTAGTCATCGCCACCTGCTGTCTCAACGCCAATTTTAAAAGGCTCTAGCTCAGGATAATTAGCCCCGATAATTGTAATCTCAATCTCATTGGGGTTCTCTGTAATCGCGACCTCTACCGAACCACCTTGGCTTGTCCACTGAGCAGCTGTTAATGGTATCTGGTCGTTACCTACGATTACGTACTGGCCAGTTGTGATGGGTGACACAATGGTCTGGACCGGCTGCGGCTGCTGGACAGACTCAAGTGAGACGTTGACCTGAATGCGTCTAGTTATCTTCTCGTTTGCTGTGACCTGGAAAGAGTCCACAATAGAAACAAACTCAAGGTTGGCGTAATTAAAGGCATCGATGTTCTGCTGCCTTATTAAAGAGGTTGCCTTGTATTCGGTATTGTATTTAATTACCTTAACCGACTGCGCCGCATCAAAGGCATCAATCTCTAGGCTCTCATCAGAAATTAAATTAGTGGTATCAATCTGGTTCACCCCACCAAGCCTAAACCAGAGCTCGTCCTCGACGATATACATCTCTAAGAATTTATTGGTAGTATCATCTAGGAGGGATGCTGAGCATAGCATCTTAAGGTGGTCCCAAACACTTCCGCTCCAACCGATGAAGTCTACGTCAATGGCTTCCAATATTGTTTGCAATCCGGATTCAAAGTTTGGCACAATGCTTACCAAGTTGCAATAATATAGTATGGCTTCGTAAAGATTGTAGCCACTAGAGTTGCTCCCCTGAGGCTGGGCCACTCTCTCAACGTCTAGCCTTGACTGAATGGTATCACCAACTACTGAAACTAAACCATTGTTTAAAGAAACCTTTTTAATTGTAAAGTTTATATCGCCGTACTCTTCATCTGACAGAAGAGCCTCGTTGTTAATTGAAATCCTGGAGCCCTTGGTGTTCTCATTAGAAACTAGCTGGGCAGTTACTTGTCCTGTTCCACCCTCAAGGTTAGATGGGCTGGTTGGAGTGGCGTCTTCAGAATACGAAAAGGAGATTAGTGATGCGTCCCTAAAGTCACCACTCCCGCTAATCGTTTTTACTGAAGGCATCCGTTACTCCTCGATAAAGGTTGTCGCGACTTCTACAAAGCCGTCGTTAATTGCGGCTGACAGGTAAGTGATGCTAGGGGCTGACGAAAATAGTAAGCCCGTTGTCCCACGCCCTGATGTAAAGTCGCCTTGTGGTACCACTGTAAGGTCAGGTAGTACTTGAGCAATCATTCCTGCAATTTTCATAACGCTGGTGCTTGCAGTTGGGTTCTTTACTATTATATCAACCATAGAGTAAGCAAGCCCGCTGACCTGAGTGTTGGTCCTTGTGCCAGAGGTGACCGACAACGGGGCAGCCAAAACGTCATCGGTGCTGCCGTCATTCCTGTCGTGGCAACGCAAAATTATGGTTGCATCCCCAGAGTCCTGGGTGCCATGCCACCCGAAGTGTAGTCGGTAACCGCTAGGCAGTATGACCCTAAAGTAGTCGGTGCTTTCCTGCACAGAGGCACCAAAGGTGAGCTCTAAGGATTTGTATGGGTAGTTCCTGTTATTGGAAGCTGTATCGACGCTCGCTGCAGTACCGACTGAGCTAATTGAGCCCCAGCCAGACTGAGATAACATGGGTGATGCCCAGTTAGGTGAGAGCAAGTTGCTGTTTACGGCAAATGGGTCAAGCCAGTAGTAAGGACCGTCTCCATAAATGCCATCAAAGTAGTCTTTTATGGTGTGTAAACTGTCGTTTATTGAGTCGGCATTTAGTGGCCCTGACCAAGCAGGCGAGAAACGCCTGTGGTTGGCCTTAGAACGCTTCGTGAAGGCCCTACCACTAAGCAGCTGAGCATCATTAAAGTAGCCCTCTGTTGAGGCGTCTAAGCCGGTCTTAGGGGCTGGTATCCACAGCTGCTTTACAGCGTTGCCGAAGTAAACTTTGCGTTCCATTATCTGATGCCCCTCTGTGCAAGAAGTGTGTTGCCAGCATTTGCCGACTTTGCAATTATTGTGTTGTCAGTGTATAGTGCAACTGGCCTGTCGATTGCAGAGCGAAACAGCTGCCTGTCTTCTGTTGATAGATAGACGGTGTTGCTGGTAGCAGCTGCTACAGAGCCCATACGCATCGAGGCTGATGGCGTTTGCATCTGGTTAAGTGAGTTAAAGAAGTCCGGGCCATAGTGCTTAACCGCTGCGGACTTGACCACAAACTCACCGTTGGAAAGCCTAGCCGAGATACTGTCGCTAGTGCCTGTCCCTGGGCCGGTGACCATGCCGCCAGCTGCGCGGCTGATTGTACCGAACTTGTAACCCTTGAAGTTGAATGAACTCGGTTCGTTAACTGTTCTTTCAACGGTGGTTACATTTATAGTTTTGTCCCTAATAGAATCAAGTCTAGCGTTAGCACTTTCTGCAAAGCTTTTAACTGCTTGCATCGCTAAATCTGTATCTGCAGTTATAACAGTTTTTATGTCATCTGGTATCTCATCCATTGCAACAATTAGCTCGTTTTTTAATACGTCTGCAACGGCTTGAGCCTCAGACTGAGTATAGCCCATCTGGATTGCGTTTTGTTTAAACGACTCAACTTGCTTGTCAATGATAGCGGTAAGGTCTTCGCCGGGCTTTGCAGTAGTAATCATAAACGCTGCTACATCGCCATACTTTCCAGCCATGTCCTGCAATGCTCGGTTCTGGGCAATTATGTCACGAGTAGTAGAGTTAAGTCCTAGCTTACTTTGTGCCGAAGCTATCTCATCCTGAGCTATGCCTATTTGAGACTGTGACTCAGCTATTTCTCTATTGCGGTCTACTACATCGCCATCAAGCTCTGCGATTTGGGCCTTCAGTTCTTCAGACCTTAATACGTCTCCATACTTTAAGGCAATCTGTAGCTGGTATTCTAGTTTTGTCTTATTTGCAGCAAGAAGATTTATGGCATTGTTGGCATCGTCAATTGAGTTCTTTGCATCATCGATTGTTTTACCAGCTTCAGCTATTGAATCGTTTGCCGCGTCAGCAGCATCCGCCATGTCAAGCCAGCCAATAGTAATGTCATCAACGGCATTTCCTTGGGCATATATTGCGTCAAGACCAGCAGAGATGGAAGACTTTAGCTTGTTTACCGCCTCTGCAACCTTAAGGACCGACCTTATGGCCTGAGAGCTGTCTGTGAGCTCAGTCATAAGCCTATCTACTTCACCCGCACTCACCTTTGAGGTTTTGCCTGTTGCTTTAATTGCCTTATCAATGTACTTAAGGGACTCTGAAGAGGCCCCTAGGTTTACTAGAGACTTCCTTAAAGCCCCAAGGTAGTTAGCAAATGTCTGCAGGTTTCCATTTGACATTACTGCCATTTGGTCTATTGTGTCAAGTAGACTACTTACGTTACTTCGCCCAGACTCGCTCCAAATTGAAAAAGTTTTTCCGTTTTGAACTAAGGATTCGCCAAGAGATGCAATACTCTCTTGCATTGCCATCCGCTTTGTGGAATAACTGTAAAGTCGGTTGAGTGTTTCTTGCAATTTCTGCAAAGCTGTCATTGCTCTTGCTGCTGATGCCTGTGCTTTTTTCATAGCATCTGAGAATACCGCTGCAAAGTCAGTGGTATTATTAGCCCCAGTTTTTAGTGAGGCGCTTAGACCCTTCAGGTATGCAACCTGCTTTGCAAACGAAGCCGCATTTGCAGCGCCAGACGCACCCATAAAGGCAGACATGCTAATAGTTGATTCCATTACAGCCACCTGTGCGTCTATCATGGCTATTAGGGAAGCTGTATCCATTGCTTTGTCCATGCCGGCTTTAAAGCCAGCAAGAGCAGGTACTGTCTCGGTCATGCTCTTAATTATAAAGGTCTTCATGGTCTCAAACTGGTAGCCAGTTGTAAGCCCATTCTTTCCTAGAACGGTTATAGCAGAAGACATCATCTCAACAGAACCTATAAAGCCGGTATCATTTGCAATTGAATCCTCTATGGCTGCGCTCATAAAGTCAGACCATCCGCCTATTGCGTCTCTACCCTTTTGCGAAAGGTTATTTATTTCACCATCAACCTCTGAAAGCGTCTTTGCAAAACCCGCAAAAGCATTGTAGACATTTGACTGACTTGAAGCTGCTGAAAGAGAAGCTTCTGCAAACCTTCTTAGTGCGTCAGACAGGGTTTCTATTTGTTCGCCAGTCTCTTCGGACTGCACACCAAGCTCCTCCATGACGTCTTTTTGTATCTGAGTGGAGTCGGCGCTTTTTTCAACCGAAGAAGTCGCTTCGTCTACTGCTCTTCCAACGTCTATTGTAAAACCTGTGGTCTTTTCCATTTGAAAGTTGGAGTCAATCATAGTGTTTTTAAGTCTATTAAATTGCTCTTCCGTAAGGTCTATACCTAGAGACTTAAAGGCAGCTTCAAGACTGTCAAAGCCTCTGCCAGCCTCGACGCTACCCGATATGAGCTCCATGGCCTTTTGGAATCTTTGGGCATATGCCTCTGCTCCAGGCCCCTCTTCGAGTCCCGCTTCTATGAGAGCAGCGGCATCAAAGCCAAGCTCTGTTAGTACTGCCGTGGTTGCTGGGTCGAGGTCTGTTAACTGAGCCCAGAAGTCCGCCCCTTTACCATCGTAGTTGCTTAGAGCCTGAATAATTAAAGCGGCTGTGTTTTTGCCAAGCAAGGCGGTGTTTGTGCCTAGCACAGAGTTGGTCTCTTCTACTTCTTTTCTAAAATCCGCCAGAGCCTGCTCAGCTACATCCAAAGCGTCAGACTCGGCGTCAATTGCTTTAGTAGCTTTTGCCCTAGCTATTGCTGTTTTAAATGCAGCTTCTCTTGCAAGTATCTCTTCTTTTGTCAGGCTATTTACGCCTACTGCAATTTCCCGATAATGCTCGCCCCCCGCTGCCGTGTCAAGTGCAAGTGCTGCGTTAAGCGCCTCTGCACCTCCCGCAGCTTCAAGCATTTCTTCTCCGCCTGTCTTAGCAGAGCTAGCCATGTTTGCAAAGGCCATGGCGGCTGATGTTAGTACAATGCCTATTACGCCAACCCAACCAAGAGATAGCTGGAAGCCCCTTGATGCAACTGAGGCTTTGTTCATACTTAGCCCAAGGAAGTTTAATGCGCCAGCTGTTATAGTTGACTGTCCAGTCATGGCCATTAGTGACGCTTTTAGAGTTGTCATACTAATAGAAGCTTCGATACCATCAATTGTGAGGTTCTGAATTGCAAGTTGCATCGCTAGTGTGCCAGCAATTGAGAGAGCAAGGACTCCCTTATAGACTATTACGGCTGCTGCTATTGCAGTAAACGCAGCCACTGCTGCCATTAACGGGAGCGGTACGCTTGAAATAAGTTTAAGAAAAGCACTAATTCCGTCAACAAGTGGCTTTAGTGCTTCGCCAAATGCAGTCCCAAACCTAGAGGAAAGCATTTCAAAAGTGTTTTTAAGTATAGAAAGTTTGGAGTTTAAGTCATCCGCAACCTTACCATAGGCTTCTGACGCATAAGTCCCTAGAACAAACTGCTCTCTAGAATCCTTTAATGATGCCGTAAGGACATCCATGTTACCTGCAAGCCTCTGAATAATGTTAACTTCACGGCTGTTTGTAATACCAAGGTCCGTTAGAACACGGTTAAGCTGCCCACCCGCTTCTGCTCCACCTATTAAAGAAGCAAAGAACTGAGATGGGTCTTGGGCCCATAGCTCTGCAGAGGCCGTCGAGGTCTTGCCAAGTATCTTAGCAAAGTCGTTTAGGCTCTCTCCACCCGAACCAACCGAGAGGTCAATAGTTCTAAAGAGCCTAAGGATTGAACCACGTGCTGCTTCTGGCCTTACCTTTAGGGACGCAAGTGCAGTTGCATAACCTATGGTCTCGTCGGCAGCAAAGCCAGCTTGTGTTGCAGCAGCTGCAATTGACTCTGACATTTTAAGAATTTCACTGTCTGTTGCAACCGCGTTAATACCAGCAAAGGTAATAGCAGATGACAGGTTTTCAAACTGGCTAACCGGTACGCCCATTAGCTGAGCAAGCCTACCAAAAGAAAGTGCTGTCTGCTCAACGCTAATGCCAGTAATGGTTGCGAACTTTGCAACAGTAGAAGTGAACTCGTCAAGGCTTTCGGCTGCGATGCCCATCTGAGCACCTAGAGTAGCAATTTCCGTAATATCCGCAAAAGCAACTGGGATGTCGGTTGAAAGTTCAAGTAGGCTGTTTCTCAGGTCGGCTAGCGAGTTGCCTGTTAGCCTTGAAGTTCTTTCAACTGAAGTAAAAGCAGACTCAAACTTAGCAAATGCCTGAATACTCTGCACAACGGCAGCGCCTATCGCAACCCCAAAGGCTGTAAACCTACGCCCCACGTCGTAGAGTGCGTACCTAGTAGACGCCAGCTTGCGCTCAAAGTCTTCGTGTCCAAATGCCTCGGAGAGTTTTACTGTCTCTGCGGCTTTTTGAGTTTGCCTTAGTCCTCGTTCTACCCTACCGAGCTCTTTGCTTAGCTGTAATGCGGCTTTGCCTTCTTGTAGGAATTTAGAAGCGAGGGCACCCTTTTGTGCAATCTTAGTGGACATCCTGCTGGCTTGCCATTGCTCTGCCGCTAGCTTGGCTTGTTGCGAGCGGTACTTCCCCATGACCTTGGAGGCGCTCATGGTGCTTTTCTCTACTTCACTAAGCCCTTTTTGCGTGGCCTTTGAACCCTTTGTATCGGCTAGTAATATGAGCCTAATGCGAACGTCCAAAACAGCACCACCTAATGTCTTATACCATTATACAGTGTTCTTCTTAGAGTGTTTGCAGGTACCTGTAGTAGGATTCACGAGTGGGCATCTCACCATCATCGTGGGTGTATGCAACTATGTAGGGTGTTTCTCCGTAAGTTTTTTTAGAAGAGTTCTTTTTTTCTTGCTTTTCTTTCCATCTTTCGAGCTCACCCTTTGCGTAGCAAGTTGTCACTTTTATTTTAAAGCCGACATTAGTGGCATTATCATTGCGACAAATCCAGATAGGATTACCGCAGTCGTTACAAGTTTCATCCTGAAGTGTTTGGAATGCTTCTACTAGTAAGAAGTCAAACCTGGTCCAAGGGTCAGATGGTTGCTCATGGAAGAGCATTGCAACTGGCCTTATACCAGAAGCAATAGCGGCCTTTAAAGCTGTTATGTAACCGCTATTGCCCTCCCAAGTCAGGACTTCGGTAAAAAACCTGCGTCTACCGCTCCATCAAAATAAGATGATGCTAGAGTTAGCTTTTGCATCGTATCAACAATTACCGCCCATGAATCTACGGGGATTGCACCGCGTATTTCCAAGACATCATCTGTAGTGTACTCTGTTAAATCGTCGTTGCCCTCTGAGTCCGTTACCTTTACAATATTGGAAGCAACCAAGGAGCAAAGGTAGTATGGAATCCAATCTTCGTTTTGCTCAGACTCTTTGGCAGGGAACAGCTCTTCTGCTTTTTTATTAGCGGCTTCCACAACTGACTGGCCTACGCCCTTCATGTGGAAAGTAAGCTTTGAAGAGAGTATGTTTCCCTTAAGAACTTCGGCCTTTGCTTCCATCTCTGCAATTAAATCTTGGTCTGAGTTTTGGGTAAGACCTTGAAGCTCTTTGTTTAGTTCTTCAAGCTCATACGCAGAACGAGCGTCGACGTAAACGTCTACAGACTTTTCTGGGTATGCCCTGTTTTTGATTGCATCAGCTAGGGAGAACTTGCCCTTCTTCTGGGCTGCCTCAACCATGTCTACTACGTTATTATCTTCGCTCATTATTTGCCCTTTCATTATCGCCGTTTGGAGGTGAAAGACTGGGTGGAGTAAAACGGGCGCAAAACCCCACCCAGTCGGTTATTCAGCTATTAAACTACTGTGTCTACGTTAACAGCAAGGTTACCCTGAGGGGCAAAGTTGACCATGAACTTAACGCTGTCTTCACCTTCGGTGTTGTCCATGAATGCGTCTGCAATAAACTTGAATGCAGATACTTCCTGGTCAGCAGCAAGGGCCGTCTCAGCTGTGATTCCAACACGGGTAACCAAGAAGCCAACTGGACGTGAACCGTCAGTAGCAGCCTTGAATGCCTCGTATGCGTCGTAGTAAGCTCCAGAAGTTTCTGAAGTTACTCCACGGAAGAAGGTTAGTGAACCAGAGAACTGCGCAAAGCCGCGAGTCTGGACCTGACCTTCATCTAGGATTCCACGGTCATCAATCTTGTTAGAGTCAGCCGCACCTAGGTCATAACCATCCCAAGCAATTGCTCCGGTTAGGTCAATCGAGCCAGAAGCTTCCATGTCAGCAACGGAAGGAGCCGCAAGGAACGCAGCCTCTGTGCCGGAAAGGTTTCCAGAAGGAACCCAGTAGACGCGAATCTTACCGTTTGAGGTAGACTTCGTTCCAACTAGTGCCTTTAGCTCTGGGCCTGCGCCTGCAGTTCCAGCTGCGACGTCAATGTTTACTCTGACTTCACCAGTGGTTAGGAAGCGGGCACCGGTACGAATCATTTCGCCATCGCCAAGAATCTCGATTGGGAAATCAGTTCTAACGCCGTATACGCTAATCTCGTCACCTGCTGCAAAAGCAGCAGTGTGTAGTTTACCAACACGCTTGATTAGGTAATACTTTACGTCAGGGGCAGCAAACAAACTACGGAACTTGTTGTAAACTGAATCTGCAGCAACGTTTGCATCACGGAATCCGTCAAAGGATGCCTCGTAGTTGGTGTAGGTAGGGGTCTGGACCGAAGCGTTGTCAACGATAGCTAGTGAGTCATCGCTTTCAGAGTCGGTCATGTTTAGTGTGTAGTCGTCTGTAACTGCTGGCGAAATGTTGAATACCTTAGCGGCGTCAGTAATTTCGGTCAGCGTAGGAGCTGTCCAATCTACAAACGCGTCAGCGGTAGCGACATAAAGGCCAACGTTCGGACGTAGCATCTTTGTTGCCATGCTTTATTCCTCGTTCTCTTCAATGTTGGTTGGAGCAGGCTGCTCCTCGGTTTTTGTGTTTGCTAGTCTTTGCCAGATTGTGCCGTCTTGGATAATGCCATCGCCATCTCCATCAACAGCACCTGGAACGTGCTTAGCAAACTTCTTGCTGTTTTCTTTTTTTGGAGCAGCCTTGACCACAGAACCAGCAGGTTCAAGGTCTTTGCCCAAAACTGGGTGCCCTAAGTAGTGCTCAGGGACGTTAACGGATTTACCCGTTCGCTTATTAATAGCCAATGCCATTATAGTCCTTCCAATCTTATCTATTTTACCATGCGGTGTTGACCTGCAGGATGAATCCAAGCTCAACAATGTAGCTATTTGGCTTTGTTACTTGCATCGAGTAGTCTATGCTGCCACCGGCAAACCGGATTTCCCCAGCGTCTGTAGGCTGGAAACCTATAATCTTGTTCTTAACCAAGTCTGCGATTTGTCTGGATGCTCTCTGATTGGTAGATGTGCAAGTCACTATAAAGTAGGACTCAGCCGCGTCATACTTTGCGCTAAGGATTCCGTTGCCCTGCTCCGTGGGATACATATCGGCATACTGCACAACCAAGTACGGAAGCAAGTTGCCGGCGGAATCAAACTTAAGCTTGGAGTCAGCAGGAGCCGAGGTCTCATAGACATCCTGAGCCAGCTCTTCAAGCTTGGCGGTAATCTGGTCGTGGACCGCAAGTATGTTAAGGCTCAATTTATGCTCTCATTCTATTTCAGAAAATACTTTGTAAAGGCTTTGCTAAACTCCTGCTGGGCGTAAGGCAACACCTCTGCCCTTGTCCTAAGTATAGCATTCATGGGCTTGATGCCAGTCCTTGTTCCTTGCTCCTGCCAGCCAAAATACTGATACCACTTTCGCACCCAACCAATGTCAACAGATACCTCCTTGGAGCCATCTCTTTTCTGCATATAGCGGACTTCGCTTTTCATAAGGCCCGTGTCTTCACGGGTGTATTTCTTCATTATGTCTTTGCCGTATTTTCCGACCTTTGTGAGGTAGGTGGAAAGGTAAGATGAAAGCTCGCCGCCGCCACCCGGAAGATTGAGTAGTATTTCTGTGCCAGGAGTTACTGCTCTTGAGTCAATATAAATACCAAAGCCCTTATCGGTAAACTTGTTATTTTTACCTAATTCTTTTGCAGCTTTATTTAACTCTGAGACCGATGACTTGACTTGCCTGATTGACTTATCAAAGTCAGAAAAGTCGACCTTAACCCTAAGGCTGGTCCTGTAGTCCATCTTGTTTGAGGTTTGGTAAGGGTCAGCTCTACCTTGGCTAGACATTTGTAGGGTCTAACTCTATGTCCACCCTGCACAGCAGTGTGCGTTCCCATGCGTTGCTGGAGTTCAGGACTCCGATAACTACATAGATAAACTTCTCTAGGGTAAGATTGTAAGGAGAGCTGGTGACTCTAATCTTGTCATTAGGCCTGATGTCTGGAAGCACTCCGTTGCTGCCCTCAACGGTGTTCTTAGAGTATGGCAAGATAACCCTTACATTCTGCAGGGTTGTAGGGTTAAACTGCTGTGTGCTGTCAGTGTTGGTGGTCTCAGGCTGAATCCTGGCTGGCCCAGTGTAAAGGTCGGTGTTGCTGCCGGACCAAGTGTTGGTCGCGGCATCGTAAGTCTTATCTTCAGATGACGGGTTGTAAACAGTAACCGTGGCAAGCTGAAGCCCATAACCAACGGATTGATTATGGGTCAGCCAGCGTGGGTCTACCGCTCCTCTAGAATTTAAAGCCATGAATTGTCTGGCTT
>Ga0307984_1000863_pt1 | contig 12956 bp, 9 predicted proteins | sample EllFjometageno78_FD_203169 | JGI IMG/M metagenome (GOLD analysis project Ga0307984, IMG submission 203169) | Marine microbial communities from Ellis Fjord, Antarctic Ocean - #78 | ecosystem: Environmental > Aquatic > Marine > Unclassified | place: Southern Ocean | collected 2014-10-09 | reverse complement strand
GCATTTTAGCGTTATCAAGCTGTATTCGGGCTCCATCACGCTCTGTGCGCTGCTGAAGTTCGCTCTGCTTAATTTGAGCACTAAGTTCTGCAATCTTCATTGCATCGCCAGGCTGTTGAGGCTGATTCTCTGGCTTGAATTGCTCTGCTTGCTGATTAATCTGAACCAGTTCTTGAGCGAATCCACCTAACTGTTCTTCAATAAACTGCTGGACCTTGAGGATTACATCGACCTGCTGCTCTGCCTCTTCAGGTATCAACTGTTGAGTCTGCGCCTGTTCAATAGCGTTATGAGACTCCACTAAGTAGTAGTTCAATAGATGATCACGCATGTGCATGGCCATTGGATAAAAGAATGTGCTCATAATGCCAGGGCTTGACCCAAACATTGGCGACTTTAAGAACGGCAAGTGAACTTGCAGATGAGCCAAGTGATCTTGCTGAGGCAGCACGTAAATTCCTTGATTCATTGCTGCCGCTACGTTTTCGCTTACTGGATCTCTATCTTCTGAGCCTGCTTGCTTTTGCATAACTTCTGAAGCTGGAACCTTTAGCGTTCGCAGAAACATTTCTTCAACCGCTTTTTGGTCGTACATTTGCGGAAATTTTTCAGCACGCGCCATAATCGCTTGTATCTGTGCGAAGCGCTGAGCCTCACTAAAGATAGCTGGGTTACTGATCGGCACAACATCAGATGGGCCATCAAAGTCTTCTGCAGTGATCTCTAGCCCAGCGTCCAGCGCATCTAGCTCTTCCTGAGTGTAGTACATGCTGTTGATGCGATGAAGGATATTAAAACTGCGAGCCATAGAGGAATGTAAGCGAGAATGGATTGAGCTAAACACAACCATGCCCTGCTCGATGATTGCCATCGTGGTTCCCACTGGGGCATTGGGGTTTTGGTCGTTAAACTTCTCAAAGGAAGTCTGGACCACGCCCTTGCCTGCATCAACTAGGAATCCTAACAGCTGAAACAATGTTGGACTTGGGCCAGCAAATGGTAGCGGCATGGCCAGCTTGCGAACGTCATCAATCAACGCGCCGCCTTCCATTTCAACAATCTCAGTAGGCTGAACATTTAAGGTCTGGCCGCCTGGGCCACCCTTTAGCTTCAGTAGTGTTGGCACGTTCTGAATGTAAGCTGAGTCTAGTAGGGCTCGTAATGCGCCAGTCGCTGCTCCACTAAGGCCGCCAATCATATGAGTCAGGCCGATTGGGTAAGCACCACGCCACGGTACGAATGGGAACTCTACGATCCAGTGCAGCTCATTCTTTCTTGCGTCATCTTCTTCCCAGTTACGATAAAGTGAGAGCGGTTTATCTGAAGACTTGTCCACGCTCAGGATATAAGGCGCTAAACCTTCGCCATCTTCAAAGTCCATAAACGTGTAGATCTCAAAGATGGTTCGCAGACCATCTTCGTTGTAGCTAGTATTCTGCTTGCCCTCTATCTTCTCGTTGGCACGCTCAGCTGCGCTAAAGTCAGGCTCATCTGGAGTGGGCAGATCTATATCCGCGTACATTCCAGCCTCAACGCGCTTCTCATATTCCATCTGCGTGACGTACTGAACGTGAGTCTTACGTTCTGCGGTGTAGAAGTTTGTAGCTGAGAAGGGAAGGTATATGTCATCAATGGGAACGAACTCAGACACAGGGCGCACAAATCGAGCGTTCCACATGAACTTCATGTACTGACCGCCACCCAAAGGTAGCTGCGTGCTTAACTGTTCTAACTCTGAGCGAAACTCGACCATCTGTTCTGTAGTCTGCCAGTTCATAAACTCAGTCTTACGCTGAGCCTTGCCTACCTTCGCCCTGTCGGCCTCGCCTATAATCTTAGACTTAACTGGACCTGTGGGCGGGAATATCTCTTTGATGAATCGAGCAGAGAAATCAACACACGCCTCGACCAGCATAGGATGCACAACCTTGTTGGCTCCCTGAAACTGGGCACCTCCCGGTGCGTCATCGCCTAAACCTGTGCGGCGCAAACCTTCTTCGTACTGCAGATCTCGCTTCTGGCGAGCTTCTTTGTCGCGCTCTATCTTCTCCATCAGGTCGTTGATGGCAGACTTTAGTAGACTCTGGTCAACCTCTTCCACAATGTTCTCAAAGTGATCAGAAGCCTCTCGCACAGACATAGTCTCCATGCGTACCATCGCTCCACCGTCTTCGGTGTCCTCAAACTCTAGCTCATCTTCTTCTGGAAGCTCTACCATTGTAACTTCTTCTACTTCAATCTCAATCTCGTTCTCTTCAGCCACGTTAAGCCTCCTGTAGTAGTTGGTTGGCAATTTCATTAATTCGACTAGCGTTATAAATTACTGGACCGCCTTCAGCAAAGTTCTCAGGCATTATACCCTGTGCAAGTTTATTTATCTTATCTGCGTCATATTTAGCGATAACTGCACCGCCTTTGGCAAAATCACTACGGTCAAGATCAGATACGCCTGAATCCATGTAGTCCATTATTTGCTCTTCACGCACAATTCTAGGTGTTTTTGCTGGACTAAACCGCCTGTGAGACATGTAAACATCGTAAATATCGTACACACTCTCCATAGCCTCTGCATCTAAACTATATCTATCATCTAATATCTCATGCATATACATAGTGTCATCAACGTCAACAAGTCCGAACAGTTCTAGTTCGTCAGGATTAATATTACCCACTATCATTTCATTATCTACTTTGTTTAAAAAATTTATTACCTCATCAGCTAGTTTTGTTTCGTACAAAGGATCTTGTCTAATGTAAGACGCTGACTTTTGATGATCAAACTCATTGCCCGGTGGCTTTATCTCTTTAATATCAATGATATCATCGCCATTTTGATTTTTATAATTGGCAATGAACTGTACTTGAAGATGAGGTCTTCCATCTCCGTCAAGCATTACAGTAAGACTGCTGTTTCCAGATCCGTAATTAAGCGCTTGTTTTTCAATCTTTGTACACCACTCTCCTCCCTTGCCTAATGATGTGCAAATCTTTTTATTTTGCTTGCTTGATGAAGCGTCAGGTATGTCTACCCAAGTAGCACCTTTTTCTTTAGCAAAATCAATATCAAATCCATCGACTATCATACGGGGCGATTTCTGAGCTAACTCTATAAAACCCTTAGTCATCTCTTTTTCTTTCCAAAGGCGAAGATCGCCAACTCTGGCAGAGACCTCTCCAACTGACATCTTTAAAATCTTATCTCCGGGTAAGTACAGCTCTGGAGGTAAGCCTAATTCATTCGTTGGATCGACCAACTCACGCACACCTTCAGTAAGCACCTCTAGCTGTAACTCTTCTGCAATGTCTTCATTAAGAGTAAACATATTGGTTTCAGGAGGCACCTTGTTTAAGAAAGGATTGGCTTCATACATTTCATCCATTAAACTTTCTAGGCTGGCTTCTGAATCTTTTCTACGATTCAAATTTCTCACTCGATTTTCCATTCTTCTTTTAATTAATCCTGATTTTCTAATAGTCCCAGCCTGCTGCTGGTCTAATAACTTATCCGAAGCTCCTTCAAATGACTTAGCTAAGTCTGACTCCGAATCAAGCCTAATCATGTTTGGATAATATTCCAGACCATACGCCTCAACATTGTACTGGCCAAGATTTATCTGCTCATCAAGATCGCCTATACCTAAAGTATAGTCAGTTACTTCATAGTGCATGTTATCTGCGTCACCTGCTACTCTAACAATAGAATCGTTTTGGCCTGTGCCTAGTTCATTCTGTAGATACTTCTTTAGCTTAGTGTTAAGCCATCGGTTAGTTATCGTTGATCCGGGATATCTTCTCTCAGTCAAATCAACAACATCATTAGCCTTATTTAGTTCATCATCGGTAAGGTCATCAATATCATCATCAGTAAGTTTAATATTTAATCTATTTGAAACAGTCTGTGGTGTAGAAATGGGTGACATTAATCTTTCAGGACCAAGTCCAAGAACATCACTATCATACTCATTCAAGAAGTTATTATCGCCCGGCTCTCTAACTTGTAGCTGCCTTGCGCCCATTTCTTCTAGCCTATCCTGTAAAGGTTCGTAAGAAGCTTCACTGGGTACTTGCCCTGCAGCAGCGTTTAAGTTTCTTTGATCTACTGCATTCCTTCCTACTCTAAGGCCAGCCTTTACCGCGCCACCAATGGGCAATACTTCGCCAACTGTGGCAGCATTTCCTATAAGAAACTTCGTGCGAGGATCTAAGTCTTCCCACGCCTGCCCGGTTGCTGCTATGGATTGCCTAACTTCAGGCGATAGATTCTTTTTGTTTCGGTCATAGTATTCAATGCCCTCGTTAACGACAGCGCCTAGACCTTGCATAGCTGATTTATTAACAGCTTGAGCTTCTTTTGTCCTGGGATTGAAGTTAAGGGCATCATTGTAAGCCTCATTGTTAGCCATCATTTCTTCAATGGTGTTATCGGTAAAGGCTTGCTCGCCTAAAGAAATAGCAGATGATGCGATGGGTCCGAATATGCCAGACGCAAAGTCTGTAAGAACATCGCCAGCTACCCGGCGTAAATTAGGCGCGTTGTAACCAATCGTGTCATCTCTGGTTGCCTGCTTCTTAACCTCACCGCCCTCGGCGTAGCTATCTCCGTTCATTAGCGCGTCAGCCATAGCACTGATCTTGTCAGCGTTGTACTCAACGCTAACCTCTTCAGCTACCTCAACCTCACCGCCTTCGGCAAAGCCCATGTCCTGCAGGTACTTTAGGTAATCTTCGTCTATCTTCTGGCTTGGAAGACCTTGGCCGGGGTATCCCATACGCGCATTCATTCCCCAGGCGCTTGAATTAAATGGCCTTTTGTTAGGCCCGGCTCTCATGTGAAGACCTCGGCCATGATCAATAAAGCTTGGCATTGCAGCCTCAAGCGGAACGGGCGTGAAAATATCATCAGATGCCAGCTCTCCCATCAACTGCTCTTTAAAGCCAGGATGAGCATCACGCATAGTTTCACTTTGCCTATACCGAGAAGGTAGAATTAGTGAAGGGCCAATGTCAAAAGTTCCAGCGCCCAAGAGTACAGACTCTGTGGAGTCCTCTAATATCTTGTCGTAGTCAAATATCTGGCCTTTACGCGCTCCTAAAGGAGCCGTCTTTGGGTTTAGATCAAGAGGCTCAAGCCCATCAGCAGCTCGCTTCTTATTGAGTTTAGTGCGCCATTTACTTCTTGCTCCGACTGCAGCTATAGCCTGCGGTGTCTTTCCGCTCATAATGTCAGCCAATGCGCCACGACCATCAAAAGTCTTCTCAAGCTCTATCCAAGATGACGGATCTCTGATGTCCATCTTGTCTCCAGTGAGCGCCTCTAGGTTAAGGTTTATTTTGTCAGCCTGATCTGCGTCTAATTTGTTGGCCTTAATGCCGGCCATAAATTCTTTCTTCAGCTTCTTAAATACTTCTTTGTTTGTGCGAAGCTGTCCTGGCGAGCCAATCATCGGGACAAGTATAGTTCCCTCTTCTCTTAAATTGTTTCTTAGGCTGGCTACTGTACCTTTGGCATCAACAGCCCACACAGGGTAGTCAGTGATTTCACCATTCTTGTCCAGCATTCTAGGCACAGGAGCCTCTCCAAACTGGTCTTGGTAAAGCTTAGCCATCTCTGAATACTGCCGACCAATCAAAGGATAGCCCGGACCTGCACCGTCTTTGATGCCAGTCCTGTCAGACTGAGTGGCAACCATGCTAACTTTGCCCTCGATGTTCATGTCACCTAATACTTCAGACAGCTTCTTGACCTTGGAGGTCTGTCCTGCCATATCTTTTGCTGCTCGCTTCCGGGCAATATTCCTGCCGTAGTTGGTTATCTCGCCGTCTTTAAACGACCTAGATAGCTGGTCTGGAGTAAGATCAGGCTGTGCAACATCCCTAAACATGATTGGCTTAGGCGAGACATCATCGACAGCCAGCTGGCGAGCACCCATCTCTTCAAGCCGGTCCTGCAGCGGCAGGTATGAGCTTTCATCTGGGACATCAGAAGCTGCGTCACTAATCATTCGCCTGTCGCCAGCATTTCTTACTGCGCCCTTGGCCATGCCTGCCAGTTTACCGATGGGGACAACCTCGCCTACCGTTAGCGCGTTCTCTATAGCAAATTGAGTCTCTGGGTCGAGCTCGTTGTATTGCTCCATGCCGTAGTCAACCATGTCGGGTATGTAACCAAGGCTGTCTTTGTTCTCGTTGTATTTCTCGGCTAAGGCAGCGACTCCTTCGCTCATCTTGCCCATAGCGTACTCATTGACGGCCTGAGCTTCTTTAGTTCTTGGGTTATAGTTGAGGGCTTTGTCAACAGCAGCCTTGTCGGCCTCTAGTTCCTCAATGCTTTTATCCGTGAAGTATTGATTGCCTAGCGAATAAGCTGATGAAGCAATAGGCCCAAGCATTCCAGATAATGTGTCAGCGCCAACATCTGTCATGATCTGACGCAAGTTAGCTGGACGCTGATCTTCTACTGGACCACCTTTAGCCCACTTGACTCGATTAGCCCAGTACGCAGCGGAGGCTGGTCCTTTAGCGATGTTCTTAGCATGGCGGTCTTTAAAGGCTTTACGCTTGGCCTTAGTCGCTGCTGAATCGTTCGGGCTAGGCTTGCCAGCGGTGCTCGCGCCTTGCTCACCAAAGCGTATCATCTTAGGCTTGCCGTCTACATTGGTCTTCACAACGTGGGACTTAGTCGCGTGTCCGGGCGTGCGCCTAGGCGTATTCAATTTAAGATCGTCCTTCAAAGACATGGTTCACTCCTACGCGGCATACGGATTGCCAATGTTTGTTTTTTCTACTCTGCGCTCGTCTGGATCTTTTGCCTGCGGCAAATCAAACCAGCGGTCATTCTTAAAATAGATGATGGCCTGCGTGAACGTGTCCACGTAATCATCGTGAGCGGCCACAGGAAACTTAGATAGCTGCTTGACGAAGTCGTGAGCCCAGCCTACGAAGTGTCCTGGATTCTTCTTTGATTCAGGTATCCACACCATGCCTAGCTCCAGTGTCGGAGCTGCCTGATGAGCTCGGCTAACTTTATCAGCGTTACCCGGATTGTAGCCGATTGCTGGTACGTTGGCCAATCTTAGATCCTGAAGTAATGATTGACCTGAAGCCTTAGCTTCGACCAATATACGATCAGGTCTGCGTGGTCTAGAGAACTCGCTGTCTTTGCTCATGCCGCCGTACTCGGTTGCCCAGTCTTTGATCGCCCTAGCTCTCAAGTCCGGGTAGCCCAGGTACTCATCCCATGCGTCAATCAACATGACATTGCGCCTCCCGTCATGAGTGAAGATTGCCCAAACGCTGCACGCTGTTGGGTCGCCAGTTGTCTTCTCAGTAAAGGCGCAGTCATAGCTTTGCAGTATGTATTCAAACGGCGGCAGGCCACGCTTGTGCGGCCACATCTCAATGTAGTCAGTCTTTAGTATGCCACCCTCGGATGGATTAGGATCTTGCTGCAGCTGACCAGCCGTGCCGTAAACACCGAGCAAGCGCTTGAGATCTGCAACTTCCTGCTCACCGAAACGCTCTGGACATATCAACTCGCCTTCAACAGTCCGAGGATCGTATGGACCTAAGCTGGTAGTCCTGCGCTTGCCGTCCCACTCTGCCGGGATCATGAGGTGTTCCCATCCACCAATATCTTCAAGCACATGGCCGCTGATGTCTCGCTCATGCAATCTCTGCATGACTGTCACCATAGCGTCACGCTTAGGGTCATTTAGTCGGGTAGACCACACCTGATCAAACCACTCAAGCGATGACTCCCGGATAGCATCTGACTGAGCCTCTTGGGCAGCGTGTGGATCGTCCAGTAGTAGCCTAGAGCCACCCTCACCTGTCGCTGTGCCGCCAACCGATGTTGCGATGCGGTAGCCGGTCTCAGAGTTCTCAAATCTTTGCTTGGCGTTCTGATCGCCAGAAAGCTTGAACATATGGCCCCAGCGTTCTTGATACCAAGGAGATTGCACCAGCCGGCGAGCTTTCAAGTTGTCCCTTATCGACAGGGCTCCAGAGTAAGACGCGCACAGAAACTTCTGCGCTGGGTCCGTCAGCCACTCCCACATGGGCCAGATCACGCTGACGATTGTAGACTTAGAGTGTCGTGGGGGAATATTGATCAAGAGCTTGCGTATCTCACCAGAGCTGATCGCTTCCAAGTGCTCGCAGATCTCTTCGATGTGCCACGACGATATGAACGGAACGCCCGGCTCTACAACGTGCCACGACTGTCGAACGAATTCGTATAGCGAAGCTGACGCAGCTCTTCGTTCACGCTCTAATTTAATCGCCTGGGCTACAACCGAGGGAGACATTGAGTTCATTTAGTTTCCGCTTCAGCTGATCCTTTGGACATCAAGTAGTCCATATTATCCAACTCTTCGTCTGTAAGATTCTTCAGATCCAGAGCTGTGATCGTTAACGGCCCACCATTCGCACCAGTGACTTCTTGCGTGGTCTTGTCACCATAAACCTTTGGCATCATCTTACTGAGCAGCCACTTTCTAGAGTCTACACGTAGACGCTGATGCTGAACTGCCGCCGAGTCATAGCGACTGATGCCGTGCTGATCAACGATAGTAACGGGCTCAGAATCGGAAATATGTAGCACTTCCTCAGCAATTGCGTGTATCATTGCCTCACGCGCCTTCGCGTACTGGTCGGCCAATGAGCCTCCGGCTTTCACCCAGCCGAGGAAAGTAGACTTCGGAACACCCGCCTTAACGCACGACTTTCCACAAGGAAGACCACCAGACATCATCGTGCAAACTTTGTCCACAAACTTCTGTTTTTCAGAATCTTTATATTTCATCAATCGTCTCCGTTTTCCAGTCGATTAAATTAACTAATATCACTATTAATAAAAGCCCAAACAGAAAATGCGCCAGCTCCGATAACCCACATTATTCTCTTCATAATTGATTTACCCACAGCTAAGTAAAAGCGGTCGTATGCTTTATTGGCAGCAAGGTTTGCAATCTCATCTTTCTCTGCGTCTGTCAAAGGACGATCATTCATTAATTAATTCTCACTTATATTATAAAAAAATACTTGGTTAATTATTCTATCACCAATGGGTCCTAGCTTTCTTCTTTGCTGATTCACTAAGTGCGCCATAGTGCAAAAGTTTTTTAGAGCTCTTGCTCATCTTAGCGCCGGTCATCAACTGCCCGTTGTGGTCGTGAGTTTTGCCAGCAAACAGCTTTCCATCTTTTTCGTAATGATTTACATTCTTCATATTAACTCTCCTAATTGATCGTATTCTATCACTTTAATTAAGTTATTAACCACACGCTAATAATCGTGGGCTTGTACTTAGGGTACTAGGTACTACCCCTATAGGGTAGTAGTACCTTTTAGTACCCTATTTAGCACAATAAAGCGGCAAAAGGTACTAGGTACTAGAATGGGTACTTAGTACCTTTTAGTACCCTAATTATGAACCCTTTCTGATCATAAATGCAGAGGCCATTACAAGGTCTAAAATGGCATAACCATGCTCATATTTTGCCACAATTTCACCATTAATTAGGTTACAAATAGGTCCAGTTTCGTAGCTTGGCTTCATGTAATTACTGATGGCTGAGTCTTTTAATCCATCATTTCTAAGCATTTCTTTAAAGGCTGAAACGCTAACGTAAGGCACATTTCCACCGTTTAATGGCCTAACTTCTGCCCCACCTGACCACCAAGCACGCTCTAAAAGTTTCTTATGTTTGTCTATTTTTGACTCTTTTTTGACCTTCTGCGCCCGTTCTTCGTCATCAAATACAGCGACACAGGTGCTGACTTGCTCGCCAAATTTGCTGATACCCATCTCTACAACATCTAATTTAAAGGGAATTTCCACGCCCTTTGATGCGAGTTCTCGCTGCTTGGTTATGGTCGCAGTGCGCTGTAAATTCTCCTCCACAACATAGATTTCGGTGTCTATGTGGGCTCTAATTGTTGAGCTACCACGGGCTCCTCTGGAGGCATCTTTACCACTGTGATGTATGGTCAAGAATGCAGTGTTAGCCTCGTAAACAACTGTATCTAAGCGCTGGAGGATCGGTACCATATCTTCACCAGAGTTCTCATTTGCACCCGCAGTCATGCGTGCTAAGGTGTCTCCGATGATCAGATTGACCTTGCTGCCAGTGTCGTACTCGACCTGCTTAACTAGAGCAATAACTTCGGTAGAGTGCTTGTCTGAAGTGAAGAAATTGATGGGAACTTGGACGATAAATAGGTTAGCCATGTGACAATTATGGTAGTCTTTTATGGCCTGAACGCGACTTATAACGCTCGCCGGGCTCTCGGTGGCGAGGTATATCACCGCTCCCTTTTCTACCTTCTTGCCCATAAATTCTACGCCCTCGCAGATCGCATGGGCCATAGATAAGGCATAAAAGGTCTTGCCTGAGTTGCTATCTCCGAACAACATTGACTGCGATTTACGCACAATCATGTCTTGAATTAGTTCGTCTGGAGCCTGATATTCGCTGGATAATGCGTCACCGCTAATGACTCTAAGCGCGTCATAAATGCTGCTCGATGGCGGCATAAGCAGGTCCAGAAGATCTTGATAGCTGGTCTCCTTTGCGTAGTCGTTTGCGTCACCATTAATGGGCGGCATAACCACTTTAGCGCCAGCTTTATCACTGGCTAAGTCGGCATACTTCTTGCCAACGCCATGCTCGTCATTGTCTGCAACGACAATAATCTCTTGTCCAGCGCCGTATTTTGCACGCATTATTTCAGCCACCGATGGGACATTGCTGGCACTGTAAGCCACCACGCACGGCCTACCTGTGACCTCGTAAATGGTAGCCGATGTAGCAAATCCTTCGGCTATAAATAGTGGTCCAGACTCGTCCATCGTGCCTAAAGTCCAGAACTTTGCTGACACTGCACCACCAGCGTGAAACTGTTTACTACCGTCTGCACTAATGTACTGCAGACTGCTGATGCTGTCGTCTTCACCATATAGAGGTAGAGCTAGTCTGCCATCGCCCGTTACCCTTGAGCCGTGAGAGCTGACGCCCTTTTGCTGCAGGTAAGGGTGAGTGTCTTCTGAGCCAGTGCATTTAGTCCAGATCATCTCAACTGTGTGGCTTGCCACCTCGCGCTTTTGCGCCACCTCAGCATCGCGCACTTTTTTAGACTCACTGAGTCTTCGACTGTGGGCCATCTGCTCTGCACTAGTCAACGCTCGTCCAACGTCTGCTCGCCAAGTGACCTCAAGATCTAAGCGCCAATCGCCAAATCTGCCAGCAGGAATGCCATCGGCAAAGCAACAGTACCAACTGTTCTTGTCTTTCTTACCACTGCCAGCCCATCTGTGGAGCTGGCCATCCAAATATACTTTAGAGGGCGGCGTTAAACCAGATGCCTTCATTGCATCTATTAGCTGAAATTCTGGCGGCTCGGCTCTTGGCGCTTCTTGGGGACTAAACGGATGATCAAATATTTTGGCCATTTTCACGCGCCTTTAAATAAGTGGCCAGCGCATCAACCGTGGAGTATCGAGGATCTGTGTCCCCCTTCATTAAACGTGTCACCACGTTGTAGTGCAGCCCGGAAGCCTCAGCAACCTTGCGAAGATTAGAGTCTTCAAGCTGCTCCTTTATTTGCTCTAAATTCATGTTTTTTATCCCTATGTAAATTAATATACCTTTTACGCTTGTTATAATGCGCTAAAGTGTTTACGATAGCAACAGCTTCACCCGGAATATTTCCAACCGAAGCTATAAACTAAGGATAAACATAATGGCTATACAATTAAAAAGCACCGGGGAACTGGGTAACCAGGGACTCAAGGTTCTTGTCTACGGACAAGCTGGCTGTGGTAAAACCACGCTATCGAAGACGCTACCGAAACCAGTTGTTCTATCTGCTGAGGGCGGTTTACTCTCTTTAAAGGATGACAACATTCCTTATGTAGAGATTAAAAGTATGACGGATCTGCATGAAGCTTACGCTTGGTTGCAAGATTCAGATGAATTTGAGTCGGTAGTTTTAGATTCAATATCAGAGATTGCTGAAGTGGTTTTGTCTCACGAAAAGAAAATTAATAAAGATGGCCGTGCAGCTTATGGCGAGATGGATGTTCAGTTAAGCGAAATAATAAGGGCATTCCGTGACCTTAACATGCACGTTCTAATGACTGCAAAATTAGAAAAGCAACAAGATGAAATGGGACGGATGTTGTACTTCCCAAGCCTTCCAGGAAATAAAACCGCGCAAAAACTGCCGTATTTCTTTGATGAAGTCTTAGCACTACGCATTGAGAAAGATGAAGAAGGCAAGACCCAACGGGCATTAATGTGCGACTCCGATGGCCTGTGGTTAGCTAAGGATCGAAGTGGAAAGCTGGAGACATGGGAAACGCCAGACCTTGGTGAGATTATTGCTAAGATTGGCGGTGTATCGTGAGCATCTATAACGATTGGCTAAATGCAAAAGCCGATGAAAAACACGCTATAGAAAAAAGACGATTGATAGAAGATGAACTGTCAAAAGAATTAGTCTCTGATAAATTTAAAGGCACTTTATCAATCAGTCACAGCGGTTACTCCATAAAGATTGTTGAGCGGTTAACTAATAAGGTTGATGGCGATAGGCTGCAAGAATTAGCAACTGAAGCTGGCTTAACGAATCACCTTGGCCAGCTATTTCGCTGGACGCCCACCATTAACATGGCAGCGTGGAAAGCTGCCGATTCAAGCATTACTGAAGCATTATTGGCAGCGGTCACCACAAAAGCTGGTCGCCCATCATTTAACATAGAAAAGGAAGCATAATCATGGCTAATTTAGGTCAATCATTTAACGCAAACGACATTCCCCAAAGCGAAAACAACTTTGAGCCAATTCCAGCGGGTTGGTACGAAGTTTCGATTAACACCGCAGAACTCAAGGAAACGAAAGCTGGCACTGGCGAGTACATTGCTCTGCGCTACGATGTGCTTGGACCTGCCCATC
>Ga0307984_1000862_pt1 | contig 12960 bp, 20 predicted proteins | sample EllFjometageno78_FD_203169 | JGI IMG/M metagenome (GOLD analysis project Ga0307984, IMG submission 203169) | Marine microbial communities from Ellis Fjord, Antarctic Ocean - #78 | ecosystem: Environmental > Aquatic > Marine > Unclassified | place: Southern Ocean | collected 2014-10-09 | reverse complement strand
TCTAGATGTCCAGATGTCCAGATGTCCAGATGTCTAGATGTCTAGATGTCCAGATGTCCAGATGTCTAGCGGGTTAGCCTTTTTTTAACGCGCAAGCATACTAACACTCACTGTTAGCAGTTAGCCGTTAACCCTTGGGTTTTTTTAGCTGTTTACGTGTAACACAGATACGCCCCAATATACCGGAACTTTTTTAAATCTGGACTTTTACAGGTCTCTATATCTCGGGGAATTCCCCGACACTAAAAATTGGAATTGACGATGCAAAAAATAGTAACCCAAAGAGAACTAGCAAAAATAATGACTCAAAAGATAGTACAAGACGTGCGAAATGACGCCTTGTCGTTCACAGACGCAGCGGAGATAGCCAGCCAAGCTAGTAGGGCCGCAGGGCGACCGAACAACTATAACTACACTGAGCGGGAGGAGATTATCGATCAGCTCGCAGCGTGGGGTATATGAGTGTTTTCGTGTTTATGCTAGCCGTTAGTATCGTAATGATATGCGAGGGGATGCGCCGTGAGGTATCCTCTGACACGTTAGTTATGTCGGATGTTAAGCGTAAGAGAGCGCAACTTAAGACGCTCAAGGCTCGCAGTAGGAGGCGTAAAGCCTTCTATTGGAGGTGAAAAAAGGCGAATTAAAATGGGATAAAGGGTAAAAAATCGCAGGTAAAATTTACCCCTAAATCCAACCCGCACTGCTAGCAGCGTGACAAAACTGCTTACTGCTAACTGCTAGCAGTGTGACAAAAATGCTAGCTGCTAACTGCTAGCAGCGTGACAAAACTGCTTACTGCTAACTGCTAGCAGTGTGACAAACAGGTCGGGGAATTCCCCGACGTATAATTGACGATGAGGTAACACAATGAATAGTTCTAACCCAGCAACCCGCACCCTAAATCAACGCATAGCGGGTCATTTCGCCGCTATGCGACAAACAGACCTCGCTATGGATGCGCTAGAAAAGCGCATAAATGCGAACCGAAAAGCGATTTCGGAGTTCATGAAGGGGCTAAATGATGAGTCTTAGCATCCCTAAATTTCTTGCGCCCAATAGGGCGCAAGAATGGCGTCATTTGGCCCAAGAAAGGGCCGAGTTTAGAGCAATCTTTAAACGCAGACGCGCTAGAATTCAAGATGTTCTGCGTGCAAAAATCGAGGGAGTTGGTTAAAAAACACCCATTAAAAGGGTGTGACACCTAGTTAAAAAATGCACATATCGCCTATAATTTAATCAGGCAGTGCATTTTTTAACCAACTGCTAAGCCGTTAAAAATGCGGCATTGCGAAAACACGTAAATTTTAAGTTAGTAGTTACATACTACATGGCCCATGATACATGCCTGTCTTCGAGCATTTAAGAGTGATATTTAGAGGTGTCACACCCTTTTCAGTTTTTAAAAGACATATGTTTTATTTTTAAGAGGTCGTTTGGGTGTGACAGTATCCGAAAGAGTCTAGCCCTTAAAAATCTAAACTCTCCCCTTCGCTCGGGGGCGCAGCCCCGACCCACCATCCGACAATATCGCACCGCTAGGTTGATACTTTGGTGCCAAATTGCTCCGAGCAAAAATCGTCTCTGTGTGGCACGGTGTGGGACTATCTCGAAAAAGTGAGGTACTGGTTAGGGGTTAGCCCTTAAAGTCTCACCTATCGGGTGTTAACGAGCTTTTAAAGCGTTTAGCGTTGTGTCTGCGCCTTGAATAATATATTTTTAAAGTACTTGCAAAGATTATTCTCTTTGTGAATAATAGCCTTGGTTTTACGAAACCGAATTAACTAACTCTCGGGGAATTCCCCGAAACCTAAAATTGGAATTGACGATGACTCAAACGATGCCTATCTTTGCTGTAAAAGCAATAAACCCTTCAATCGAAACTGAACTTCGTAATAATCAAATCTTAAAGTTGCAGGAATTGTCTGCTCGCAACGTGCCCCTGTACCAGCTCTCTAAGAGCCGATATGACCTTAAGGGTCAGTATGACACTGCTTACGGCTACTGTAGTGTTGTGAGGCCACTCAAGAATGAATTTGCCACGTCACACTACGACATGATTGGCGAAAAGCTTACTTGTGAGATGGATATGGTTGAATATGACGATGGTGTCTCTTCTGAACGTATCTCTGGTGACACGTTATCCCATTACGAATTCGTGACCCACAACTGGGTCATGTTCCCCTTTGCAGAGCAGTTCAATCTAATTATCTCTGTTTCGAAAGCTGGGTTAGTTACCCTAGATACGGCGCGTCTTGCGTCGATGTGTAGGTTTCTTACGGGAGAGCTGGATGTAGAAGTTTTGCGGATGCAATCTTTAAGTACCTTGCAGGGACAAGGCTTAAGTCAAGGCGAACTAGGTATAGTTTTGGGTGACGCGGAGGTTCCCGTATTTATGATTGAAGAGCATGATGAAACGGGTACGGTTCGATACATCAAAGATGTATCATTTGATGATAACGGTGAAATTATTGACGTTACGTATAGTTTTGACGAGAAAGAAAGATTAACGACTCCAGAGCCTCTTGAGGCTCAGTACATCACGAAAGCCTTGAAAAATGTTTTTGCTCTTCGTGACTTTTTAATATCCGCAAAAAAGCAAAAAATCTGTTAAGTCCCCTTGGCGTGGAGGGACTCCCTCCACGCCGAATTTAATTTAATCCTTAGGGATTGACGATGACAGACATTAGAGCTAAGGGCGAGGTATCAAAATTAACCTCGCCCTTAAACCCCTATTTAGTGGAGTTTGAAAATTTCCCTGAGTATCGTGACTTTTGCCGCCTAGCAGCAGGTGAGTCGCTACCAAGTTTTCAGGTTATTTTTGATTGTGGCCGCACGGTCGAAGATAGCTTACCTATGTACAACCTGCATTTCGCAGGGCGAAAATTATTTAGCTACGTTGTAGCTATAGCCTTTATAAATTAATTCGTCGGGGAATTCCCCGACCATAAAATATGGAATTGACGATGACAAACAAAGACATAGTTCAAGCGTGGCTTGATGATAAGCCTATTGAGTATTGGGTCGAGGGCAAAGGTTGGGTGGTTTACATTGCCACCCACTGTGGGATTAACCCGATGGTTATCGGGGGGGCTACGAAGTGGCGAGTCAAGCCTGAAATGTCTAGCGTTATTCGCCACAACTACCATGATTGGAAGGAGAGAAATCACGGTTCGAACTCCAGCGAGATTTTCGAAGCCGGATTTATCGCTGGAGTCTGCGCCGTTCAAGATGGCACGTATTGCTAAATAGGAAATTGACGATGACAAACACAACAGTACTTGCGCCGATGACCTCGGCGGAACATACATCAAATAAAATTTCACAAGCTACCAAAATTGGTAAGCAAGTGATGAAATCTGAGCTTAAGAAAGCATACGAAATTGCTGAACAAGCGACAAAAGTACCGATTTCTCAGCTATCCGCTTTGACTGAGAAATGGTCTGTATCCATTTCTCGTTTTCTGGATAGTAAAATAGCGTCGGCCTTAGCCAATGACTCAGAATTAGATGGGATGGTGCGCTTCATAAATATGACGTGTGCTCGGGGTGATAACGCTGAAACGCCCTTCACTTGGGAGGATTTGATTGATACTAGCAGCAGCAATTGGGCTACAAAGGCTATTTGTGGTGGAGTAGCCCACGGTTCGACCCCCAAGGGGTTAGCAACCATCATCGAAAAAGGCGTAGTTTGGGTGGATATTACATTCGCTTTTCGGTTTGACTCGCCTCGCGACACTCAAACGGCGAGTTACCGCCTTGCTGTACCGCTAACGGATGACTTGATTAATGTGGCTCAGCAGCGGCTTGTTCTCTTGAATGACCACAAAGCGGCCAAGGACTACTTGGCGGTTCTCGGCGCGAAAATGTCCAACATCGACGCGGTTGTCGAAGAAATGGAAGCTAATCTATTAGTCAAAGAGCTTCAAGGCAGTGTTGAAGGGCAGGAGGTATTAGATATAACCTCGGCGTTAGTTACTCAAATGTTAGGTGATACCCCTAAATTGTTGGGGTCTTAGATGGCCCTGCATATTCGGCAGTTTGCCGACCTTTTGGAGTACTCAGATTTTACCCTGATTTGCGAGGCTTTGCTGCCTGAGGCTTTCGAAGTGTTTTATGATTGTGGGTCGAGTGTGCTTAACGAGATGCCGCCATACCGGAGGGAATTTGAGGGTGCCTCGACACCTAGTTATGTAAGCTGGATTGAGTATTAATTCGTCGGGGAATTCCCCGACACTAAAATATGGAATTGACGATGATAGACATGCAAAAGTACCTAAATGATTTAAGTGCCAAGGGGCAAAAAGAACGCTCTAACACCCAATTAACCTTGGGAGAATTAATGGTTTTTTTAAGGACCAAGCCTGATGATTTTACTATTATCGGTTTAGGTGAAATGCACAGCTACCGAGGGTATTACTCGGATTTATCCTTTGAGCCGCAAGGCAATACAACGGCTAAAAAACTACTGGCTGTATGTGTCAATGCCCTATCCCAAGAATTTACAGGTTACAAAGGAGGTGAGTTCTATATGAATAAATCTACTCCCTTGTGGGTTGCCAGTTATGGCAGTTGTGGCACTCGCTTGATGGGTATTAACCCTGACGGTTCAATCGATACATCCTTGGAAGAATAGGAAATTGACGATGAAAAAACTAAAAAGTGATGTGGACCTTTTCGTTGTTGCGGCCTACGTCGCTGTGTTCGTCGCTGGACTTTATGTTTTAAGTTTAGTGTTCCCCGCCCTTTACGAAGGGCTTAAATTCTTAGCCACCTTAGCCGTGGGGGGGGTGCTTATCCCGTTGTTCGTGCGCCGATTTCTGGGGGTGAAAAGTTAATGGCGTTGGCTGCCTAAAAAGCAGAGCAAAGTTAGGTCTTTGTAATGTTGCTGTAATGCTTTGTAATGCTTTGTAATGTTTTTTATTTGAGAAATATTATACACTTTTTTCCAGTTGACGATGAGAAGTAAATTGACGATGAGGGTGCGCAGGCTCGAACGCTTTTGACGATGAGCGAGCCTACGCCTTAACACTAAGTTGGTACTTAGTTGACGATGAGAAGTAAATTGACGATGAGAAGTAAATTGACGATGAGGGGCCGCAGGCTCGAACGCTTTTGACGATGAGCGAGCCTACGCCTTAACACTAATCTCGGGGAATTCCCCGAACCTTATAATTTAATTGACGATGAGAAAACTACTATGTCTGAAATATTACCTATGACTTCGACTGAAGTTCAAGAATTGTTCGCGCCAAAATTAGCGGATGCCCATCCGTTAGTACAAAAAGCCTTTGCCAACTGTGTTGGCGCGTTAAAATCGGTTATGCATTATAGCCCCCGCCAAAGTCGGAGCGAGTTGCAGCTTCTCGTACGAGAGGCATTAATCGAACTCGGGGGATTCCCCTTGGCGGACCGGAAAAAGGGAAGAATCCTAGGGGAGGGGTGTGACTCCTTTCGGTTACATCTGTCAATTCATCAGGATACGGCGGATACGGTCACCGATGTATCCCAGATATGGGTGAACTATATGGTCACGGGAGACCTGCCTACAGGTCAAGGCTCCGTAGGGGCTAAATTACGACACAAGGGCCGAGTGCCCATAACAAAAGTCGCAGCGGATTTTTGCGATGCTATACCTGACGAGTTTAAAAGTCAGGACCAGATCGTCAAAAATCATATAGTGGCCTTAAATTCCTTAGTGGGAGCACACATCGTGCTCCTTACCAAATCCAACTTGGTGGAGCACTACCAAGCGTTTCAGAGGTACAAAAATCTGAACTCTTGTATGAGTAAATCCTCGTACCAGTACGAGGCAGAAGACCTACACCCCATCGACTGTTACGAAAATAGCCCTAACCTCTCGTTAGGGCTGTTAATTCAGGCGACCGCAGAATTTTCACCGGATAAATATTCCTTCAGTGGCCGGATATTTATGAAGCACAATTTGGGGGGCCAGTACGTCGGTTATTCTAACTATTATGGCTCTGAAAATCACAGGGGTATAGTAACCCAATCGTTCAGGGACTCGGGATTAACCCGTTCCCTTTACGGTGGGTTGCTAAATGTTCAGATGACCTCGGACAACGAGCTGATAGTTCCATATGTGGATGTGGTCACAAATCCACAGCAGTCACTACAGTCAAACCACTTGGTTTGGCTAGCCGATTTGACGGACCTTGAATCAAACGAAGTGGCGCACCTTATCACCGATAAGCAGTTTTCCGAGGGGGAAAGCTGGTTGTTCATCGGCCAGCCTATGCACTATTCCGGTTCGTCGTTTCACGGTGACGCCAGTAACAACGGCAGGCAAGTTTGCCGTCTGACGGATGTGGAGGATGCTTGTAGACCTTGGGCAGAAATCAGCGGCGACTCGTCGTATATTTATGTCGAAAGTCGCCAAGATAGCTACCCAGAGGATGACGTTGTCTGGAGTGACGCTAGGGCTGAGTATATCCATGAGAATGACGTGGCCCGCACTGAATGTGGTGGTGTTTTTCACGAGGATGACGAGGGGGAGTTGTTCCACATTTGCGGTGTAACCTCTGAAAATATAGTGGCCGATTCTTGTGTGTGGTCGGAATATGAGGGTGAGTATTACGGAAAAGAGCAAGTAGGGGGTTCAGTTATTTATGCTCCTGAAGAGAATGACCACTACCATCAGGATAGTCACACTGAGTACATGGAATATCACGGTTACGAGATGACCGTGGATATGTTTGGTGATTCCGATTGGTCTAAAGACCACGTTTTCTCAAACTTTAGAGGCGAAAATATCGATTCGAATTCGGCTATTGAAACCCCCGACCAAGACAGCATTTATGCTGAAGATGTTATTAGCTGGGTGGAAGCTAATCCCGACTATAAATATGAAGACGATGAATTCGTTTCAGTAGCGGCCTAGGAAATTGACGATGTACACACAAAAAACTTTCGACCAACTAAAAAGTTCGGTTTTACGAACTATGGATAAATTAGAGCTTCAGCCTGTGGCGGTTACTGTGGGGTCTAACAGAGAAATTACAGAGGTTGCTGAAGAATATGTTGACTCTTTTTTAAACACCTCGTTATCGTCCTCAACGCCCGAAAATATGAAGCGATTACGGGCCTTGCTGGGCCATGACCATGAGCCTTGTTACAACCTTAAATTAGTTCGTTCAGGCATTAAGGCCGAAGAGATGAAATTCACGTACACGGTGGATTTTGACCGTAAAGATGGGGTGTATCTTCAAAAAAGAGGAAAACACGCCGTCAGCTTTGGAAAAATATTGGGAGACTTTGACGACAATCTTAAGCTTGCGTTAAAAATGTCGTCAGGGGGTTACTCTCGGCGCGTATCAGAAGACTTCCAGTTAGCTGAACATGGTGTACCCCAAGCGGAATTGATTAAGCATTTTGTGAATAAATTTAAGGCTAAGTCGAAGCCTATTTATATTTATTTTGCGGATAGCTCTATTGCAAGGCACTTCAAAACATTTCATCAGTTACATGACCTGCAAACCTGTTTGAGTCGGAGTAACAATCATTACTCTCGAAAAGTGAATGGTAAATATTATCACCCCCTAAATATTTTGGATAAGTCTCCGAATATTCGTTTGGCTCTTATTTCTGAGACTCACCACGACGAGTGGCAAGAGGGCGTTTACCCGTTTGTGGGTCGATGTTTAGTTGTTATGTCCCAATGTGGCACGGTTACTGGGGTATCTCGTTACTATGGAAACGAGAAGTATAATCGGAACACCTTAACTAAGGTTTTCAATGTTGATGATGGGATGCGTGGTGGGTTATTTAATGCGGTTTATGATGACAACCAAGAGTTGATATTGATTCACGCTGACCAGCTCACTTGCGACCAAGAGGATAGAAATTCCGTTGGTTGGTTGGAAGATGTGAGTGACAGCTTTTACCGCAACAACGCGGGGGCAGGGTTAGAACTATTCCGAACGCGTAAAGATTTATTAATTATGGGTAACTTTAACGGCTGTTTTGGGGTGACGCCTAGTTATGATGGTAAGGAAGTTACCACTTGTCGTGGCCCCTCTTACGTTAGAAATGATAGGCCTAAAGCGTTAGAACATCACAATTTTGTCCACGTATCCGGCTTTGGGGTGCTGGATAAAACACAACACAACCTCAAGTTTAATTCTAGGACTAACGATTACATTACAGAGTCGGATGTAGATTGCTTTGATGTTGCTGACGGTCAGCCTATTTCGGCACGGTACGTACAAAACGGCACCTACGTAGAAAGCGTATTTGGCGACTTCATACACCATGAGGATGCCTTAAAAATAGCAGTAGGTGGTGCTGGTACTTGGAATCCCGTGACTAGATACCTACCCAAGGACAATACGATGGGGATAACTGAAGGTCAAACGATTCAGTCTGACGACTTAGATGCACTAATAGCCACAACCATAGCTGCTTAATTGACGATGAGTTCGGGGAATTCCCCGAACCAAACTAACAAATATGAGAATTAACAATGACCTTTAAAAGTGAATTAAAATTGACAGAAAATGAATCGCGAGTTTATAAAAAAACGGCGACCTTTCTACCCAGCGTAACCCTACCTGAAATCTGTGCTTGTATCCGTGGACATAAAAGTCTTGGAGAGAAAAACTTTTACAAAAAGTACCTTGAGCCTAAATTTAAACAGCTAGGTCTGAGTTTCACTAAAGACTTTTTTGGAAACTATTACGTCCGAATTAAGGGCGAGCAGATGAATCGAGTTTTGCATGTTGGGCACTTAGATACGGTAAGTGGGGCGCAAAATGTAAATCTTTACCAAAAAGTAAAAGTGGATTCTGATAATTTCATGACATTGGATTATGACTTCTACAAGGGTAAGAAAGGTGGGAATCCCTCCTGCCTAGGGGCAGATGATGGTGTAGCGATAAGCACTATGCTGTACCTAATGGCTCATGGCATCTCAGGTACGTATTTATTTACTAGAGGTGAGGAAGTGGGTTGCTTAGGCGCCAAGCACATCATAGACAATCACCCTGAGTTCTTAGAGCAGTTCGAAATTGCGTTAGAAGTTGACCGAGCAGGCACGACTGAGCTTATTGCCGAGCAAAGTACCGGATTATGTTCGTCTAAAAAGTTTATCGATACATTAGCAGCAGGCCTAGGTATGCGGCATGAGTCCTCTGACCGTGGCGTTATCACCGACGTTGGGTACTTTAACGAGTTCATAAAAGAATGCGTAAATATTGCGGCGGGTTATGAGAACCAGCATGGCGACCAAGAAGTAGTCGATATTACGTATTGCGACATGTTAGCAAAACAAATGGTCCTGCTGGATTATTCATCACTACTTGTTGACCGTTTAGTCACAGATATGGGTTATCAGGAAACTTGGGGTAACTATGGCGGCGGTTACCTTGGCGGGTCAATCTCATCATACGCCGAGGATTATTATGCCTCTAACACCGGAAAATCTAGAAAAAAGACTAAGGCAGCTAAGAAAGTCCCAACCCGAATGCTAGCGATGGACCCTGCGTTAGAGACAGGTTTGGATTTGATCGATGTCCCTGCGGAGCATCTGGCTGATTTGTACGACAATCCCGCACATTCTGATTGGTTTTGGCGATTAAATGCCGAGGCTCGGCAAGAGCTGTTGAAGTGGGAATATCCACTTATCACTGGAGTAAGTTCCGCCGAACTAGATTTCCTTGAGTTGAACGATTGGGTTATCGAAAACGCAGAGCTAGTAACTGACTATTTGCAGGAAAATAACATCGACTTAGCCGAACTAAAGGCGGGGGATTTAATACCCAGCATCGAAGATATTTATAATGGAGGTGAAGTATGAGCTGTCTAGAGAATCAAGGGTGCAACAGGTATTTTCAAGGCGTTTGTAAAAGCATGTGCGGTCAAAAGAATCAGAATTTTCACGCCAAGTTTCACCGAGAACTTCAAATAGATATTAAGGCTAGTGATGGCAGGCAAAACGCGCTGCGTGGAGAGATTGATGATTTGTTGGGTTGTGACGTGCCGGATAAAGTAAAGGTCAATCCTGTGCCCTCAGTGCAGCCTGATAGTGATTATGGGAAGCCGGACTCGGACTTTAATTCGTTGCCGTGGAACGATAAACTTAAAGCCCTCGAATCAGGCCACTCGGGGAATATCCCGACTTCTTTATTCGGAAAGGCTTCAAAAAATACTCGGTGGGACCAAAACCTACAGAAGTATGTCCCTAAAAAGCAGTCAGCGGCGGCCCCTAAATATGTAGCCCCCAAAGCGCCAAGGCCTAGGAACCTAACGGCTGGAATTCGTACCAGAAGAAACTATGCTCCGGTGGTAACCGCGTGAGTAATAAAAAAGAGGCAGTTCAGGATAGGAACCTACCCTACAGCTTCGACCTGCTGTGGGATGTGAAAACGATGGGGCAAGTCGAGAGAATTGCTAAGTTCGAGGCGGATTGCAGTGATGCAGACCCCTACGATTTATACGAGCTTTTCGAGTCAGAAGGTATGGAAATACCCGAGTGCTTGAAGGGTTTTGAAACCGAGTCCCTTTGGATTCACGAAAACGGGCATTGGCAAGCTAGTAAGCCTTTGCCCGATGAAATGCGCGGCTACAAACGAGCCATATACAAATAAATAGGAAATTGACGATGACAACACTAACAAACGATATTAAATCTACACTCGTAACAAAGGTGTTACGCGACCAATTTGATGCAGATTGGTCGGCACTTTTGGCCGAGCGTGATGTGCAATTTGAAGCCTTGGCTAAAAAAGCGGATTACGGTCGCACCGCCGCTATATTAAATGCCTTGAAATCCGCAGGGATAAACGTCAAGGAGGAGTTGTGGGTAAATTATACCTGTAGCGTGACGGTAGACTACACCACCCGAAAGGCGCTTTCAGGAGAAGGGCGTATCCGTCTTAAACAGTACCACCCAACTAGGCAGTCGTGGGAGCTTCCTGTTATCTTCGAAATGAACTTGAAGGAGGTGAAGATTAGTCAGAATTACGCCGTACCAATAACTCAGAGGGATATTAATATCCCCTTAACCTCGGAAGTTGAGAGTATCTTTACTAAAGCGGATTCCTTGTCTGTTGAGATACGGGAAACCCAGTATAATTTGGTTGCGGTACTTCAGTCGGTACGCACCGTTAATCAGCTCAAAGCACTAACCTCAGTGTTTGACCCCTTTCTTGAGGGAGCGACAACCTCCACGAGTACGAGCCTTCTCGCAGTAGAAGCTCTAAACGCTGTAAATGCCTTAAAAAGCCCGAAGGGGAGTATCTAATGAATTATTACCCAAAAGAAGATTTAGGTTGTGGATATTTTGCTCCTGTAGCTAGTGAGGCAGTCCATGACACTTTTATGCCTATTATCCGCCAGCACCCAAGGGTCGTAGGTATTGATATGCACGTTTGTAATTTGATGGACCACTTTCGAGATGATAAACCTTCGGGGTATGGCATGGCCGAGTGTTATCTAGTTGGTCCTAAAGAAGGCCAGAACACGATGTTGTTTGTTTATGGGGGCAAAGATAAAGTTGTTCCGGTAACAGTAGAAACTAACTTTTTTCAAGGCGACATGTCACTGGCGGCTCTAAGTATTGCGGTACAAATCTTGTGGTACAACCAACTTTGTTGGAAAGCTAACGACGAAGGAAAAGATAAGTTGGCACGTTGGGCGAACGATTGTTACTATGCTTTAAAGGATGTTATGTATCTTAAAGAGCTAGGTCTGAGCGGCAAAGACCAAGCCGCAGTCACAGGCTTTTTAGACTAAAATTCGGAATTGACGATGAAAGACAAACCCTACGTATTTACCCTTCCTTTGTGGACCTTGGGGTTACCCGACCACACAAGATTGATGTCGAAAGATTTGTACGCAACCCTAGGCTATGCGAATGCGAATTCGATGGGCTCGGCTATAACTCGTCGACTAGGAAAGCAACTCCCTCCCGACGGACGAAATGTAAGCAAAAGCAATGACCCTAAGACGACTAAATTTTATTTTTGGAAGCTAGGTACTTTGCGTAAATATTTACGAGATACAACGATTCAGCCTCGCCCCGAGAAGTCGTGACCTTCTCGGATTAACTTTAACCCTTATGGTGCTGACTGACGAGTGAGCCGCCCCTATTGCGAAAGTATAGGACGTATCCCTTAGGGGGAGAACATATCGAGATGGTGGTTGTCATCCTGCGGAGCGGGGTGTTAAGTAGCTATCAGCCACCATCTCGATGTGTTGAAAGGGCTTACCGACGAATGCGCCAGTGGATTGCTGCGCACTGCCTGTTAAATTGGAAAAGGGAATAAATGTAGACGTGCCATGCTCCACAATGGTTGGAAACTACACAGAGTTCGCCCACTCGCAAAGGCGCAAAATTAACCAACACATCAACTTAATTAACTAACAATTTGGAATTGACGATGAAAAACAAAGACGAATTACTAAACAAGCGTATTAAGTACACCCGCAGTGGACATAGGCTTGGCTGGTTGGGTACGATTATTAATATCACACATGACCGTGTTTTAGTTCAGTACGATAACGGGGTTCAGCAAGACTATCGACTTGATGCCGTTGACGGGTTTAGCAGTTTCAAGGGAGTGGGTTACGGAAGTTATCTTAAATTGATAACGGATAGTTTGGTTCAACCCGTACAGCCACAACCACCAATGCCTTCAGCACCCCTAGCGTTTCAAGCAACAACACAGGCACCGAAAGTCGTCGGGGAATTCCTCGCCGTAAAATTTGATGGCTCCGTTATGGAATCTTTTGGTGACGAGGATGAAGCCCTTCAGTTTTGCCTAGAGCAAATCCAATCGGGTAGTAAGTTCGAAAAGTTTCATGTGTTCCATATGACCAAAACTGTCATCACAGATAAGCCTCGGCACGTCCTGCTCAGCTCAGTCGGGGAGGTGATGTAATGTCGCGACCATTTCAACAAAACGAGTACGTCAAATTGGCGCACAGCCCACACAAAATATTTTCG
>Ga0307984_1000861_pt1 | contig 12964 bp, 21 predicted proteins | sample EllFjometageno78_FD_203169 | JGI IMG/M metagenome (GOLD analysis project Ga0307984, IMG submission 203169) | Marine microbial communities from Ellis Fjord, Antarctic Ocean - #78 | ecosystem: Environmental > Aquatic > Marine > Unclassified | place: Southern Ocean | collected 2014-10-09 | reverse complement strand
CATTTTCTATTTGGTATATGCCCGAGAAGGAGGCCGAATGGAAGTCGTTTTGCTCTGCTGTTTTTAGTGGTAGGGTGGCACCATCAATTGAAGTCTTTTTGTCATCGCTGCCCAACTATGGAACAATGCCTAAAACACTAACGTTAAAAAAGATGAAAGAAAAAGGTTTCTATAAAATTTATGGACACAACGAGGCATTAGATGAAATTCCCGAAATCAATTAAAGTCTACGGCGACATTAAATACCGGGGGCCATGCTCGCCAGAGTCGGCCGAACAGATCACGCTATTCAATCAGCTATCACCAAAGCTGCGCGCTATAGCCCTGCACCCACGCAATGAGGGAAAGCGCACGCCGGGCCAGGTTATGCGACATAAAGCGGAGGGGATGACCACCGGCGCTGCTGACATAATCATAATCGGCTCACCGCCGTTTGTTTGCGAGCTAAAAAGAATGGATCACACTAAATCCAAAATATCACCGGAGCAGATCGCCTTTTTAAATAACTGCCAGGACGCGGGCGCGTTTGTCTGCATTGCTCTGGGCTGGAAAGGGGTAGTGGATGCAATCGCCGACTGGCAAAAGACCTAGGCATTATGCCGACGATGTAATCTATGGCCGGTCAACCCTGGACCAGGTGCCACTAGACTGGCGTGAGCTCATCCTAAAGCATGTTCAAATAGCATGTATACAACTAGGCTCCCAGGTTGCCAGAGGCCGCGACAGGTCCGCTAGGGCTGCTATGCTTGAACGCGTACCACCAGTGATACTCCCAGATGTCGAACGACTCGCCAAAGAATACTATAGTAATAAAAACTCCGTTTAATATAGCCAATTGGTATACGAGAGTGCTTGCGCTTATACGCTAGCACTAGTATTGTTTGCAGATCGAAAACAAACAACGGAGCAACAACATGAAATCACTTATCGAAAGCATCGGCTGCATACTTCTAGGCATCGCTCTTATGAGCCCGATATACGCTTACGCGATGGGCTGGATATGAAAACCATACTCGGCGGCGCATTGATAGCCGGGCTGCTATTCGGCCCGTTCATACTATACTTTTTGGAGTTAATTTAATGGCAACACTTATCAAAAATCGCGGCTATCGTATTCAAGATGCCATTCACCAGATGGCCATTGACGAAAGCCTAGCAACTGGCCTTAGCCTAAATAAAACAGTCGAGGCATTAATTCAAGAAGCGTACATCGCACGCCGACTCGCTAAAATGGGAATGACAAAATGAGCACACCAGAGATAGATTTGCGCAACATGCTAGACGCCGAAGATGCCCAAGAAAGATTAGATGATGCGTATACTCACTGGGTTGAATATGATGTCATCCCAGATCTTGCTAAATACTTGTCATTATTTGAATATGATAAATTCGACTCGGCTGTGACACACTTTCGAATATATAACGCGGCACCAATCGCCGAATGGATATTTGAAATAATCACAAATAATTATGACGTTTATTATGCTTTTCTAATGCGTGAGCGTGACGATATTGATTTTAATGATATTGTCGAAACTTATATTAACTGTTTCGTTTGCGAGCAAGACTTTATAGATTACAACAAAGAGGTTACGCTCAATGACTACTAACACGACAGCGCAAGAAATCGCAGAGTATCGCGAAACGATTAAAGCGTTGTTAGATACCATTGAATTCATGGAAGGCGGGCACATACCGCCAGAGCTTTTAAACATGGTTACGAAAAGCGCGCATTGGTCATTAGACAAATACTCTAAAAACCAGCCATTAACCGAAATCCAAGGGGAACTATTATGACAATCTTGCAAGTTATGATCACGCTGTCGGTAATGATGTTTTGTGTTCAAGTTTCTTTTTGCATATATGTTGAGCAAATGAAATGGTACTGGGCACTCTATAGCGCGCTGGTCATTTATACGACTGTGGTCGTTTTGCTGGCAGTGTTGGCGAATATTGAAACAATATTTCCTCAAGTCCTTTTAAAGGTTTAGACAGATGATAAAATTCAAACGATTGACAGAATCAGCAGTCACACCAATGCGGCAAACCGAAGGTGCCGCCGGGTTCGATATTTATTCTGACCATGATCTTGCAAGGGTCCATTTCGGCCAGGTAGTGGTAATTAGCACCGGCATTGCTGTTGCTATACCCGAAGGGTTTGTTGGCCTTATAAAGCCTCGTAGCGGCCTTGCTGTTCGTCGAGGCGTTGATACGATGGCCGGCGTTATCGATAGCGACTATCGGGGTGAAATTAAAGTTGTGCTAACGGTCCATAGCACTGACATAGTTCCATTCAGGGTCGAGCCAGGTGAACGCATTGCGCAGTTGGTGGTGGTGCCGGTTATGCTTGAATCATTGGAAGTTGCAGACCTAGACGACACTGATCGCGGTGCCGGCGGTTTCGGATCAACAGGAGTTTTGTAATGGCTAGAGCAATTCCACAGAAAGCGCCGTGCTACTCGTGCGGCAAGATCGTCGCAGCACCTTTGTACTTGAATCACAAAAGCGGGAAGCGGCATCTAAGCTGCAAACCGTGCGAGGATAAGTACCGCCAGGTTACTGCGCGCAGCGAGCTCGGTCGGCCTGATCATTCTAAACTCAATTCACTATGGAAAGTAACACCATGAGCCTAAAAACAATAACACCCGAGTCGCTGCGGTCAGACGCTGAGAAGATGATTGCCAGGGCGGAGGCATTGGAGCAAGGGATTAAACTATTTGACGGGAAAGTGTGCGAGTTTTGCGGCGGCTCAAAGCGGTTTGTAGCAAGCGCCAGGTGCGTCAATACGCGCACTCATATACGGGAAAAAAATTTAGTGGAGGGCCTTAGAACCGAGCGCACCGTACAGCTTAGCGCCCGGCCCTGGCGTTAGTTATTTGCCCCGGTTGCTAGGACGAGCACCGAACCACCACGAGACACTGGTTGCAGTCAGGGAAATTATATTTAACACAATGTCGCGGTAAAGCTGCAGCGCTTCGCCATCGCCAAGCGCCTCTATACCGCCGACGATAGACTCAAGTCCGGTCAGTATCATATAGGTCTGGTACAACAGTACCGCCGTTATGATGGGTCTGACTGCGCTTTTAATAGCACTGCCAACACTGCCGACAGTCTTCTGCGACTCCTCGAAAGCTCTCGCTTCAGACGCCATCTCAGCGGCGTTAGCATTGGCACCAACCATTGCTATCTTAAACTCGCGCTCGCTTGCCCGTTCCTTCGCTTCCTCTTTGCGATTCAACCAGCTAAACACACCACCGATAAGTGAACCGGCTGCACTAGATGCTAGGATTGAACTCAGTTCTGCAATCATTTTTCCACCACCTTGCGCCCATCGTTATAGAATTTCAGCGCAGCGGCCAGTAACGCAGACGGCACACCCAACAGCGCAGCATATATAAGCGGGTCCGGGTCCGGGTTATACGCGTAGATCTTGGCCCAGGCATATGAGTCTAACGTCATCCAAATTGCAATAAAAAGGACACCACGCCGAACAATCATGCCCTTTTCTAGGAACAACCAGAACGGCTCTAATGCTGTATTGAATCGGTCGCTCATAGCTTGGCCAGCTCCTTCGACAATAGATTCAGGAAATACACGGGGTTATTGTTGTAATACACGTAACGCCGCTTTGGCTCATCTGGGCACATCCACAACAGGCGTTCATCGCGTGTGTCGATATGGATTAGCGTCTGTTTCTCACCGCTTAAATGGGTGTCGAAATACATGCCAAAGCCGCCGACAGCTTCGACTGATTGGACTAATGCCCAAACTCTAGCAGATGCCGAATTATCCAGGATAAATAAGTCAGTGGCTTGTGATTTGAGACCACCATCAGCGCCCACGCAATGGAGGCTTGAACCGCCCGTAAAGCGAACGTGAGCTTCTGGGTCAGGGCTTGGCACCATTGCAGTATTGCAGATCTCACGGATCTTCTGGGCCATCTCGATGACTTCTGTTGCCATAAAGCCGATAGCTTTTGCTGGCCACTCGTCTCGCTTTAAACTCATACTAACTCCCGATAAAAAACGTTATTCCAGATCCAATCACTAAACACGAAACAGCAACCACGGCTTTCGATATAAGGCTGTTTTTCTCAACAGCGATGAGAAGCGGCTTTAATTCATACTCACGAACAGATCGGATCTCTTTGTTGATGGCGATGATGTTCTTTTTGGTCTCTTCTTTGAATTCATTTTGACGGTCTTGGCGCTCTTCGGCCCTCGTCTGGAATTGCATAAACGTAGCCATCTGTTCAGCCAGTTTAATAAGTGCCAGCTCTATCCGATCATTAGATTTGATCTGGCTTTGTATGTGAGATTCTAGCCTTTCTGATAATAAGGTATGATCGGTCATAAGCAGAAGCCATGTTAGATTAATTAATTCTTGCTATTATACAGGTCATACAAGACTTTTACTTTCTCTTTCAAGGTCTCAATGTCCGCGTAGCTTTTAGCCAGCCAAAATATTAGGCCAACAAAACCGACGATGATTGGCCAGAGCGCCGGTATAAGCTCCAATAGATTCATTCGTCGTCTTCAATAGACGGCACCGAGTGCGGCCTGCCACCCTCTAAAACGACGCTCAGCACCTTTTCAATGACAATCCAGTGCCTTGCATTGGTTGCGCGTAGGTTCTTGCCTACCACGCTGCTTGCCGTCTCATCTTCATTGCCGAATCGGTGTATAAGATCCGGGGCCAGGTTCAATAACGGGCTGAACACAACTTGCCAATATTGATCCAGGCTCGTCATAATATTATTTGCCCACTGAGTCACCCACGTTTTGACGTTGAACGCGTAGCGCACGAACATCAACAGCAGGCAAGCGAGATGGAAATACAGAATCATCGGCTCGATTAGCCAAAGCCCATAAAGGGCTAGGCCAGCAAGTCCAAAGAATACGGCAGGGTACAGGCCCCGCCATAATGATTTAAGCATTTAGATACCTCCTAGCTCTCTGTCCTTGTCATGCTTTGCCTTGGCGGCTATGACAGCCTTTGTGTGAACCGCTGCGCAGATAGCCTGAACCTCTGCACTTTCATTACTGTAGTCGTCACCTGCACTCACAACGTGACGGTGAAAACTGCGTGATAACTCTGCGCCGTCCTCATCGATTACTGTTGCCGTGCGGATCTGTATTGCTTTGTAGATGCCAACAATTTCGATTTTATCTTCTAGTACTGTTTTATTTAAAGCCATGTCATTATTTCCTGTCTGTGCCCACCGTCCGATGGGCGTATGGGTTATTCGTTGGTGATATATGTTAAGTTAAAATAAACCACATTGCCTGTTGTTATGCTCTGACTGGTTGGGCCAACGTAAAAAGCAAACGAGTTGGCGTCTCCAGATTGCAAAATGCTCATTACAGTATTTGTAAAATTATTGTAGCCGGAGGTGCCTAGCGATCTTCCGCCAGTGCTGCCAGTAAAAGCAAAGGGTAGGCCACTAAAGCTGCTTACTGTTGCTGACGTGCTAAAATACCCCATGCAGTAAACCTGCCTACCAATCTTAGTGTAGTAGCAAGTAACAGGCGAAATTCCGGTCCCTGTAGGAGTCCAAGTCCCCTCTTCGTAATCGTCAAGCTTGTTGCTTGAACTCGTTCCAGAGCCACCCGCATCGCCGAATACTACGCCACCGGCAAGATGAATATCTTTGAATTTATTGCTTGTATCGCCTAGGCTAATGACCCCCGTCCTTTGCGCTGCCTCAACCCCTCTGGGAATTATCTGGTCACTAGAATCAACAAATAATAACGTTACATCACCTTTTCCAATGTAGGGAAATGAGGCGAGCATACCAATGGAGCCAGCGGTTGTGCCATCTTTTTGAATGCTCAGAGCTGACCCATCTGAACCGACTCGGTTTATAGTAGCACTGCCATCCGCCAAAGCCAAGACAGCCGCAGCCACACCATAAACATAACGGTCTGTATAAGTGCCCACACCACCGGAAGCAGCGACACGGAAGGTCGTACCCTGCGCGATATAAAACTGAATGGTACCGGCAGCGTCGGCAAAGTAGGGCGCAGTTAATAAAGTAGCGCCTGCTCGATCCAAATAGATCGGAGCTGCCACGCCAGTATTTTCATTAATGACCGTATACTCGGCGCCTGGGATTATATCGCCCGCGTCTGTCACGGCGACTCGTTGGTAAATTGGTAAACTCATATGATTGCGCCTCTGATGTCGCCGGTTATTAAGTAGGTTACTGTATTTCCGTTCGTGTTTATTGCTGCGCCTGCCGCGCCTGCGGCTGCGCCGTTTTCGGCATTATTTTCTGCATCGGAACTATCACCACCGAGTGAGTTGCTCAGGGTCCAGCGAGCATAACCATCGCCGCCAACTTGGCCAGAATCCCCAAGGTCTCCGCCGTGCCCGATTCCTGACGTGGTATCTGGGCTTTTTGCGAAGGCTTCCATGATTGAAGTGGCAGCCGGGTAGTCTAGCGCCTTGTAACTGTTCTGAAAAGCTGTCGATTTGTCAGTACCGCCAGATAAAGTGCCGCCATCTTTTGCAGCACCTGGCAATGTAATGGGCCCTAGGAACAGGCTTGGCTCGTCGTATCTCTCAATCGTAGTTTGAAAGTTCTGATCTTGACGCGTTCGGTATGCATAGGCTTCTTGCGTGCCGGCCTGCCCACCAGTTCCAACTGGGTACCCTGCGCCGCCGCCTCCACCATTGCCGCCAATTGCTGCCAATGCTGTTTGGTAGCCTTTGTATTCCGGGGCGAACGTAAGCGCCGCCGCTGCCGCACCTGCTCCACCTGCGCCGCCGCCACCGCCGCCAATGATTCCATAGTTGGTTATATTGATTGGGTGCAATATTTCCAGCGCCGTGCCGCCTGCTGTGCCGCCTGTTGGTGATGTCGTGGTGTTTGCTCTAATATAAAAGTCTGTTATATAAAACGGCGGCCCTGGAATCTGGATTGTTCTTTGCTCTACTGTTGCATAAGCCGAACCACCGCTACCACCATTGCCGCCTTGGCCCAACACTTTCGCGCCCGGTTGAACGTACAGGTTTATAGTCGCGCCCGCTGGCCACCCGCTGCCAGTTGTCATTGAGCCAAGCAAGAAATTCTCAGATACAAATACATTAACAACAGTCGCTGCTACCGGGGCCTGACCAAGATCAACCACTGTTCTGCTGTATATGTTGTAACCCTGGTAATTGTTTTCAGGGAACAGATTAACAATGTCTATGTCTCGTGGTGGTAACTGGTTTGAGAACGTAACCTCTTCAGCGTTGACCGTTATTGTCGACTCGCCAGGATTAATTGATGTAACCTGAATTGGCATTGATTTTTGAGCGCCGGTAAAATCCTGAATATATAAATTCTTTAGATTGTAAGAACCAGAAAGCTCAGGCATCAAGCCGATGGAGTCGCGCAGGATTTTAAAGCCAACTTTCCGAGGTGGCGTTGAATATCTCTGCGTTATAAGCTGCGCCAAGATGGTAGCAGTGTCACGAGAATCGCCCAGAATCCAACGGCTGAATATGCTTCTATAAAGCGGAGTGCCGCTAAAGAATGCCTCTGATGCCAGGTCGACATACAGAACGCTTGAAGCGTAATTTCGCTCATCCGTTAAATTCAACAGCGGGTTTATTTGGCCATAGTTTACAATGACACGGCTCACCCTTTTAGCGAGCTGGTCGGCAATGTTGAAAGAACCCTGCATATAATTGGATTCGTTAAACTCAAAAGCCGACGAATCTGGGTTCTTTAAAACTGACCACCGGATAAGCGATGCCAAGCTGTCCCACCACATGTTTGAGCTGGTCTGCTCTAGCATCTCGTTAATCAAATCATTAACAGGCGTTGGCTCTGCGATTAGCGTGCTGTACACCCGGTTAATATACAAATCAGACTCGACCGCCCAATCTGCCAAAGGGACGTAATCAGAAGAAACCTCTGTGTACGATGTTAAAAGATCATTCAAAATCGTCGGTGCGCTGTCGCTTGAATACACTAGACAAAGCTGCACGCGGTCTTGTGTTTCGTGCGCGACTTCTTCGGTATTATTTTGCGCCCTAGCTGAAATCGTAATTGAATCACCAACACGGTCTGAAAAGCTGACAATCTCTTTGCCGCCGATGTTTAGTTTTCCAGATGTTGGGTATTCCAAATCGCCAACGCCTGTAGGTGACAGTACAATAGTCATCCCACCAATTGCCAGCGGGTTGGTTAGATAACCCTCGCTGGCTTTAGGCGCTAATGCTCGATCACCCTGGGTCAACTTTAAAGCATCTTTCGCAGTAATGCTGTAGGTTCCAGAGCTGTTAGGGCCTGCCGTCTCTTCGACGATAAGGTGACGGCGTTCCATTGTTTCAAATTCTTGGTTATCTGTTCCTTGGACCCAATAGATAGACTGCCCACGCAAAAACGGGTGTCGAGCTTTCAGCTTTCCAAAGTAGGTGCCCAGTGTATACGGGTCGTAATCTCGGTCGCTCAGGTACGGGTCGCCGGTAGCGTCGCTGTCTGGGCTTCTGTGGTCTTTAAATGAAACAGACATAGAGGCACGCACGCCAATAGAGCGGCCCAGTTCAAGCACCGGAGGCGTGTAGCTAATGGATTCTATGTTTTCAATGTACGGCGTCGAATTAATATCGTCAGGTTTTATGCTCGACGGTTTCGCCAGCCGAACAGACTCGTTCACTTCTAATATATTATTCAAATCCTGACAAGTCGCCCGGCTGTTAAAACATTTTTGATCGCCAGTAACGCCGACTGCCGCCGTGCAAGGTGCGGAGCCATAGACTCGCGTACACTTCTTAACTTCCAGCTCGATAAAACTAATTCGATTACTCAAGCGATGCCCCTAAAATTCCAATCTACCTGCATCATACCATTTGAGCGTTGATTAGTCGGCCTCGGATTTCCCTCAACCCAACAGTATCCAACTTCTGCCGGGTAGCCTGTGGGGCGCCATGCCCAAAAGCAAGGTGGTCGCGGGCTTTGTGCAAAGAACGGGTCGAGGTTTTGGCGATACCAGAACGGCGTAAGGTTTTGCAATGAAACGCCGGTGGTCAAAGACTTGTTCAACACTACTTCGCCAAGATACTCGCCTGACTGGCTTATGCCGTTGATAGCGGTGCGCTCACGGCCCATTGTTATCGGAGTATGGCCTACGTATATGTTTCGCTCTAGGCGCAGCGACAGGCCCGCGTAGATGACGGCAATTGTCGGCGCAGTAGTCGCGCCCGTAATTGATAGCGTAATGGTAGCGGGTGTAGCTTGTGAGAACAAAAACAACAGTGCCTGTTCCTGACCAATAGCGCCCGACTGGTAAACCAGCGTGCCGTCAAAACTTACAGCTACTTCAAGGCCCGGTTGATTCAGGTTATGCCGCGCAATGCCGATGTAATCGACAGGCCGCCGGCTTCCGTTTGTTATCGTGATTGTCTGCGTTGCTGTACTCGTTGCAGCCCATACGAACGCTGTTGCAGGGTTGGTGGCGTTAGTGATTGGCGAACCAGCCGCTGCCGATGTTGCCGATATGGAGCCTGAGGTCACGACATTATCAAAACAGATTCGACCGGCGTTGTCGTTAATCTCATTTAGCGTTAATACTAAATTCGTGCTTATGCGTGTCATACTAGTATCACCTGTTTTCCGTCGCTGCCGGCTTCATTGATTTTGTCTATTAAGTTTCGGACCTGATCACCGGAGAACATCGAGCCAGGGTCAATGCCGTTAATGTACAGGCTTTGTGATTGCGCCTGTGGTGCGCTTGACGATGTTTCTGCGGCGGCTGTGTCTGCCACTGGCGCTGTAGTGCTAACGCCTGACGCTGGGTTGCCTGAACTGCCGCCACTTGGCGACGCTGCTGCAAGTTTGTTAATCATCATAGCAGTGGATATTCCCGATGCTGCCGCAAACGCTGCACCGAGTGGCGGCCCGCCTATACCCGCGCCGACTTTGTAAGAGCCAATCGCTGCGCTAATCCCGTCTATTGTTGCCTGTGCAATGGCGGCGGCCTGCCCAATCTTAAACGCCTTCTTGTCTTCTGACTGCATCAAAGAAGATAGATCGCCCAAGGCTTTGCTTGCAGCGTTCCAATTTTCTTGGTTGGCTTGGCTTTCAATAGCTTTTGATTTTGCCGCCCACTCTTGCTGCCGCTCTAAATCAGTCTTTGAAAAGTCTTCACCAGAAGTTAAGCGGCCATCGACGTATTCTTTATTTAGCCGCGCCATCTCGGTCAGGTGTTCTTTCTCTTTGTCTTCCAAGGTCTTAAATTGCAGATCGACTATATCAACAGTTTCAGTTTGGCTATCTAAAAGCTTTTGCTTTTCTTCATCTCTTCGCTTTGCCAGGTAGTCTTCGTCTGATAACGCTGGCGTTGCCGGACCGGAAGTGCCATCTGCGCCCGGCTTTTCTAGCTGTCTTGCTTCATTCTGCTGGTTCAATACTAGGAGCTGCTCATTAAGAGCGTCAAGCCTATCTTGTTGAAATTGCATATCTTCTGTGTATGCGCTTTCGTCAGTGCCTTTTGTTGGCCATGTTGCGTCCTTGTATGCCGGGTCGTTCTCTAGGTCCTTCAGCTCTTTATCTAACGCTATTAATCTCGTCATCTCTTCGCTAACAGCTTGGATCTGCGTTTCTATTTGAGAAATGCTGTTGATGTCTTTTGCATCAAGAAAGCTATTGAAGAAATCGATAAAATGATTTGTTAATGTTGGGATTAATTCTATTGTAGTTTCTAGAAAATCAGTTATAGGCTCGGCAAACGTGCTAATTATTTGTGTGCCAGCATTGCCGGCGGTAACACCCAAAAGGTCGAAGGCTTCTTTCATGTCGCCCATCGAGTCGGCTTGGTTAGCTGTTAGTCCGAGCTGCTCATTAACGTCTGAATACTTTTGAGAAAGCCTGTCAAGCTCTGCGCTTTGGTCAGCGTATAATGGTAAAAGCTTTGTGGCATCGCTGGCGATGGCTTCCATGTAGAAAACCATATCGGATTGCGACAGGTTCGCGCTATTCAGTGAATCGACGTACAGTTTTAGAGCCTGGTCGCCGCTTAAGTCTTTGAAGTTGTCGGCAGTAACGCCAACCATCGGGCCAATCTTTTCAAAGAAATCAACCATCGGGCCTGCGCCGGTCTGGACGAAATCACCGATCTTGTCGTTAACGTCTTTCAGAATATCAGCAAGCGTATCTTGTTCAACACCTACGCTCTTTGCAGCGAATGCCATGTTTTTGAAATTGGTGATTGAAGTGTTGGCGACTGCCGCTTGGTTCTTTAACTCGTTGACGTTATCGCCGACAAGCTTTGAGAATGCCAAGAACGCCACGCCAGCGGCTGTTGCAGCGGTGCCAAGCTTTGCCAACCCAACACTGCCAGACTTTGCAGCGGTGCCAACTTTGTCCAAGCTGGTGGTGGCTTCCTTAGTGCCTTTTTTTAATGGCCCAACATCAGCACCAAATTTAAAAATTATGTCTTCATTGCTGGCCATTAAAAACCGTCCTCTAGTAATCTAAGTAGTCGTGCTTTTTGAGGCTCTTTAAATGCGTCAGGGTTTTTCGCTTTCATCCACCACCAAAACTCACAAGGCCGCATTGTCCAAAAATCAGACGGGCTCATGCCCATCTGAATGGCGGCTATAAAAGCAATCTCTACTGTTCCGCGCTTTTCTTTTTTCGAGCTTTGGCTTTTGGCTTTGGGTCTTCTGATACCTGCGGCGCGTAATCTTCAGGCGGTCGGAGTGCTGTTAAAATTTTGCCAATGTCGCTGTATGCCTGTTTAACAAAATCCACATCAGATCTAAGCTTAATTGCAACATCCATATCAAAAACATTAATACCGGCAAAGCGCAGAATCTTATTATAAACAATGGCCACTTTATTTCGGCCCATGTTAAAAGTTTCTGGCTCTTCCTCACGCACTCGGTTCGGGTCGCTTGGGCTGCTCTCTAAAATAGAAAGCAGCTCAATGATCCGACGAGAATCTACACGGCCTTTTTTGCCTTCAAATTCTACGTCCAATCCGTCAAACATTAAACGCCCGCCGTATAGGTCCATTCGCCTGACGACTGCAAAGCACCGTCAAAACTAATTGTGCCGTTTGAATCACCGCCGGTTTCGCTAACGCTGTTCAAAAAGAAACTGCCGCTAATGGTATCACCGGCAGCTTGTGAACCGACTGGTGGAAACTCAACAGTGATGTCGGTATACAATTGCGAACCATCAGTGTTTATCAGCGTGCGGATAGTGGTGTCTTTAGTAACGCCGCTGAAACTAATGTCCAGGGTTTTACTGCCAACGTCATCAAGCAAGGTCCGATAGCCATTATCTTCGTCCGAAGTAATGTCGATAGCTTCTTTTGCAATGCTAACGCCCTTGGAAGTAATGCCCAACCAGCGGATAGCGTTTTTCTTTATGATTAGGTCACGTGATGCTGCTGCGGCCATGTTAAATCTCCTCGATTATTAAAGTAAATGTTTGAACACCATGGCGGGTCAAACCGTCAGAGTCTAAAAACGACTCAGATGCTGTTTGCATTATAGTTACAAATTTAAAGCCTGGCTGACTCAGTGCCGCCCGCTGTAAACTGTTGTAAATATAACCCTGCATTTCTTTAGTTTCTGCCCGGCCTCGGTATCGGCTCCAGGTATGAATAGTAATAGAAACCATATTCATATTTTCAGTGTCGGTATCAAGCGCCGCGTGGCTATCTTCACCAATAACGATTTGTGGAAAGTCCGTATTCTCAACCGTAACGGGTTGCGGGACAGCATCATATACCGGTATCGCGTTGCTTATTATATCAGCATTCGCAATTAGTTTTTCATATATCGCTTTCTGTACTGCCGTCTCAAAACTAGCCACGCTTTGCTATCCTTTTTTTGGCCCGCTTAACAGCACCGGCAAGCTTTTTGGTGAATATCTCATCTGTTAGCTTTGGCATATCAGCCTTCATTTTCAGCAATACCGGCTCAACAAATGGCCGCGCCCGTTGTGGGTTCTTGCCACCTG
>Ga0307984_1000860_pt1 | contig 12971 bp, 12 predicted proteins | sample EllFjometageno78_FD_203169 | JGI IMG/M metagenome (GOLD analysis project Ga0307984, IMG submission 203169) | Marine microbial communities from Ellis Fjord, Antarctic Ocean - #78 | ecosystem: Environmental > Aquatic > Marine > Unclassified | place: Southern Ocean | collected 2014-10-09 | reverse complement strand
GTAAGCTTTTGAGTATGTTCTCATTATTTTGAGTGCTGTTCCAACGACTTTACTAATTTTTTTTATTCCAATTAGCTTTGGTTCTGTCGTTATTGACTTTTTAATATTGGGTACACTTTTTTACTTTATTTAGTGATTCCGCTAGTCAAGAGCAATCAATTGTGATATATTAAAACCTTTTACGATCAGCCAGATACTTAATGAAATTTCAAATAAGGCTGCAGGTATTGACATAATAACGCCTACGTTAAATCCAAATAATTCTAAAATAGTTCCCGCTATAAAAATAATATAACCTATAAATCCACAGATAGTTATTAATCTCGGAACAAGCTTCGATTTGTATAGTAAAGAACATAATAGCACCCCCCCAACACCCCATATGGCCATTCCTATTTGATAGGAATAAAAGCCTGCTTTTTTTAAGAGAAAGCCTATTGTATTCAAATTTGAGGCGTCACTAGCAACTAATCTCACATATGCATCGCTAAGAGGAAGAAGCAATAGTAAAAATAGTCCGCCAATCGCAACGATTACAGTTGACGTTATTGTAGCACTGAGATAACCATAGCTTATCGAACTATTGAATGTCTTTAAAATAGGATGCATTATTACTGCTAGCCCTATATTTACAATAGTATGAATGATGGTCATAAGCAGAATGCCTACAATAATCGTTGACTGGTTGTTAGAAATAGTAGAAAGAAAATTTGGTACATTAACGACAGACTCTACAAGTCCGCTTCCTATGCCATACGACAAAAAGGAAATAAGAAAAAAGATTCCGAAAATTCTTGGAGCTATTGTATGAGTATTCATAAGTTTTTTTTTGTAACGTATTATGCGTTGGTTATAGAGGTTTATATTTTTTTAAATTCGTTCATCACTATTGGTTGATTTGAGAAATACTGGCCGCCAATTGAAGCTTCAAACATCAATCCATTTAGAGATTGAGTAAAGATTGTCACTCCATCTGAATAGGGTAAATCAGCAGATATTCCTTTTTTTGGAGCTACTGCCGAAACTTGTCCATCAAACTTTAATTTAGGATTCATAAAGTGCTCAAAGGCTTCTTTATTTTGGAAGAAAAGGACCTCGCTATATTTTTGAATACCAAATTGCATTCCAATAGTGAACTGCTTCAACTTTGATTTGTTTAATGCCAGATGATTTTTAAAAACGATTCCTTTACCTCCTGCACCACCTATAGATATACCTACTTTAGTTACTTTTGGAAAAACTGCATACCCGTAAGAATTATCGTAATAGGATTGTAAGTTTGGAGCTTTTTTTATCATTTCGGTCAATACGTCTTTTGATTTTTGTATAAATTCTGTATTCGACTCACTTTTTTGAGCAATTGAGATTTGACTTGTCATTGTCAATACTAGCATTATTAGTAACTTGATTGTACTTATTTTCATCTTCTTTAATTTTAGTGATTTTCTATTCTTGTTTTTCATCTTAATTGAGTTTTTTTGTTAAATTAAATTATTGTGTACGTTATTTTAGAACGCTCTCTATTGGTTGTTATCTTTTACCTTTGATTGAATATTTTGAGCAACTTCTTTTAACTTTTCTTTTTAGCAAATGGATCTATAGAAACTCCAATTTGAAAATATCCTGCTCCATCTTGTTTGTTTTCGTAGATAAAATCTTTTGTGGGTTCTCCTTTTTCTGTCGCCTGGTTGCTTACAAAGTTTTGTAGTCCCCCTTGAAACGTTCCAATGATATAATCATTGATGCGATGTTCATACATAACCCCTGTTTTTAATTCTATCTGACTATAGGTAAATAGATTGTCATAGGATTGATTATTTGAACCAACATAAAACTCTGTGTATCCGGCTCTGCTTCCTAAAGAGAGTCTACCATTTTCTCCAATTGACCTGCGCATTAGTAACCGCTGCGGAAAGATAAAGTCCAACTCCCATTTAGAGATTTTAAAACGATGACTATAGCCAAAAGTTGGAATAAATGGAATTTGACTAGATGGATCAATAAACCCTAATAATCCTAAAGTAACTGTAGTTCTCTCTGTCTGTTTCAAAATAAATGTAAACCCCAATATTCCTTTAAAACGACCAAAATTTTCTTCATTAGCATCTGCAATAATTGAGGCATTAAAAATTACAGGTTTGTTACATAGCATTGAAAAACAGGTAGCACTCAAAGCGGTAGAAAAATTATGAAAATTGGCTACACCATTGCGTTCAATAAATAATGTTTCTGAAGGACTTTCAATGTTTTCAAATTCAAACTCACTAAATTGATAAAACAAAGACGCTGTAAAGCTCCACTTCTGTGTTTTATAAACAGGGATGTTTGCCGAGGCCATAAAATTTCGCTGCCCTTTAATAGTACCTTCTTGAAAATCTTGATCATATAGTTTTGAACTAAACTTTCTATCCCGACTCTGGTTGTATTCAAAATTTAAGATTCTAGTTTCTGGAAATTTTTCTTTGAAACGTTCGACAGCTTTTTGGCGTAATGTATCTTGTTCCTTTTGTGACTCTTGAGCGATCACAAAAGTTGAAAAAAGAGAAAAGAGCACGAGTACAATTGTTTTTTTCATGATAGTATTTGTTTTTTTTACTTAAAATAGAAACTTGTTTTTTGAGATTTAAGATGTATGCTTAGGCTACTGCTGCAGGCTTTTTAAGCCCTTTAATTAATAGCCAAAGAGGAAAAATGACTTCTCCTAAGAAAGTAAATTCACTAAATGTTATCCTAAATTGTGGTAGAAGAATCAGCGTAAAAGAATCAACAACATAGCCTACAGATCCAATGATTAATAGAACTCCAATGAATTTTGGCAAGTATCCAGATTTATAAACTAGGTATCCCAAGGGAAAAAGCCAAAGTCCCCAAAACACCTGTGCCATAATAATTCCATGATGATGTAAATTGAGAAAAATAGAAATAAGCTGTTCTGATTCTAAGCCCTTGACTAATAAATTCAATACAGCCAAGTGGTTAATCTCATTTAAGAAAACAATAGGAACTGCTAACAATGAGAATATGACCATCAAAGCAGCCATCAACATATGTACCCGTTTAAATATTTTGAATAATAGTAAGACTAGGATGATATTTATTATCTGAACTAGTAACGCACTTATAATACTCCATCGAAATAGCGTTTCGTTTTCGATAATATTTCTAATTGTTGTAGTACTATTTTCAGGTTCAATTAAAATTGATGGAACATACATAATTCCAAACATTCCTAAAGGAACCAACGACAGATAAAGAATACCTGATGCTCTTGCAGATTTGTTTTCTAGACTAAGATTCGTCATTTTATTTTGCTCTTTTATTTTCACGGTTGATTTATTATTGTGATTAATTAAGTGCCAAATGTATTCTAGAAAGAGCAAGAGAATGTTCTGAATCGCACAAAGGAAGTACGGAATTATAATTCAGTACAAATTAGTTGAAACAAGAAGGTGCTAGTTTTTTTATAGCTTTAGAAACTGTTTAGGTGTCAATCCAGTTTCCTTTTTAAAATAAGTATTAAAAACTGTTTTAGAGTTAAAACCACTATCATAAGCCAAGCCTTCTATGGTAAGATGTGCATTTTGGGGGGCTTTCGCATTTAATTTAAAGGCTTCAATTCTGTAGGTATTGATAAACTCATTGTAGTTTTTTCCGAAATTATTATTGAGCAACCAAGAAAGATGATTGGGATGGATTGCAGTCTGATTGGCCAACTCACGTAACGACAAATCTGGATTTAAGAAAGGTTTATTCTCCAAGATATAGGCTATCAATCGTTTTGAATATTCAGTAGACTTGCTAGTCGTAAGCAAAGCTGTTTTTTGTTTAGGTACTATTTCTAGTTCATCCGTTTTAAATATCTTTTTTTGAAACGCAGCATACCTAGAATCTTTTTTCAGCGCATTGACAATAGGATCAATATATCGTATAAATAATAAAGAAGAATTGTTTTCGATCGCATGTGCTACCCATTCAAAAGCTTTGTCTAAATCTCCCATAACCACATACATCATAAAAAGATAGGAGTCTGCAGCAAAACCATTTTCCTCTTTTGATTGTGTAATTAATTTTTCTAAATAGATAGAAGCGTTCACAGTATCATTCTTTAAAGCATAAGTCAATGCCATAATCCCCGTCTTTTCTCCTTGTAAAACGGCCTCTTTCGGAATAGCATCAAAATAATTAAGTACTTCATCATATCTACCAAGCTGGAGCAGAGAGGTTGCTTTTATAGAATGTGCCGGAATATTTTTATCATTTACAACCAAACACTGGTTTATCATTTCTAACGATTGTGGATACTCTTCAATCATGTAATGGTAATAAGCTCTAAAAAAATGAGTTTCTTCTGACAGTGGATTTATACTTAATGCAATATCAAGGTGAACTCTTGCTTTTTCCCTATTTCCCGCTAATGTGTATAAAAATGAAATATTTTGTTGCGCTTCTGCATTGTTGGGATTTAACGAAATTGCTTTTTTTCCTTCTATTAATGCTTTCTTAAAATCACATTCAATAAAAAAAGCTTGATTTGACAATTGATAATGAACACCAGATGATTGACCATCAAGTGCAAGTGCATGATTTGTATGATTTATTGTCTTCTTCCATCCTTCTTCAAAAGGTATAAAGGCAATGGTACCTAGAAAACTATAACACCCAGCTAATCCTAAATGGGCTTCAGCATATTTTGGATCAAGTACTAAGGCTTCTTTATAAAGAGAAATAGCTATATTTATATCTTCTGGATTCCATTTGCTTTCATGAAATTTAGCTTTTAAGCACTGTTCATAAGCATTTATGTTCTCTGTCTTTTTTATTACGAGTGGCGTATTGATCTCTAAATGACCAAAATGCTCCCTTAGTTTGTCAGCGATTAGTATGCTTACTTCATCTTGTATTTCAAAAATATTTTCTAATTTCCGATCCCATGTGTCGGACCAAAAATGATAATCTTCTTTGACTTCTATTAATTGTGCTGTAATTCTAAGAAAATTACCAGATAAGCGAACACTACCTTCTAGAATCGTAGAAACTCCAAGTTTTTCGCCTATTTCAGAAACAGATATGTTCTTGCCTTTGAAAAAAAATGAAGAAGTGCGAGATGTTACTTTTAAATTTCTAATTTTAGCAAGCGCATTGATAATCTCTTCAGTGATCCCATCACTAAAATATTCATTGTCCTTACTGTCACTAAAATTCACAAAAGGCAATACCACAATTGTATTCTTTAAAGACTGTTCATCTTGCATTATGTAAAACTAGCAAAATTATTCAAACTAATTTATTTTTCAAGAATTTAATCCCTTAAAGGCTTTAATTTTTACTAGTTGATTTATATAAATATTCACTTTGTAGGTTTACAATTCTTAAATATATAGAAATAGCTAAAATTCAATGACATCTATTCCGATTCAACTCTTCTCCCATTCCTCTATCTTATTTAAAATAAAGTCGTTTAGTAAAGCCTAATTCAAATTAATGACTAGCATCATTAGAATTAATAGCACATACATAAAGACCCTGTTTTTAATCAATAGCATACGTGTCCACTTCTACTTAAAGTAGAGAAATTAAGATCTTGTATAGTTAGTGTATAGTGCGTTTTTTGAATCATAATACTAAAAAAAGCTAAATTTGTTTAGACCTATTTTTCTAAATCATGAAACAATTACTTTTTATACCCATCACAATTTTTTTTTCGTTGACGCTAATTTCACAAGTTGCAAGTACTAAAAAAAACAAGAATTCTGAAGTTTTAATTTTCTCAGACGATTTTGAAGGAAATGGAAACATAAGAACATGGGCAGATGACTCTAGCACAATTAATAGTGCGTATTCGAATCCATATTCTGAAGAAATTAATACGTCCAATACGGTACTGAAATACGAAGACACTGGCGGCCGATATGCGAATTTTTATTGTCAAGCATCTTCAAATTTTGACCTTTCGGTTAACAGTTCCTTTTCTTTAAAAATGTATGTTCCTTCTTCTTCTATTACAGGAATACAAACAAATCAAATTTCATTAAAATTACAAGATGGTTCACTAGAACAACCTTGGACAACACAATCTGAAATTATAAAAACGATTGTATTGGATCAATGGCAAGTAGTTTCTTTTGACTTTGCTAATGATACGTATAGCAACTTTGACGGAAATTCACCTACTCCTATTACCCGAACAGACTTTAATAGAGTGCTACTTCAAGTAAATTCAGAAGACAATAATGATCATGTAACGGCTTATATAGATGACTTTTTATATATCACAACACCCGTTTTATGTGATGATAATTTAAACTCAGATACATTTACAAATAGTAATTTACCCATTGTGATTATTGAAACAAACGGACGTGCTACCATTCCTGATGAACCAAAAATTCTTGGTACGATGAAAATAATTCAAAGACCAGACGGAGCTAGAAATTTTATCTGCGATGTTGATAATGAAGATTTTTTAAATTACTCTGGTACTATTGGTATCGAAACTCGAGGATCTTCATCTCAAACATTAGATAAAAAACCATACGGAATTGATACCTTAGAAGATGATGGACTAGATGACAAAGGAGTTAAGTTATTAGGTATGCCAAAAGAAGATGACTGGATTTTAAATTCATTTCCTTTTGATTCTAGTAGGATGCGTGACTATATTAGTTATGAAATGGCAAGAGAAATGGGGCAATACGCGGTAAATTTAAAATATTGTGAGGTGGTTCTCAATGGTCAATATATAGGTCTGTATGCACTTTCAGAAAAAATTAAGCGTGATGGAGATCGTGTAGATATCGCAAAACTAGATGACGATGAAAATTCATTTCCTGAGGTTACAGGAGGATATCTTATGCAGACAGATAGAGTATCAGATGAAGATCCAGAGGCTTGGTATAATAATGGCGCTGGATACATTCATGAAAAGCCAAACTCAGATGATATCACTTTAGAACAATCTTCATATATTGAATCTGTATTTCGTGATCTAGACAATACTGCTGCTAATTCAACTATTACAAATGGTTATCCATCTGTTATTGATGTGCCTTCATTTATAGATTATTTGTTGATGGCTGAGATCTCTTCAAATGCTGATTCATATGCACTTAGTACTTATTATCATAAAGATTTAGGCGGTAAATTAAGGGCTGGTCCGATTTGGGATTATAATTTAACCTACGGGAATGACTTATTTCAATGGGGTTTTGACAGAAGTCATATAGATGTGTGGCAATTTGAGTATAGCAATACAGGTGCAGGGTTTTGGGGGGCTCTTTTTGCAAATCCAACATTTAAATGTTATTTATCTAGACGTTTTGATGAAGTAACAAAAACGGGACAACCTCTAAGCTATGATTATGTAACACGTTTAATTGATGATATTGATGTATTAATATCTGAAGCTGTAGTTCGTGATAATGAACGATGGAATACGATAGATGATTTTTCAGGAGAAGCAGCCAATATAAAGCGTTGGTTAGATCAGAGAATTACATGGATGAGGAATAACCTTGACGAATTCTCTAGTTGCAATTCAGTTGAAATACCCTCTTTGGTATTTACTAAAATTCATTACAATCCCTTGGAAACAGATATATTTCCTGAAAGTGATGACTTAGAATATATAGAGATTAGTAATACAGGAGATACGAATGTCGATCTGACAGGAATTTACTTGAGAGAACTAGGTATTTCCTATCAATTTCCAGAAAACACATTCATAGTAGCCGGGGAATCTATAACATTAGCCGGAAACCCTGATGTTTATTTTGCTAAATATGGTTCTGCTCCTTTTGATAGATTTTACAGAGATTTATCAAACAGTAGTCAGCGTTTAGTATTGGCAGATGCTTTTGGAAATGTGATTGATCAAGTGAAATATTCTGACAAGGCACCTTGGCCAGAAACTGCTGATGGTGCTGGTTATTATTTAGAATTGATAGATGTTAATTCCGACAATGCTATAGCTAGTAATTGGACAGCAACTCCTGGTGAAAACCTAAGTACTGATGGCCTTGATGCTGTTGGAGTCTATGTTACTGTATATCCAAATCCAGCAGGAAATAACTTATGGGTTAAATCGGAGAAATCAATACAAAGTATGACGATTTTTAACACATTGGGACAACAAATAAAAACCTATCAAATCAATTTAAAATCAGGTGAAATTGATATTAGTGAATTGAATATTGGTGTTTATTTTTTGAGTTTGAAACTAGCAAATGGTCTTATTCTATCAAAAAAGATATTTAAAAAATAAGCATCCCTAAGCATAGAAATTTTCTTTAGTACCTTATTCTTTTAATCCAATCAGCAACGGCTAAAGTCTCTAAGTAATTTTTGCCAAACCGAACGTGAAACAAACATGAAAGGTGCTGAAAAACCGAGACTTCGACAAAGTCTTGCTAAAAGAAGCCGAAGGGTATGTGTAAATTAGTTCTGTTGGCTTAAAGAGTTGATTTTTTATTGTAATCTTGCAAGATATTACAAACATTAATTTTAAATTAATATTTTGGGTGTACTTTTAGTAGTAACTTGGTTTTCAAGTTTGGCGTTTTTTTATTTTGGAATTAACTGTTTTTATTCAACGTTTATTATCTCAGAATTTAAGAGGTATAACTTGCCCAATTTTAGAATAATGACAGGTTTTCTTCAGTTATTAGGAGCTCTTGGATTGCTTATTGGATTTTACTTTAACCCAGTAATTCTAATATTAGCTGGAACAGGATTGTTCTTACTAATGCTAGGTGGCTTTATAGTAAGACTAAAAATTAAAGATAACTTTATAAAATCGTCTCCTTCTTTTATTTTTGCGGCTTTAAACTTATTTATTGTATTTAAGACCTTTCAGATATATTTTTAAATAGACGCAAAGGCAATAACTAGGTTCATTATAATAAATAAAAATGCAGGAAAAGATTTGAACAATTCATCCTTTACTTTTATATGCATAATTATTGACCCTAGCAATAAGGATGCTAATCCTAAACTTCCAATTAAAGTTAAATTATCAAATTGAATTGAAGCCAATAATAACAAGGCTAAACTAACTTTTAAAAAACCAATTAGGTTACAAAAACCCTTTGAAAGTCCATATATCTTAAATTCTTCAACAATGTTTTTAGCGTTGCCTCCTCTCCATTTAGTAGCTTTTTTTGGCTGAATTAACCAAACATTTAAAATACTTAAAGAAACTGTTGTTTTTAATACGATCATTAGAAGCGCTATAAAGTCCATTGGTTTTGTTTTAATTATATTGAATAATAACGAATTTATAAAAAAAAATCTATTCACAGAACAACTAAGACGACTTAAGTTTATTTTAGACCGAATTTTATAATTCGTCTGCTTCTATTTTATTTCATAACCTTAAGAAAAAAATAGTGTAAAAATAAAGTAATTGCATTTTGGAATAACTATTTTTATATCGAATTATAAGGTCTACTATTTCCAACAAATAGATTTTCTATGAAAACGATACAATTATGAATCTGAAACATCTCCTATACGATTATTTACTTAACACAGGTATGTCTGAGATAGCTGCTGCATATTTAAATATGTTTATTTTACTAACGGTATTATTGATTATTGCGTTCTTGATTGATTTTACGATTAAAAAAATTATCGTGGAATTTATTACGCGAATAGCTGTTAATACAAAAACCAATTTCGATGATTTATTAGTCGACAATAAGGTGCCAAGAAACATTGCACATATCTTTCCTTTATTTGCCGCATTAGAGCTTATTCCTATCGTATTTGTTGACTTTGACTATTTTGAAAACATGGCTAGAAATGGATTGCAGGCTTTTACAATTCTTCTTATTCTTTGGATTGTGCGTAGTTTTTTAAACACACTTAAAGATTACTTTAAAACATTGCCTCGTTTAAAAGACAAACCAATAGATAGTTATATTCAGGTGATTATGATATTTGCTTGGGTACTAGGCTTATTGGCCGCTTTTGCGATTATTACCGGAATAGAATTTATTAAATTTATTACTACTATTGGCGCGGCTTCGGCTGTTATTATTCTTGTGTTTAAAGACACTATTTTAGGTTTTGTTGCAAGTATCCAAGTTTCTATAAATGATATGGTACGGATTGGTGATTGGATTACTTTTGAGAAATACGGTGCTGATGGTGATGTTATTGAAATCAATCTATCTACAGTAAAAGTCCAAAACTTTGATAAAACCATTACAACTATTCCTACTTATGCTCTAATTTCTGATTCATTTAAAAACTGGAGAGGAATGGAAGATTCTGAGGGGAGACGTATGAAAAGAGCCTTAAATATCAAGTTAGATAGCATCTCTTATTTGTCTAAAGATAAGGTAGATGAATTAAAGAAAATTAGTTCTATAACCGCTTATTTAGAAAGCCGTCAAGCTGATATTGACACCTATAATACAAATAACAACATCAATAAAGAGTTGCTTTTAAACGGTAGAAATCTCACTAATATTGGCGTGTTTAGAAAGTATATTGAAACTTATATTGAAAATCATTCTGGCACCAATAAAGAGATGATGATTATGGTACGTCAATTGGAACCTGGTACACAAGGAATTCCTTTAGAGATTTATGCTTTTAGTAGTGACAAACGTTGGAAAAATTATGAATATATCATGGCAGATATTTTTGACCATGTCATTGCCGCCGTTCCCTATTTTGATTTAGAAATTTTTGAGTTGCCTAGTAATTCAAGTTTTACTGAAATGAAACGATAAGAAAAGAAAGTTAACATTGAGACTTCGATAAGCTCAGCCTCCGTTCGTGAGTTCGTTCCTGAGCTTTTCGAAGGTAAAGTCAGCATTGAAGCATCTGTAAAACAAGAGTTCGACAAGGTTAGCCTACACTACTATATCTCCACTTTTTGTCGGATCTACTCGCTTCGAAAACTGTTGCGTTACTAAGTTTAATTTTGGATATATGTATTTTTCACAGAATGGCTTGTTAGGATTTTTTTGATAATAATCTTGAAACGCTTCAGGTGAAGGATTGAAGGTTTTAAATAAAAGTACTTGAGTAATAATTTTATTCTCAAATACTTCTTGAAAAGACGCTAAAATCTCTATTGAAGAACGCCTTTGTTCTTCCGAAAAAATATAGATAGCAGATCTGTATTTCGTTCTCATAGAATGGTTACTTGTACTCTTATGAGTATACAAATGAATCTCTATTAAGGTTTTTAATTCAATTTCTTTCGGATTAAAATAAACGATAACGGCTTCTGATAAAGAGTCGTTTTCATCAATAGATGCAATAAAACCTTGTTCAACTTTATGTACTCCTAATAAAGATTGAAAAACAGCCTCAGTACACCAATGACATCCACCACCAAATGCAATTTTTTCTATAGCAATCATACTTGAATTATTTTTTTTATAAAATAGCCGTTTTAGTATTCTGAATCCGTGCCCTAAGCCTTACGAAGGGTAAAGTTGAAAAGTTCACGGTTTGTAAACATGAGACTTCGACGGACTTTGCCTATGGTTGTGAATCTATTAGCAGAATCTGTCACTTCGAATGTTTTCGTAATCTTATCCAGAAAACGCATCGAGGAACAGCATATAATCATTCTCAATATAAAATTATAGTCAACTATGTTTCAAATAATGTCACTCTAACTGACAAGTTTATCTATAAATATTTGTGAAATCAGTTACAATTTGAATTCATAATAGCACCTATATAAAACTTTTAAATCTTTCAAAATGACAGGTATAGCCATTTGGCACTCTTACCAAATAATCTTGATGCTCTGGTTCTGCAGCCCAAAAAGGAGCGAATGCTTCTAAGGTAGTAACCGCATCTGCTTCCCAGCGCCCAGAAGTATCTACTATTTTAATAATCGCTTCAGCCTCTTTTTTTTCTTCTTCAGTTTGAATGAAGATAGTAGATCTGTAACTAGAACCTCTATCATTGCCTTGTCTGTCCATAGTTGTAGGATTGTGAATTCTAAAAAAATAATCCAATAACAATGTAAAGGATGTTTCTTCAGGATTGTAGGTGATCTCTATACCTTCTGCATGTCCTGGATGATTTCTATAGCTAGGGTTTTCGTTTTCTCCACCAATATAACCGACTTCTGTATCTACTACTCCACTTCTAACTCTAAACAATTCTTCCATTCCCCAAAAACATCCTCCAGCAAAATATGCTTTTTTATAAGTATTCATATGTATTTATTTTTTGTTATTTATTATAGTATTAATATCAGGTCTTAAATATGTGATTTCGAGTGAAATTATGGAAAAATTTTAGATAAAAGCCAAACTTCAATAGCGAAAAATGTTTTTCTTGATACAATTTTTATTGAAAATTACTTAGACGGATGTTTTTTATAGAATTGAATTCTAACCAATTACAGCATTCCATTTTTTACTTCGTCTCGCAATTGCTTTTATATAACTACATACCGCAACTGCTTTGTAATTTTCTTCAGTAAGCTTTTTAAATGTTTTTTCAACTAAAACCTTGCCGATACCCTGTCCACGTAAACTAAAAGGCACCTCTGAGTGATTTAAACACATGTTGCCATTAGATAAACTATACATAACTTTAGCAATCGCTCCATTTATATTCAACGTAAATTCCTTTTTAGAGCGATCATGTTCAATAGTCAATCGACTTGGTATTAATTTATTCAACCATTTATCTAATTCTTCGATATTCGGATTTCTTAATTTCTTTTCACCAATTGTTATTGTCGGAAAATTGAGTTTTCTATTCTCATAAAGCCTTCGTAATTCTTCAGCGTTTTCTTTATTTAATTCTACCTCTAAAAATTCATAGGAAACGCCTGAATCAGTTAGAAAATTCTTATAATAATTTGATTTATGACAGCTTTCTGTTCCGTAAACTTTAACCATTGGAGTAGTATTCATTAGGAGATATTTTTTAAAAATTCAATAGCAGCAACTGGGTTCAAATGAAAATCACTAAACACTATATTATTATGC
>Ga0307984_1000859_pt1 | contig 13009 bp, 12 predicted proteins | sample EllFjometageno78_FD_203169 | JGI IMG/M metagenome (GOLD analysis project Ga0307984, IMG submission 203169) | Marine microbial communities from Ellis Fjord, Antarctic Ocean - #78 | ecosystem: Environmental > Aquatic > Marine > Unclassified | place: Southern Ocean | collected 2014-10-09 | reverse complement strand
AGACGCCCTCCTTCGTGCTTTAGATTCAGGAAAACTTGGAGGAGCTGCTCTTGATGTTTTCGTAGGGGAACCTTCTCCGCGTAAGGACGTCCTTTCTCACCCAGCGATTTCTCTGACTCCTCACACAGGAGCTGCGACAAGTGAAGCCCAAGAAAGAATTGGTTTAGAATTGGCTTCACAAATTGCGGAAATAGCTTCCGCGTAACTCTATTCTTAATACATCAAAGGTTTAAGCAATGCCTAATCTCGTTAGACCATTCAGATTAATTCAGCCACCAAGACATCTTGCTCACCTTGTAGCTTCAAGGTCTTATATAAGCTACAACAAGCTGGAGTTGAATGACAAACTGACCCGCAATCCATATAGCTATTTACAGGTAATCAATCCGGATACAGATAAGGAACTGGATGCAGATCGAGGCTCTAAAGAATATTTTAGAGAGATTAGAACTGTCTACGATGAGTTTTTAAAAAATGGCTGGCTGGTCGGTGGTGACGATGCATGTTACGTAATCTATCGCCAAATCTCCCCTACGCATTCTTTTACAGGAATAGTTGCATTACTCGACCTACCTAAATGCGAGGAAGGAGCACTTTTAACGCACGAACTTACTCTGGAAAGACGAGAAAATTTATTCTCTGATTACTTAGAATGTGTGGGGTTTCATGCTGAGCCCATTTTATGTGCTAGACAGTCAAATCACCCTGGTGAAGCCGAGCTAGACAGATGTATTTCTGAAGCTGTCAATTCTAGAGAAGCAGATTGCGATTTCTCGACAACGGATTATATAAGGCACTCTATTTGGTATGTAAATCCTGAAATAAATCCAGCACTAACTGAAGCTTTAGGCCCATTAAACAAGTTATACTTGGCAGACGGCCACCACAGATTGGCCTCATCTATCAAACTGAGACACAGGCACCCAAACGAGCCGGGCGTGGACAGGATACTCGCCATGATCTTGCCAGCCAAAGAAATGAGTATTCTCGGATATCACAGGCAGATAAAAAGTTTCACTGGGAATATCGAAGAATTAATTGTGAAGATAAACGGACTTGAGTCCGTCAGGAAAGTCGAGGAGATCTCAAAAGAAGAATCACGTGTTCAGCAGCTGGGATGCATCGATTTGTTAAATGACGGAAAGAGCTTTAGGATATTTATCGAGGAGGAGGAGTCAGGACTGAGGACTGATGCTGGTTGGCTGAGTGAAAATGTTTTACAAAATCTTTTAGGGATTTCTGACCCGAGGAATGACCCGAAGCTAAAGTACATTCCTGGAAGTTCTGATGCAGATTTGACTGAGTCCTCAAAGGAAAAAATCATCTTTGCCATCCATCCTACTCCCATAGACCAAATCATAGCCGTCTCAGACGCAGGGAAAACTCTCCCTCCCAAAAGCACGTGGGTAGAACCAAAGTTAAGGAGTGGACTTTTTATTTATGAGTTTGGTATGCATCCTCACCCTACAAAATAGCAGTGATGTCAATCGCTGAAGGCCTTGCCTCCATACAAAACGTTATCCCCTCTGACGTTACTCTGGTCGCCGTCAGCAAGACGAAACCCATTGAAGCGATTCAAGAAGCTTATGCTCATGGAATACGTGATTTCGGAGAAAACCGACCGGCAGAGTTGGTGGGAAAAGCAAAAGAATTGCCGAATGACATCCGTTGGCATGCTATAGGTCATTTACAGAGGAATAAAGCGTCCATGGTCGCTCCCATTAGTACATTAATCCACGCTGTAGACTCTGTGAGATTGTACGATGAGCTAAGTAAACACGCTGGAGAAAAGCTAGATGTTTTAATCCAAATTCATATCGCTGACGAACAAAACAAACACGGTTTCTCTTCAGAGGATATTAAAAAAATATTGGATACGGGTAATGAATTTCACTGCCCCAATATTAGAATCAAGGGGCTAATGGGCATGGCTACTTTTACCGATAATAATTCTCAAATTATTAGTGAATTCAAAGCCTTACGCACCTTGTTCGACGAAATGTCTCCGACATTTGGAAAAGATTTTGACACTTTATCTATGGGAATGAGTGGAGATTGGAAAATCGCCATCGATGAGGGTTCTACTCTGATTCGCGTGGGGAGTGCTATCTTCGGGTCCCGAAACTAAATTACAATGATGAAAACACTATACACACTTTTTGCACTGCTTTTCGTGTCTACACTCTCAGCCCAAACTCCTTCAGGAATTGAATCTGCAGAATACGACCCCACAGGTGAGCGTTGGTTTGTCAGCTGCGGGTCCTCTACCCTACTTAGCACATCAGACATGGGCGACTCATGGGACTTCTTCGGAAGTGCAAATGCATCTTATGGAATGGAGGTGATGAACGGCGCGTTATTCGTTATTCACAGCAACAAAGTTTATGCATACGACCTCAATACAGCAGATTTTCTCGGAATGGAAACTATTCCCGGAGCTGGATTTTTAAATGGAATGGGGAGTGATGGAAATGGAACACTTATCATCAGTGATTTTTCTACAGGCAGAATACTTAAAATCGATGCCTCAGACCCCGCCAACATGTCCTCTTCTACCTTAGTAGGGAATACCGGTTCAAGTCCAAATGGTATAGTCGTAGATGTGGCTAATGGCAGAGCTGTGGTAGTCAACTGGGGTGGCAATTCTGACATTCTTGCTATCGATATTGAAAGCGGCGCTGTAACAACAATTGTAAATGGAAGTGGATTGGGAAATTGTGATGGCATAGATATGGACTCAGAGGGGAATTACTATATCAGCTCTTGGAGCCCCACGAGAATTACAAAGTACAACAACGACTTCACAGAATCTGAGATTGTAGTGAGCTCGGGACTAAGCAGTCCAGCTGACATTTCTTTTGACGAAACGAACAATATCTTAGGAGTTGCAAATAGTGGGTCTGATCAAGTTACTTTCCACTACTTTTCTGGAGCAAACACTCAAAATACAAATCTCCACGAGGATCTTGAAGTCGAACTTAACGGAAACGAGTTCATTTTCAACCTCTCACTTGGAGATCGCTTTACATTCACCGCTTACACTTTAGATGGGAAAGTATTAGATGTATCATCTGTAAGTCTTCCGGCTGGAAAAAACAGCGTTTTATTAGATCGACTGCCTGAAGGGTTTTCTAAAGCTGCACTTGTGCATATAAGTAGAGATTCTGATGCCGGAAACACTTCTGTTAAGACTTTTAAAATGGGTCTACATCAACTTTAACTCTCAATCTCATCCACCGAGGGTCGGTTGAAAAATCCTCTAGGTCTTCAAGTATAGCCGCTTTGTACTTTTCGGGGGATATATTCCGTTCAAATTTTAATAAAAGTTGAAGATGATAAAGATCATTCACCCTATAAAGAGGTGGAGTATCTGGCCCTATCACTCTTTCTGGGCTGAATCTCTGTCTTAATCTTAGGGCAAGAACATCGGCTCCTATTTTAACCCTTTTTTCATCGCTGTGGCGAAGGGAGATCCTTATAAGTCTTACATAAGGAGGGTACCCGAAGGCTTTACGTTCCCGAAGTTCATGTGCAACAAGTTTATCGTGGTCACCTGAGATCACTCGTTTAATCACCCAATGATCAGGAGAAAACGTTTGGATAACGACCTTCCCCCTACTTGTTGATCTTCCTGAACGTCCTGCAACTTGAGTCAGCATTTGGTACGCCCTTTCAAACGATCTGAAATCTGGGAAAGTGAGCATCTTATCAGCGCTCATCACGCCCACAAGGCCCACGTCTTGAAAATCTAAACCTTTGCTTACCATTTGGGTTCCTACCAAAACGTCCAACTCATGATTGCTGAACGCATCTAAAATTTTAGAGTGGGCATTCTTAGACCTCGTAGTGTCTAAATCCATCCTGCCCACCTTTATTTTCGGAAAAAGCTCAACCAACTCCTCCTCTATTCTTTGTGTCCCTAATCCTTTAGGGGTTACAGATGTGCTGCCACAAGCGACGCACTTTACTGGAGGAGTCGCTACGGAGTATCCGCAATGGTGACAATGAAGTCCGTTGCCTTGTTTGTGATACGTCAAAGGGATGTCACAGCGCTCGCACATCACAGCGTCTCCACATGCCCCACATTGCCAAGACGGGGAATACCCGCGCCTGTTTTGGAATAAAATAACCTGTTTACCATCTTTGAAAGCGGCCACCATCTCCTCTCTAAGAAGTTTTGAAAAACCGCCCCTCATACTCCTTTGCTTGTGTTCCTTTTTCAAATCGGCAGCAAAAATCTGTGGCAACATAACCCCTGAGTACCTTTCGGTCAGGTTTACCCTCGTGATTTTACCTTCGTCAGACAGATAGACCGTTTCTACAGAAGGTGTAGCGGAACCTAAAACCAAAGGAATATTCGATGTGGACGACATCCACATCGCCACATCGCGGGCGTTGTATCGTGGTGCTGGATCCTGTTGTTTGTAACTGGACTCGTGTTCTTCGTCAACGATAATCAAACCTAAATTGCTGTATGGCAAAAAGGTCGCGGACCTTGGACCCACAATTAAAGCGCCCTTCTTATCATCTAAGACTTTAAGCCAAACCTCCGTTCTCTCACTCGCATTAAAACGCGAATGATACACCATAATACTGTCCCCGAAAAATTTCTGAAGACGCGTAATCAGTTGTGTTGTGAGTGCAATCTCTGGCACTAAGAACAGAGCTTGCTGCCCAGCTTTTATGGCCTCTGCTATAAGATGGACATAGATTTCTGTCTTCCCCGATCCCGTAACACCATGAAGCAAAACGGGTTTGCGTTGTACAAGAGAGGTTCTAATTTCAGAGTACGCAGTATTTTGGGGGCTGGATAAAGTTGGGAGTGCTTGAATCTCACCTGTATAAGCAGCCAACCTTGATACATCACGCTCTACGATATTAAAGACATCCTTTTGCACCCATTTCATAATCACCGCAGAGGTAACATTTGCATGTTTTTGGAGAGTCTTCTTAAGAACTTCCTCTCCATGAGGTGCAAGCTCTAAATATGCAATTAGAGCACGATACTGTGCTGGCGCCTTCTTCTCAACTCTATCAAGCTCTACAGCTAACACGTCATCTTCCTCGAGAACCTCTTTCACAATCGACACAAAAACTTGCTTCTTTGCCTTGTACTTTTCCTTAAGTTCTTCCTCAGTAATCGCAAGACCTTTATCTATAAGCAATCTCACCATCCTCTGGGGGTACTTGACCCCTAAAACATCAGACACCTCCTTTAAATTCAAGCCGTCTCTAAGGTGAAGGGCATCTAGAAGTATAGTCGCCGACTCACCCAATCCAGAATCATCTCCCCCGTCAGGGTTTAATAATATTCGTGTTTTGCTGGCCAGCTTCATTCCTGAAGGCAAGGCCGCTGATACTACGTCGCCTATCGAGCACATATAGTAAGAGGACATCCAGCTCATCATCGCCGCCAAAGACCCTGTTACCACTGGTCTGTCATCAACTACCGCCTCAATAGATTTGGCAATGTACCCCTCAGGCTTTTCAGTATGTATAGACCAAACAACCCCCGTCAGCTTCCTGTTACCCAGAGGTACCACGACCCTCATCCCGACCTCTGGAGCAACTGTATTGTCCGGTATACGGTAGGTTAGAACGCGCGGAAGAGCAGCGGGTAAGGCTACGTTACAAAAAACTTGTGTATTCTTAATAAGATTCGACATTCAAAGCACAAAGTACTGCGCAACGAGGCGTAAATTTAAGTTATGGCAAAATCTATTTCTCCATTAAGTGTAGGCGATATAGCTCCGGATTTTTCTTCTACAAATTCTACCGGCACTATTCGCTCTCTGTCAGAGTTTTCCGGTTCTAAATTAGTTCTTTATTTTTATCCAAGAGACAACACCCCCGGGTGTACATCACAGGCGTGTAACCTCACCGAGAATTACTCTGAGTTATCTAAGCACGGAATAAAAATTGTTGGAGTGAGTCCTGATTCTGAAGCAAAGCATATAAAGTTCATCAACAAGTACGATATCGCTTTCGAACTTTTAGCTGATGAAGACAAGAGTGTACATCAGGCTTATGGGGTTTGGGCTGAGAAAAAGTTTATGGGAAAAGTGTTTGACGGAACCCACAGAACGACATTCCTCATAGACGAGAACTCTAAAATTGTTGAAATTATTGCCAAACCTAATTGCAAAGATCATGCAACTGAAATACTTGCCGGATATAATCTTTAATTGAGATGTTTATTGAAATGTTGATTGAAACGTTATTAGAAGTGTTGTTTTACGGTTGTGACAATCTAACATGGAAAATAGCAACAGATATAAACCAATGACCTACGAATAAAAAAAGTACTTCCCTACGTAAATCCATTACGTACCACTATATATACCTTCGCCTTAAAACCAAACAAAATGGCTACAGAACAAGAACAAAAATTAAAGGCCCTTCAGCTCACGCTCGACCGCCTAGACAAGACTTATGGAAAGGGAATCGTAATGAAACTTGGCGATGAGCCGGTGGAAAAGGTCGATGTTATTCCTTCTGGATCACTAACCCTTGACATCGCTCTCGGTATCCAAGGATATCCAAGAGGCCGAGTAGTTGAAATCTACGGGCCAGAATCCTCTGGTAAAACCACACTCACTTTACACGCTATTGCTGAGTGCCAAAAGCAAGGTGGTATTTGCGCCTTCGTCGATGCAGAGCACGCCTTCGATAAATTCTACGCCGAGGCTCTTGGTGTTGATACTGAGAACCTTCTCATCACTCAACCTGACAATGGAGAACAAGCGCTCGAAATCGCAGACAATCTGATTCGTTCTGGCGCTATCGACCTCTTGGTTGTCGATTCCGTAGCGGCCCTCACACCTCGTGCAGAAATCGAGGGGGAAATGGGAGACACTTCTGTGGGGCTACAAGCTCGACTTATGTCTAAGGCACTTCGCAAACTAACTGGTACCATTAGCAAAACTGGATGTTGTCTTATCTTCATCAACCAACTTCGTGAGAAGATAGGTGTTATGTTCGGGAATCCTGAGACCACTACTGGAGGTCATGCTCTGAAATTTTACTCTTCAGTAAGAATTGATATCCGTCGATCTACCCAAATTAAAGACGGTGACAAAGTACTGGGAAACCGCACCCGCGTCAAGGTGGTGAAAAACAAAGTTGCTCCTCCGTTCCGCCGTGCTGAATTCGATATCCTATATGGATTGGGAATCTCTAAAGCAGGTGAGATTATCGATCTGGGGGTTGAAGCTGGTATCATACAGAAAAGTGGATCTTGGTTCTCTTATGGGGACACTAAGCTCGGCCAAGGTCGTGATGGAGTTAGAGTCCTATTGAACGACAACCCAGATTTATTTGATGAGCTGGAACTTAAAATCAAGGAATCTCTTTCTGCTACTAAAGAAGATAAAAAAGCTTCTAAAGCTGTAAAGAAGCTCACATCTGAGCCGAGCAAGTGAAGCTCGTAATGCAAGTAAAGCAAGTAAAGCGAATAAGTTAGATGACTCGACATTTATATTTAAGCTTTGTTCTTTTTGTTTTCGGATGTGGAGTGGACAATCCCACTCCACATCTTGAAAATACTCAGGATAATATCACAGACCAAGTTTACGCTGATTCATCAGCTCATTTCGAACAGGAAATTTTCAAAAATTCCACCTCTCCACTTCCTTACTGGAATAGAGCGGCTTGGCATTTAAAAAATGCACGCATTAAGGAAGGACTGCACGATTTAGATTTGGCTCTTGCAGCGGACTCTACATACGGGCCTGCCTGGTCTGCTAAAGCGGATGCTCTTTATCTATTGCGTCAGTTCGACCCGTGTATTAATCACCTAGAGGTGTGTTTAAAGTACGCCCCGAATCACATTCCGTGTAAGCTGAGAAGGGCTGAGATGTATATACATCTTAAACTTTACGAAGAGGCTTTTACTCTGATTAACGATGCTTTAAAGATTAACGATCAGCTTTTTGAAGCTTATTGGATGAAGGGCACTATTTATAAAGAAAATGGTGAACTCGAGAATGCACTCAGTTCTTTCCAAACCTCTGTAGAGGTAAATCCATCTTTTTTCGACGGATACATCGCATTGGGACTTGCCTACGCTTCTACATCTAACCCCTTAGCTGTTGACTACTACAACAGTGCTATTTCATTAAATCCCAGAAGTGTTGAGGCAAAGTATAACTTAGCAATGTACTATCAGGAATTATTTTTAGAAGATCCTGCTGCGAGAAAGATCGCTTTAGAAAAATCATTGGCGCTTTACGAAAACATTATTGAGATTGATAGTCTTAACGCATCTGCCGCTTTTAACCAGGGGTTTATATACCTAGAGTACTTGAGTGGATACGTTGAAGCTGAGCACTGGTTCAGTCAAGCTATTGAAGCTTTACCGTATTATCACCAAGCTTTCTACAACCGAGGTCTGGCACGCGAGAGTCTTGACAACCATGCTGATGCTCTGGAAGATTATGACGAGGCTCTTAAGCTTAAGCCTGACTATACAGCTGCAGCTCTTGCAAAAAGCCGAGTGCTGGAAGCAATGAATTAAAAATAATTGCTGGCATCAAGGGCGTAGTTCACAAACAAAAAAGGTCGATCTGGAAATGAATCCAGATCGACCTTTTTGATATCGACTGTAGAAATTGCAACCTCAGTGATTACTCACTACAGTTACTCTCAGCGATTACTTTACTTTATCTACAACTGCTGTAAAAGCTTCAGGGTGGTTCATTGCTAAATCAGCTAGCACCTTGCGGTTAAGCGCGATGCCAGACTTAGATAGTTTACCCATAAAAACGCTGTAAGACATTCCGTGCTGACGAGCAGCTGCGTTAATACGCAAAATCCAAAGACTACGGAAATTTCGTTTTTTAAGTTTACGACCTATGTAAGCATAAGTTAAACCTTTTTCTACGGCGTTTTTTGCAACCGTATAGACGTTTTTACGAGCACCGAAGTACCCTTTCGCCATTTTTAGAATCTTCTTTCGGCGGGTTCTAGACGCCACTGCATTCGATGAACGAGGCATGAGTTAAGTGTTTTTAATGATTGGTGAAAAGGCACGAGTAAATGATACTCGCCTAATGCTTATATACCAAACACTGGGTTAATTAGACCAGAATTGAATAAAATCAGATACAGAGTTGTCTCTTGATGTTCGGCGTATCAGCTTTGCTGACCAATGCCGTGTGAGTCAAGTTACGCTTCTGCTTAGTAGCTTTCTTAGTCAAAATGTGACTTTTAAAAGCATGCTTACGCTTGATTTTACCCGATGCGGTTAGTTTGAAGCGCTTTTTTGCGCTTGATTTAGTTTTCATCTTCGGCATGGCCTTAGATATTTTAGGGGTTTATTTTTTCTTCGGATTGAACATTACGGTCATTCGCTTTCCTTCCAACTTAGGCATCTGTTCAACAGTACCTACATCTTCGAGAGCAGTAGCAAATTTAAGCAGTAGAATCTCGCCGCGTTCTTTAAATACAATAGTTCTTCCACGAAAGAACACATAAGCTTTTAATTTAGCTCCTTCCTCTAAAAACTTTCGCCCGTGCTTAAGTTTAAATAGGAAATCGTGTTCATCAGTATTGGGACCTAAGCGTATTTCTTTTACAACAACCTTCGATTGTTTTGCTTTGATTTCCTTCTGTTTTTTCTTTTGCGCATACAGGAATTTTTTATAGTCAATAATCCTACATACCGGAGGGTCAGCTTTCGGAGAGATCTCAACTAAGTCGAGTTCTAATTCGTTAGCCAATGATAAAGCTGCAGCAATATTCATTACTGACGGCTCTACGTTATCTCCCACCAAACGCACTGAATCAACTTCAATGAGTTCATTGATGCGGTGTGGATCTTCCTTGCGTACTCTACCTCGGTAGGGACGACGTTTCCTGCGAATTGCTATAGCTAGATCGTTTTATTTGTTCAAGACACTCAGTTAAACGGCAATCATTTCAGCAACTTCAGAACGAACACGTTCTGCAAAAGCTTCGATGGTCATCGTACCGACATCTCCTTCTCCTTGCTTTCGCACGGATACAGTTCCTTCGGATTTTTCGTTTTCTCCCACTATGAGCATGTAAGGAATTTTTTCTAATTCGGCGTCACGAATTTTTCTTCCCACCTTTTCAGAGCGACTATCAACGAGTGCGCGAATATCGTGATTTTCTAACACATTTGAAACTTCTTCAGCATAATCATTGTATTTATCTGACAATGCTAGCACTCGCGCTTGTTCCGGGGTGAGCCAAAGCGGGAATTTACCTGCACAATGCTCTATTAATATGGCTACAAAACGTTCCATAGAGCCAAAAGGTGCTCTGTGAATCATCACTGGACGATGTTTTGCGTTATCAGAACCGGTGTATTCTAGTTCGAAACGTTCAGGTAGGTTGTAATCTATTTGGACTGTACCCAATTGCCAAGTCCTTCCGATAGCATCACGCACCATAAAGTCAAGCTTGGGGCCATAGAATGCTGCCTCACCATATTCTACGATCGTCTCGAGATTTTTACTTTCAGCAACTTCTCGAATCGCAGTCTCCGCCTTCTCCCAATTCTCATCTGAACCGATGTACTTCTCTGGTTTATTTGTATCGCGCAAGCTAATCTGAACGATGAAGTCTTTAAAATCCAGGGTCTTGAAGATGTAAAGTACGAGGTCTATTACATTGCTCACTTCCTCCTTTACTTGATCGTTAGTACAGAAAATATGGGCGTCATCTTGTGTAAACCCTCGAACTCTGGTAAGTCCATGTAGCTCTCCACTTTGCTCGTAACGATACACTGTTCCGAACTCAGCAAACCTCACTGGCAAATCTTTGTATGTACGAGGTCTTGCTTTAAAAATCTCACAGTGATGTGGACAGTTCATCGGTTTTAACAGAAACTCCTCTCCATCAGATGGAGTCTTTATGGGCTGAAAACTGTCCTCACCATATTTCGCGTAATGCCCAGAGGTTACATACAGATCCTTAGAACCTATGTGTGGTGTTATTACAGGTTGATAGCCAGATTTTCTTTGGGCTTCCTTCAGGAAATTCTCTAACCTATTCCTTAAATCAGCTCCTTTAGGTAACCAAAGCGGTAAGCCCTGCCCTACTCGTTCACTAAAGTGAAAAAGATCCAATTCCTTCCCCAGTTTTCTGTGGTCACGAGCCTTTGCTTGCTCTACCATCTCAAGATAGGCTGTAAGTTCTTTCTGTTTCGGAAAAGTTATGGCATAAACTCGAGTCAGTTGCTTGTTATCCGCATCACCCTTCCAATAAGCTCCAGCAATCGCAGTGATTTTTACTGCTTTCACAAACCCTGTGTGAGGAATGTGAGGTCCGCGACAAAGGTCTGTAAAATCTCCTTGGGTATACGTTGTAATCGTTCCATCCTCTAACCTCTCAAGCAAATCAAGCTTGTATTCATCTCCCTTTTCCTCAAAATAAGAAATCGCATCCGCCTTGGTCATTGCCTTGCGGATAAAAGGGCTTTTGTTCCTTGCAAGCTCTAACATCTTCTTCTCCACAGCTGGAATATGAGCATCTGTAAACGTGTGTTCACCGAAATCCACATCATAATAAAAACCAAACTCTACAGGTGGTCCCACCCAAAACTTGATTCCCTCAAACATAGACTCTAACGCCTCAGCTAAAAGATGGGCTGAACTGTGCCACATCGTGCTCTTACCTTCCTTATCGTTCCAGGTAAGGAGTTTCAATGATGACGATTCCACAATAGGCCTTTGAGGGTCTACGACCTCGCCTGCGACTTCCGCTGCAAGTACGTTTCGTGCTAACCCTTCGCTAATGCTGTTGGCGATATCTAATGCTGTCGTTCCTTCTTCAACATTTTTTATAGACCCGTCGGGTAGAGTAATTTCAATCATGACACGCAAATATAAAGAAGAGAATACTAAGCCCGCGACCTCTCACGCACTTTCTCCCAAGACTTTACTTGCCAGTGTGAAGTTGTGGTTGCTACGTGCTCAGATTTTGAATCGATCAACTTTGCAGTCATTGCAAATGTTGCAACTCCTTCAGAGTTTAGCGAAGTTTTTAATTTATCAACCAACTTGTCTGGCCAGCTGCTCTTAGCTGTACAACTCCCTATAGGTCGTCTAATATAATCCACTTCAAGACGGCTCAGTATCAACCTGAATTTACTAATGTCGAATGCTTCAATTACATTAAGCCCTGACACATACTCTCCTGCTGCTGCGAGAGCACAGGCGTGCATTGTCCCTAGATGATTGAGGTTGCGACGACGATATGGAATACTCACAACACATCCATTGGGAGAAATTTCTGTGACTGAAATTCTATGAGCTCGATTAAATGGAACAATCTCTTGCATAATGCGACTGAACCTACTCGGTTTTCCTGCTTTGGCTCTTTCAATCGCTTTCACCATTAACTTTTTCGTGAAAGATTTCATTTAAGCTGGCTCTCAACACCTTTTATCGTTTTAACTACTGCTCCTGATTCAGTTAGGATGGCCGAAATATCAGGTCGGAAATAATTTGGACCTTTCAACACTTTGCCGTCTTCACGAAGAATAGGGAGGCTGTCAGATCCAAGTTTGGACATATTACTAGCCTGAATTTCACTGAAAACATCTTCAATCACACCCTGCATACCATGACTTAAAATAGTGCCGCAAAGAATGTACAACTGGTCGCCCAGAGCATCAGCTACTTCAACCATATCTCCCGCTTTAGCGGCCTCCAAATACTCGTTATTCTCCTCCTCCATCAATCGATGGCGCAACGCCACTTGATCAGATGTTAAAGCCGTTGTCGGAGTATTCGACCAAGGAATATTAAAAGCATCACTGAAGGTGCGGACGGCTGAAATAACAGCTTGAAAAGACATCGTATTTTGCATATCTACTAAATTGAATATTTAATTGCTTCATTCCAAACCCTACGATCATTTGTTACTCACTTTCATTCCACAATTGGATAAATAAATTTTGCAGGCAACGAAATAATGTACAAACCACATCATTGGTAAAGATCACTTAACAAGTTTTTAAACTTTGAATAGAAAAATCCGT
>Ga0307984_1000858_pt1 | contig 13014 bp, 3 predicted proteins | sample EllFjometageno78_FD_203169 | JGI IMG/M metagenome (GOLD analysis project Ga0307984, IMG submission 203169) | Marine microbial communities from Ellis Fjord, Antarctic Ocean - #78 | ecosystem: Environmental > Aquatic > Marine > Unclassified | place: Southern Ocean | collected 2014-10-09 | reverse complement strand
CTCACTATCAGACACTTAATAAAGCAAAAATCGTATATAAAGAAGATATGCGAGGCCAACTCGTTGGCTCTAAGTTTAAGTGTCCGATAGAGGTTGAGTATTGTTTAATGCCTAAAACAGCACGTAGAACGGACTTAGGTAATGTGCTATCAGTACATCAAAAGTATTTTGAAGACGCTCTTGTAGAGCTTGGATGCATACCAGACGATGACTATAAACACATCATCCGTACTACGTACGTATTTGGTCACAAAGACAAAGATAACCCACGAGTTATCATTACAGTTAAGGAGTTGTAATGGACATTAAAATGAAGACCGAAGACGCGCAAGAAGCTATTCGGGAATATTACATACGGCGGGGGTACTCTAGAGATAGACTTGTAGATATCCACATCAAAGGTGGTCGTAGAGTCAAAGGTAACGACGTAGCTAATAATGGTACAGTCGAGCTTACTCTGATAGATTCTTATATAAGTCCTATTGAAGATGACATTATACCACCTCCAACTTTTAACGCAGCATCAGAAGATGTAAGTGGTCTTGTAACAGAGTTAGAAGACATTATGGAAAACAAAATTGCGTCAGAAGACAAACAACTAGAAATGTTGTTTGACGATGACGAAGTTGTTCCAGCAACTGTGCGTAAACCTATTACTGCTGGTAGTAAATTTAAGAGCCTCTTTTCATGAGAGGCTTTATAACCAGTGTTAAGGTGCTATTGGCTACAGGAGCAATCTTCGGATTGCTTCTTGCTGCACCTTTTCTTGCTGTTATAGCAGGTGTGTTTTTTACACTATTAGCATCCTGGGTAGTAGCCAAATTAATCTTCATGGATGATGACAAAAATTAGAAGACTTCTTTAGCCATTTCAAGACCGCTTTGGGTAAAGGCGTCTTCTACAATACTAAAAGGACTGTTTAATATATTAAAACCCATATCAGTTGGGTCATCTATATTCATGTTCATAAAGTCTTCTAGCATTATAAGCATTAACCCTTCAACAGGTCTGCCTTTCATCATTTTAAATATTACTCTTAGCATTCTCATTGGATATTTAGTAAACATTGAGATGCCAGTTTCGTTCATATACTGGAGTATTTGATGGTCAGGCAAATCATAGTTAACAAACAGATCTCTTACAAGATTTTCTGTTTCGTCCTTCGATATACCTTCTACTTCAGTTTTGTATTTAAAAACTGCCTGCCTAGCCACAAAATCACTATATTGAGTAGTTTTTAATAACAACTTGTACATAGAAGTATCATCTGTCATGTACGTGTAACGACCAACAGCTGACGCGCCTACAAGAGCTGACGATAATACTTTATTTTTACCTGCAAACTCATTCACTTTGTTTGTAAGAGCACTTGCATACGAATACGGATCTGCTTGCGTATCAATCTCTTCAGTTATGCTTTGAAACATACCTCTGCGTATTAACTCACGTACTGGACTATTTTCAAGAACACTTTCAAAAGCTTTAATAGTGTCTTTTGCTTCTATAATACCTTGTGTATCATTTAATCCCTCTGCACTTCTTAAATCTGCTTGAGCCACATATAAATCACGTTTAACGCCCATATAATTGTTTAAATCTCTAGCAGTGCGTAACTGTTCTTTTATCATGTACTCAATTGGCACACCATTTAATATTCCAACAACAGTGTTAGAAAGAATGTTGTGATACAAAACTGAGCCTGTTTTTATTACAATATTCTTTTTAGCCATTGACACTATTTCTTTCCAAATTACCTCAGCAATTTTAACAATGCGATGATTTAAGAAAGGTAAATCAGCTATAGATAAAGAACGTTGACCAAATATTACATCTATGTATTTTTCATCAATGTATAATTCATCTTTTCCAAAAACCTTTTTAATAGCTTTTCTAGTCTCTACTGGCATTAAGTTGTATAACTCACGATACTTGCCTTTACCACTAGTCAAACTTATTTTAACAAACTCGTCTGATCGCGCTAAAAAGTTTTTATCAAAATCTTCTTTTAATAACACCAAAGCGTCTTCGTTTACGATTGATGTTTTTTCTTTATCTTCAATAGAGCCAACTTCACTGCTTAATACGTATTGGGAACGCAGTTCTTGTTTAAGCACGTTAACTTTAGTGTCATCAGACATCATGTAACGAAAGTCCACTATGTTTTGATTAGTATCATAAACTGGAACCATCACACTGTTGTCTGTAATAGCATAATCTGGATTACCTGCATGTTTTCTGTATTCTTTAGTATTACTAAGAACAGCTGCTTTAACTGCTTTTTTTGCAGAACTGTAATTAAAGTTTTCTCCAGGTGATGTAGCTAACATTTGACTAAGCAACGTTCCAGAAGCTCGCATACTAGTCATAGACATTATTCCTCTGTTGTAATCTTGCATAGTTACAAAATCGCTAGAGTATAGTCCTTTGGCGTTTCTAGATGGATCTGAAATAGTATCGTCTTTTAAAGCACTTATTAATTTATAACCCATTTCTTTCATTAATTTTTGATCGCTTAATAAAGCAACTTTTACAGAAATATTAGGATTTGTAATACTTTTAATAAAACCTTTAACTATGTGGGTTTGATCGTTTTTAAAGTTACGTTCTAATGCATCTTTTTTAACACCAATAGCTTGACCAATAAACTGTGTGATGCCGTTAATTTTAGGATCAGCTTTGTATTCTCTTTCAATTATAGCTGCTGTATTAGCGTTAGCATTGTTTACATTGTTCTCTAAGGCATACAATGAAGCTAGCTGGTCAATTAACTGTTGTGTTGCAACTAAATCTTTAGGCATGCTTTTAGATGGTACAACATCTTTAGAATTAGCAATCATGTACGCATTCATACGTTGCATACGAACAGTTACTTTTCCAGTAACCATAAGAATACCTAAGCCTTTGCTTTGCTTTACGTAATGGTTGCCTATTGGCCCTAAAGCCAAAAGTTGTTTACGTATATCGTCAATTCTATTAGTTCTAGAATTGTTAGTATTACGTAACAAGTCAATTAACTTAGGTATGCTTTCTGCGTTATTGTTTGTTAACAACGATATTAAATCTGTTTTTAATATACCTAATGTTAAAGCTTCCCAATCTGCTTTTTCCATAGGTGTTTTAAAAGATTTTTCAATTTGCGTTATAACACCTTCAGCAATATTTTTACGATTTTGGTCAATAAGCATATTAGATCTAGCAAGCATGTGCTCTATTTTGCGATCCATATCGTTACTAGGGCCAGCTATCGTTCTTAGAATGTAAATTAACAAAGCGTTTTTACTTATTCTTAATCTTTTACGACTTTCTTCTAATGCTTTTCTAAACGGTAAATCCACCAGGACTTCTTGCCCGTTTACTTTTGCAGATAATTGCGGCACTACGCCTTCTACGGTAGCTCCAATTACTATACTTGAAGATCGTATTACCTGTTTAGTTAAACTTTGTCCTTTAAGATTAGTACTCACATACAAACTAGCTTTTGCTATGGGTGCAAATACATACCTTGTAAAAGATTTTTCAGCTATAACATCTATTTTAGTTATGCTTTGCATTATCTTATTTGTATTGAATTTAGATTTAGTGTCTACTTTATTTAACGCTGTTACTAACTGTAATAAATGCTTGTCAGCACTATTTCCACGTTTTTTAACACGATCAATTATAAGATCAATTACTTCTAAGAAAATTTCTTGTAGACGCCCACCAAATGTAGTCGGAGCTATTCTTTTAGCTCTGTAAGGCATTTCTGCAAGTTCTTTAAGCAAGCGTGGGTCAGTTAATCCAAATGTAACAAATTCATGTATGCCCCTGGAGCTAACTTTATCAGAGTTACCTGCAGTCCAAAATTCTCCTTCTTGTCCAAATATGTAATTATATACACCTTTAGCGTGTGTAATTTCAGCCTGTGTATCGTAAATATGCCCAGCTAAATTTTCGTCTAAGGACATAAATGCTTTCCAGCCATCCCCGTTGTATTTTTCGTTTAGATACTTACGAGTACGTTCTCTAAGTTTTACAATTTCAGATGCTGTGTTAGCAAATTTTGGGTCATCAAACATAAAACGAGTAATTGCGTGAACTAGCTCATGGACATAAGTTGTACGTTCAGAACCTTGGTTTAACAATATATTACTACTGTTATTTTCACCAAAATTTAAAAGTATTTCTTGATCTTCAATGCTTCCAGCGTTTCTGTCACCAGCTCTACGCATTCTTAAACTAAATTTACCTAAAGAATTTAATGCGGGTGCTATTACATCGCCTAACAATTCTCGTAAATAAGTTAAATGTTCTGCAGTGTCTGTTGAATTACCTTGTCGTTCTGCTACGCCTAAAGAATCAAATATTTCTACAGCGTTGTCTCCAGACAATACTTCGCTATCTGAGTGAACAAATTTTGCGTGGTTTATAGTAGAGCCATCGTCCGATTTTAAAGGATCTGGACTTGTCCATAAATCATCTGTTTCTAAAAAAGACTCTGCCCAGGCTGCTAAAGTTTCGCTGTCTGCTTCAGATTCATAATCAATCTCGTTATCCTTATGATATTGATTATCTACTCCAGTGTTTTCTAAACCCATGTGATCAAAAAATACCAAGTCTTCTTCAAACAACTGTTTTTTGTCTGCTTCTATTGTCTTTTGTGTATCTAAAGCTGCTTTAAGCATTGCTTTAAAATCTATTTCATACAACGAGCTGTTACTGTCCTCAGTTGCTTTATTTAATATGTCAGCTATTGCTGCGTTTTTTGGATCTTCTACGATTTCTACAATTTTAGATAACATCTCTACGGCGTTATCAAACATAGAAAAGTTTTTATTAACATCGAGCGTACCTTGATTGTACGTTTGAGCGTTTCTAATAGCGTGTAACAAAGGTGATATTACTGCGTCAAACATATGCATTACAGGATACTTACCCACAACACTACGAGCTGAAGCGTCGTCTGCTCCTTGTATTTGACGTGCAACAAGACTTACACCAGGTTCACTGTCTTCAACTTTAGTTATACGAGCGCTAGTACTGCCAATTCCTTTAGTCGATTTAGCATCAGAGTACCGTATAATAATTCTATTACCACTATCTAAATTACGTTTAGAATTTCTTTTAAAAGCGTGGATACCTGGGCCATCACCTGTGTTAACAAACCTCATAGTAGGAAATAGCGCTTTTACTCTTGGGTCATTTTCTATTGCTTCACGTTGTTTATTAGTAATGTAATACGCGTCAGTAGTTCCTTTAACAGCTTTTGTTACATGGTTTAATAACGTTTCGTACACGTAAAATGCAATATTACCTGCTTCGTTTAATTGAGTACCTATTGCTTCAAACTCATTACCTTCTTCTGCTAAAGCTTTTCTTAACGGCCCTCCGTATATTTTAGCTACAACAACACGGAATTTAATTTCTTGAAAGTTACCTTTAGATCCTGAGTCTAATAAGAAAGATTTATAATTAGCATCGCTTAACTTACTTTTTGGAATAGCTCTAACAATAAAACTCTTTTTGCCACCTAACTTTGTATAGTCTTGTTGCAAAATCTCATTAAAAAATTCTAGTGCCTGTAAACGGATTTTTTCATCAGGATCTGTTAATTTTTCCATTAACTTATCAAGAGTAGAATCAACAAAACTAGAAACTAATGTATTTTCTTGAGCAAAGTAATTACTCTGCATTACAGGATCTTTAGCATCAGCTCTTTCAGGCATTCCTATCAAGCCTATTACAGCGTCAGATACTCCTGTAGGGTACGTATCATTTTCTTTAATCCATTTAGCCCAGATGTTTGCTAGCGATTCGTAGTTATCATCGTATACAGCGTTATAGTTAACGTAATTGGTTTCTACTGTAGTGTATCCACCACCTGCTGCTAATTTTGTTAATGCATTAGTGGAACGTCTACCTGAGTTTAAAAGGCTTATTATTAATCCACTAGTAGTCGCATCAGTTTCTATGCCAACATCTACTGTAAATGTCTCACTCTTTTCTTTAAGTGCCTTGTAATAAGTTGCTAAGGCTACAAGACCGTCTATTCCAATAGTATCTGTTAAACCAGCTTCTTTAGCTGCAACAATAGGATTAGTGCCTGTATTAATACTACGAGCAGCTTTAGTTATTTTGTTACGTCTGTTAGCGTCAAAATTATTTTTAAAATCTATATTAATTTTATCTATAGTATTTTTATCAATTGCAGTTTCTGGATACAAACTTTGAATAATTGCAATCTTAAACATTTGCATGTGGAACGGATCATTTATTGTCAGCTCCTGGTTAAAACTTTCTTGTGTAACTGGGTCGGTTGGATATATTAAATGCCGTACAATTTTAGAAGATTGTGGAGAAACTGCAGACTCATTCATACCTGAACGACTGTTATTCCAGCTGTTGTAGCTGTAATAAAATTGATCTTGCCCCTTATCTGCCAACATATCAAAGAACGTTACAGCGTCTTCTATCTCTCTGAGTAGACTGTCATTCACAGCTTGCTTTGCTTCTTTAAAATATTCTGGTACATCATCAAGATTTTCTTGGTACCCAACAACGTCTTTCAATGCTTGAATAGATTCTTCACGAGAACTACCACTAAATAACGCAACTATTGCTGGTTTAAAACGCCATTCAACAGATTGGGCATATTCTAAATCTTTACGAACTTGTTCAGGTATTTGTACGTCAGTACGTAGGTATGTAGAGTTTTCTCTTTTACTTACAGGATTAAACAATGCAAATCTTTTTTGAGTATCTACTCCAAACAAACTATTAAGTACATTAGAAATAGAAGCTTCTGTAGAACCATCTCTTAAGGAGTAATTTTTAATTAACTTTGCAATATCAGAACGAACTACTTCAACTTTACCTTTTCTTTCTGTCTTTACTCGAACAAAGTTAACTACTTCATCTGATTCAGGCTTTAAAACTTCTTGTCCTTTATCAGCAGCTTCAACCAACTTATCTGTATCTTTGTTAATAAAATCTACGTCAAAATCTGATCTATTTTTAGGCGGAGTAGCCTCAAGCAAATCCATTTCTATTAGTATATCTATTGTTACAAGCCCTAAAGCAGTAGCTAATTGCGCTTCTAAATTTTCATCTGCCAGGGGAGTGCCTTTTAAGCCCAATTGTTTAACAATATTACGACCAATTGTAGATGCTAATTCTGATTTAGAAGTACCAATTTTACGAAACGGAGCCATCTGTTTCATAGATAACTTAGCTTTGCTATCTACATTCAATAAAGCTTTAACAGCTTCATCGTTGTTGTAAACAGTTGATGACGCTAATGTAGCCAGATATTCCATTCCGTGCATTGCCATCATGCTAAGAATGTTTGGATCTAAGTATCCTTTTACAACACCATCAACTGATATTCTTTTTAACAAATAGTTTAATGGGTTCTCTTGAAACCTATCCATTTGTACGCCATCGTGTACGTACTGTGTAACAATCTTTGTGTAGTTACCTTGATCGTCAGTTAAACGATCAGAAATATCTCTAATAACTAATGCTGCTTTACTAGTAAATTGTGTATTGAATCTTGTAAACATTTGCACGGTAACTAATTGTGCAGGGGACATCTTTAAAAAAGCACTGCTTTTTTTAATAGCTCCAAAAACATTACGAACTGTCTTAAATAAATTACGAGAGTTTAAGTTTTCTTTAATAGCTTCTTCAGATTGTATTTCTTTAGTGCTTTTAGGCTCTAAAACACTATCTAAAGTTCTATTGGCTTTTCTAGCGTCTGCGTCTTCTCCCCAGATACTAGATCCTAAATAAATAGCTTGTACGTCTTGTCCGTACAACTCAGCTAAATACTCTAATTCAACTGTTTCGTCTGTGAATATAGATTTAGATAAATCGTAAACTTCTAAAGTTCTTTTAGGATCAGCTAAACGTGCAGCTTCTTTAGCGTTAATTTTATCAGTAGCTTCTTGCAGTTCAATTTCTAAATTATCAATTCTTTTAGTATACGTTTCTGGTTTTTTAGCTTTTTCTTGATCTCGTTTCATGCCTGCAATCATTTTAGTAAGCATAATTACATTAGGATCTAATGTTACTAGCTCTGATTCGGCCTCAGTAACCACCTCAGCAACAACAGATGCTGTCTTGCTACCTATAGTAGAATCGTTTAAAACAACGCGTAGGGCTTTTATATTAGCCCCTGCTTCCATCATTATTGCTGTGTCGTTTAAGAAAAAGTTATCTGATGCGTTTTTAACATTTAAAGCAGTAGCAATACTAAAAGATACATCTGTTCCATAGTTGTTTATATGGGCTTTGCCTTCTACAACTTTTTTGTTTTTTTGAGTTATGTGGTGTTTTTCATGCTCTACAATAAACTCTTTAATTTGTTTTTCATTTAAACCATCTAATAAACTTAAAAGGTCTACGCCGTATTCTTCTGACATATGCTGCGTCACAACAGCTTTTTGTGATCCAGTACGTGTTTTATTGTTTGTTATATAAGCTAACACTTCTTCTTTAGTGATTCCTTTCTTAACAGTGATTATTCCGTTGTTAGTAGAAGCTAATCTTCCATCAGCAAAATTAGCTATTTCTATGACGTTACTATCTTTAGTAGGAACTGTACTATCTATGTTACCTGTAAGAGAAATACGTTCTTCTAACTCAACGATCTTTTTTTCCCATCTTTTAATAAGCTCAAGATTGTTGCTGTTTTCAATTTTTGCTGTAAGTGTTCCGATACTTCTTTTGAAAAATTCAATAGATTTTGTTTTTTTATCTTCTAACGGATTAAGAACAACAGCTTTTGTTGTCTTCTTTACTGGAGGAACTTTGGTAGACTTATTACCATTATCTTTTAAATAACCATTGATAGCTTCAATGTCTTTAACAGCATTCTTACTAGAAAGACTTGTTTCGTTTGCCCCAAACTCATCTCTTCTTTTTTGTATTCTTTGACGCAACCTGGTTCTTAGTCCTTCAAGATGTTTTCTACTAAAATTAGATAAAGGTCTGCCCGTACGACCACCTATTTCTGCAGACTCTAACTTGTACACAACAGGAGTATCATCTACAACTTTTGTTTTTGGAGTTACTGTTGGAGCAGTAACAGTAGGTTCTATTAAATCTGCTACATCTTCTTTAGTTACTGTTGAAGTTTTATTTAAATTATTTAAATACTCTTCTTGCTCAGAAACATTTGTTTCAGTTGTAGTAGTGTTATTTTTAGTAGGAGACACTTTAGCTGGGACAGCTCCCACTGCTTCAGTAGCTTGTGCCAGGTAACTAGAAATTATTTTAGTTTCTTTTGCTACCTGCAACCCAAGTTTACGAATAGCTCCATCTATTTTAGAGTTCCAGACTTTACTTGCGCCGTCAGTAGTAATACCGTACTTAGCAATATCAAGTATTTTAAATTCAGTAATTTTACCAGTTTCATCTTGAGAAACAATTTCAATGCCTTCTGGCATTTTTGCATTTTTATTGTTTAACAGATCTATGTTATGTTGCCAAACATTTTTAAAAACAGTTGCTTTAAGACTCATGTAATTTGAGAACTTAGTAAATTTTTCTAAACTCTTAGTTGCTGTTTCAGTATTACCACTTAACACAGCGGCCTGCACAGTACGCGCATATGCTTTAGCGCCTACAAATACATCGCCTTCGCCTTCAACAACTTCACTAGATACCTCTTGGATACCTTTTATACGGTTTACGTATTCAACAGCAATCTTACGTTCTACTTCGTTTAAGTTACCTTCTTCTATAAATACATTTGCTTGCTCTTCAGTGACACTATCATCTATTTGCATAGAATAAAGTACACCGCCTTTTAATTTAGCACGACTTTCTTCTGAAAGATTTTGCATCATTCCAGTTTTAACACTATTTTCAATATCTATGGCTAATTGACCTAAATCAATTTCTTCGCCAAGTTCTTGTCGTTCAGCAATGTTATTAGATACCTTAGATTGTATGTCCATTAACATTTGATAATCAGTTAAGGCTTCAGGTGATACATTCTCAGGAGTGTCTTCAATTTCTTTTTGAGCTGCTTCAATCATCTCAGCAAGAGTTTCTACATACTTAGTAGATTCTTCTACAGTACCATTAATATTTTCAGCATTTTCTTGTGAAAATTTAACAGCTTTATAAACTGCACTACCTTCATTACTTCTTTTATCTAACCTAGATTTGTTTAATTTATCTAAAGCTACACCTGCAGATTCTCGTACATTTTTTACTAAAGTATTTCCACTAACTCTTTCAGAAACATCTTTAACCCCTGTAACAGTACCTGCAACTGTTTTAATAGCAGCTGAAGCTGCTTGTACGGGAGCCAAAGCGATTGACTCGATCATTCCTTGTTTAATTACTTTAGTAGCGTCAATATCATCGCCAGTAATTGTACCTGCAACACCTGCTTGTTCAGATAATTCTGTACCAGCTCCTGATATAAATTCTTGTGCTGGTTGTAACGCAAGACCTGCTACTTTTCCAGAGATACTAGCAGTGTACTCTGTAACTGTTTTAAGTCCTTTAGGCGCTACACTTCCTAATTTTTTTGAAATCTTGCCTATTGTGTTTAAAGGTATTAGCGATAAACCTTTTAAAGCTACTTTATCTGAGAAAAAATCAAACAAGGTTGCAGAAGCTGCACCTAATTGAATCATTTCTAAATTTTTGCCTGTTGCTCTTTCACCATTAATTTCAACGTAATTTTCCATCATGGTGTCAGAATGTTTAACGTATGCGCCAGTTACAGCAAACGGAGCAGTAGCAGGGAAAGCTATAGCTACCATCTGTGGTAAGGAACCTAAAAACATTTCTACAGCGCCTTGTGGGTTATCCAGAGCTACTGTAAATATTCCGTCTGCCATCTCACCAATACTTTTTACGTAATTTCCTTCTTCCCAAAGCTTTGCTGCATCTGTTGCATACGGCGTTACTTCTTGAGTAATCTTGTCTTGTAATGATTTGTTTACTAAATTTGCTGTACTTGCTGCAGCAACTTCAAGAAAATCATAAGTAGCAACAGCGGGCTCAATAAGATTGTTAACTCTTTCTCTGAACTCCCTATTTGTAGGAAGTTGGCTTAAAGCGTATTCGTATTGAGCAGTGTTACTTGCTATTTCACCAGGGCTTTCTGATCCATCGTAAGCTGCAACTGTCCTGGCGTACGCATCTTTTATATCTGTGCCATAAGGTGATTGTAAAAATTCTTGTACTTTTTCTAAATCTTTTGAAAGCTTTGCTTTTTCTAGTAGGCCAGCAGGTCTTTCAAGTAATGTTAATAAATCTTGTTCTGTGTTTAAAGCTACTTGAACTTCTTCAGACTCAGCATCTTGATCTTTGATTTCACTTGGAAGAATTTGACCTACGCCAGTTGCAACGTCCGTTGCTCCACTAACAAGGTTTAAACCAAAGTTAGCTAAAGCTGCATATGGGTCTTCTGCTATTTGTTTATTTGTAAACAGTGCATCAGTGTCTTCTTCTATTTGAGGCTCTTCTACAACTTTAGATTGAAATAAATTACGATATTTTTGTGCACTTTCAAGATGTATTTCTTTAGAAGTTTTATTTTCTACTAACAAATCTACTTTGCTTACTGGCTGTATAGGAACTATAGGGGCTATGGGAGCCCCATAAAAATCTGTATCAGTAGGCTGCTCTCTGACAATACCATTCCTAACATCCATTGCTTCTTGAAAATAATCTCTAGGAGCACGTTCTATAAGAGTAGATTCTGGAATTTTTACTTCTTGATTAGGATCATTTAATGGTGTTTTTGAGAGATCTTGCTGGGCCATATCAATACCTACAATAGAAAAAGGAGCACTTTGTGCCCCCTTAGTTTACTTAAATGTGCTATTCATCTCAAGTTATCAATTAAAGCTATTTGATACCTAAAGCTCGATTTAAAATAGCAGCGTTTCTAGCAGTGTTTCTTTGACCTGTTTTAGATAAAGCACCTGTTGTTGCATTAGCTAAATCAGTAGCTTTATTTTGCCTAAATTTGAGTAAAGCTTCATCTCGTATATTTCGTGCATCTAAAAGCTTCTGTAAATTTGTACCTTTTTCTTTTAAGTCAACTTGCGATGCGAGGTACTCGTTAAACTTCTTCTTATCTACCTGCTTGTCCTGCCATAAACCACCAGCAAAGGTATTAGCATCCATTGCAGTTATGATATCCGCGTCAGTATAGCCTTCCTTCTTAGCATCCTTTATAAGAGTCCGTAGGTCATCTTGAGTCACATCGCCACTAAATAACCATTCTTGGTTTTCATCAAAGCCCATAATAACCATATGCTCGAACGCATTTCCTTTAGCATTTTGTGCTGACTTAAGTGCAGCAGGATCAACAGCATAATTTAGTACTGTAGATTGATAATCTTCGTTTACTCTTTTTATATCACGTTCATGTTGTTCATTAATTGCTAGAGTACCTTTGGCTAAATCCTTAGTAGCTAAGGGACTTAATTCTAACCCATTTTGTCTAGTACGCTGTCTTAAATCGTTTGCTAAATTTAATTCTTCTTCAGAGAGAGAACTAAAATCTGCTCCTAATGATGAAGTTTCCGCAGTAAAGAATTCATTTTCTCGGCCTACAAAGTTTTTTCCTTCACCTTCGTAACCAAATCCAGTTGCTATTTTAGCAAATCTTTCTGCTACATCAGGAGGTAGTGTAGGATCAAGATCAAGATTACCTAACTTATCAATTTTAATTAAGGATCTAAACTTTTCAGGTATCAGCAATTTAGCTTCGTGAAAAGAATTTAAATTTGATTCTAATAGTATAGTTCGTTTATTTCGTGCAGTGCTAGCTACGTTATCTAATGACGATTTTAATGCAACTTCTCTACGAGTATCAAAATAACTACGTATAAATGAAAGATTTAAATCTGGATTTGTTTTGGCTTCCTTAAGCAACCTATCTCGTTCAACTTCTAAAGCCTTTACACCTTTAGTTGATTCAAGATGCATTGAAGTTTCAGCATCATCATCAAATTTAGTTTGATTAATATCTTTTCTTGCTACTATTAAGTCTTTGTAAGC